>Ga0306917_10001150_pt1 | contig 12142 bp, 9 predicted proteins | sample tim00Cox00000000_FD_203313 | JGI IMG/M metagenome (GOLD analysis project Ga0306917, IMG submission 203313) | Lab enrichment of tropical soil microbial communities from Luquillo Experimental Forest, Puerto Rico - timezero.00C.oxic.00.000.000 (v2)... | ecosystem: Environmental > Terrestrial > Soil... | reverse complement strand
GATACCAGTGCCCACGGAGAATCGGCCTTCTTGCCGCCGCATCCGATGCTGTTCGCCACCGCCAGCCGCTCGTTCGCCATTAACGAATACCTGCTTTCGGAACCGGGCGCGTCGTGCCATGATATTTGGTCGGACCATGGCTGCAAACGCAGCCCGCGAAAAAGTCGTTCGCGATGGAATAACTCCGCCGGGTCGCCTGGTTCTCTTGATGGGCGATGCGGCTGCGGAAGTCGGGGCCATCTGTACCGTTGTGCGTGTGGGGTGAGATGAGTGGGAGTGTGAAGTCCGGCCTGTTCGGTGCGCCCAAGCACGTTGCGGCGGCGCGCGGTCTGGCCGAATTCCAGTTCGGTCGGCCGGTGATCATGAGATCCGGCGACGAGCAGATCGCGGTGCTGCCGGTCGACGGCATGCCCGACGAATCGCTTGCCGCGTTTCGGCTGTTGTGTGCGCCGAAACGTCCCTGTCTCCTGGTCACTGCACGGCGCGCTCGTGCGCTCGGGCTCAACGGAAATGCGCCCGCCGGCTTGGCGATCGACGATCTCGACAACGCCGCCGACATCTTCTCGCTTGCCGCGGATGCGCAACTCACGCGGCCACTCGATGTGATTGCGCCGAGCCCGATCGCCAGCGCCGCCTTCGAACTCGCCAAACTCGCGCAACGACTGCCCGCTTTGTTGGCGTGCGCGATCGCGCCGGATGCGGTGCAGGCGTGCGATCCGCCCCTCATCGTGGTGGACGCGGAGGCGATCGCACCGTTCCGTCAAGCCGCAATCGAATCGCTCACCGTGGCATCGGACGCGAGCATCCCGCTCAACGGTGGGCTTGCGGCCCGCTTTGTCGTGTTCCGGGACGGCATCGGCGGCACCCCGATCGCGGTCATCGTCGGCAAGCCGGATTTCGCGCGGCCGGTTCCGCTGCGATTGCACTCGGCTTGCCTGACCGGCGACGTATTCGGCTCGCGGCGCTGCGATTGCGGCGATCAGCTTCGATTAGCGATTGCCGAACTCGAGCACCACGGCGGCGGCATCATTCTTTATCTGGAGCAGGAAGGCCGCGGGCTTGGTCTCGCCAACAAAATGCGCGCCTATCGGCTGCAAGACACCGGCCTCGATACCCTCGATGCCAATACGGTCCTGGGATTCAACGACGACGAACGCGATTACGGCGTCGCTGTACGCATGCTGCAGATGCTGGGCTGCACGCGGGTGCGGCTGCTGACCAACAACCCGGCCAAGCTCGACGGGCTCGCCCATGCCGGTATCGAGGTGTCGGGACGAATGCCGCTGCACGGTCCGATCAATTCGGACAACCGGCGCTATCTGACGGCCAAGGCAACGCGCGCCGGTCATCAGCTCGATCACGTCCTCGGCGCGGCTGGCGCGGCCGCGCTCGGCCCACAAAGCTCGCGCGAGCCTTGACCAGCGCGGGCGTCCGCTCGCTGGGAGAGCTCACCTTTATCGAGGTGTCCCAGCGCCTGCAGCAGACCTCGATTCTCTGCCTGCCGCTCGGGGCGATCGAGCAGCACGGCGCGCATTTGCCGCTCAACACCGACGTCATTATCGCCGAAGCGTTCTCGCGCCGCATCGTCGCGCGCTGGGGCGACAGGTTCGACATATGGCAGCTGCCGAGCATCGCGCTCGGGCTCTCGCGCGAGCACGATTGGGCGCCCGGCACGCTCTCGCTCTCTCTCCAAAACTTTGTCGCCCTGTTGCGCAACGTTGGGGGAGAAATCGTGCGCGCGCTGCCGGCACGCAATCTCGTCATCGTCAATGGTCACGGCGGTAACCGCGGGGTGCTGGAGAACCTCATGCACGAGTTGGCCGGCGATTTCGAGCTTAATGCCTGCGCGATCCATCCATTCGATCTCGCGGGCGGCGACGTTGAGGCGAATGGCCTCGACGTGCACGGTGGCAAGAGCGAGACCTCGGTGATGTTGGTGCTGGCGCCCGATCTGGTGCGGCGAGCGATGCTCGAACCGAACGCCGGGCCGCCCGACCGGGAAAAAGCGGCGGGCCTGATCTTCGATCGCGGGGCGAGCTTTCCCTGGCGCAGCGACGATGCGCGGCTTGCGGCAAACGGGGTGATCGGCGACGCACAAGCGGCGACGCCCGAGTTCGGAGAGGCAATCATCGAGCGCGCCGTCGAGCGATCGCGCGGCGTGCTCGAACGCCTGTTGGAGAACCAGCGCGTGCTAAGGGCGCGGCGTTAGCCGCTCGCGCCGGGCGAGCACGGCGGCCGGCGCGCCGGCAAGGGCGGCCAGCACGCACAAATAAGCGTAGCGGAAATCGGCGGCGACGCCGAGCAGCGAGAAGCTCAGAAGGTAGACGGTCGCCGTGCTTGTTGTCGCGAATGCGAAGGTGCCCGCCGGCGTCGACCGGGCCGGCCAAGCGAAAGCACCGACCGCGGCCGCGAGAATGAGCCATAGCCCGGGACGAAACAACAGGGTCGGCTGCAGCGCATCGTGCAACGCGACGAGAGGCGTGAAGGCGCGCCGGTGGCCATAGGGCGACGCGGGATCGAGCCAATCCCAGACCGGCAGAACCAGGTTCGAGCGGGCGAGAAACTGCCGGCTGAACGTCGCGCGATGGCGCAGATAAGCGAGCGGATGCGTGGTGAGGGCGTGCCACCAGGCGGCAACGAGACGACCGGTCCCGAAGATCACGTCGTCAGGGCGCTCGAGCCGCTGCATCACGAACGGACAGGGGGGCACGTGCCAGTACGAGTCCCAGCGCACCGGGTCGTAGCACGGGCCCGCGAGCATGGCGGTTTGCTCCGGGCTCCACACCACGGGGAACTGGTTTTCGCCGGTGAACCGGGTGATGCCGCCGAGGTCGAACACCAGAATCGCATGCAGCGGATTTTGCCGCTTGGCCCCGAGCAGGCCGTAGTAGACGAGCGGAACGAGGGCGACGAACAGAATGAGCGCGGGGAGAAAAGCGATTGCCGTCTGCTTTAGATGCAGGCCCTTCGACCACATGACATAGGCGGCAAGCAAGGGCGCTGCGATGACGGCATTCGGCCGCAGCAGCACGCCAAACGCAATCAGAGCGAGCGCCATGGCTTGCAGCCATCGCCGTGTGTGCGGAACGCGTTCGGCGGCTGTGAATGCGAGAACGGCGGCGAGCAGCCAGACGACGCCGAACAGCACGTCGCGCCAGATCATGCCGATGAAAAAGAAAGCCGGCGGCGCAAATGCCGCGAGCGGCGTCAGCAGGCCTAGCCAAACGGACCGGCGGGCGATGATCAGCGCGAGCATGCCGAACGCGAGCCAATAGAGGGCTGCGGTGAGCAGGAACATGCTCAGCGAGCCCGGCGCGAGGGGATCGATCAGCCGCCACAGAACCCCCATGGCTGGCGACTGCCAATCGCCGAAGTCCCAGGCCAATGCGTCGGCGTAGACATAGCGGGCATCAGCGGTGCTGTAGCCGGGATAGAACACCAGAACGGTGGCGGCAAAGCTCGCCGCGACGATGAGCAAAACAACCCATTGAAATGCCGCTGCTGCATCCCCGGCCGGGCTCACGCGCGTGCCCGGATTGCTGTTTTCAATCGCTGTCATCGATCACCGCATGTGCCGGCCGGGAGAACTCGTGTCCGCAACGCCACACTCAAAATAATAACGCGAGAACATGGGCAGACGGGCGCCCTGGGCGTTCCGATTAACACAATTTGGCCACCGCCCAGTCTCACGCAGGCGGCTCGCCATTGACCTTCGTGCAGAAGGCATGACGTGGGGGCATCGAGCAATGCGAGGGGCGGCGCTCATCCGCGTGCTGTTGGCTGTGGTCATTGTCGCCGCTGGCGTCGACGCGGCGCATGCCCAAAGATGTAGCCTGCAGGACGTAGAGTGTCGGTTCAGACGCACCGAGGGGCCGCCGCCGACATTGCCATCTCCTGATTCCGGTAAGGCGGTCGGAGCGTACATCGTCGGCGCAATCGTCACCGCCATCATCGCGGCTGTCATTCAACGCCAATTGTCCCCTGATCAGGGGACATCGGGTCAATCGTCTCCACCGGGCGGTCAGCCGCCGTCAGCTGCGCCGGGCGCCGCGCCGCCTGCCGCGCCGCCTTCCGCCCCCGGCCCCAGTATTGCCGCCCTGCGCAGCGGATGCACCGTGCCGCCGGTTGGCGAGACGCGGTTCGTATCGAACGAGATGATTATGGACATGCCGGCCGATGCGGCCAGTGCCATTGCGTCGCGACACCCGGTAACGCTCGTCGAAAGCACCACGCTTCAGCTCACCGGCCGCACGCTATCTCGCTGGCGCATCGAGGATGGCACTCCGCCTGCGGCCATGATCCGCACGATCTGCGGCAGCGAGCCGGCCCGTCTGGTCGCGCGCGCCCAGGTGAATTTTGTGTATATCCCCGCACAGCAGGGCACGGTCCCGATAAACGCCGAGCAATATGCGCCGCAGAAGCTCGAGCTTCCCGAGGCACATCGGCTGGCGACCGGAAACCGTGTGCCGATCGCGGTCATCGATTCCGAAGTGGACGCTTCCCATCCCGACCTCGCCGGCGCAATCACTGCCAATTTCGAAGCGTCGGCGGATGCCGAGCGGCCCCATCCGCACGGCACCGGCATGGCAGGCGCGATTGCCGCCCGTCGCAGCATGCTGGGCGCTGCGCCGGGCAGCGGGCTGCTCACGGTGCGCGCATTCAGTACGCGCGCGAACACGGTGGAAGGCACCACGTTCAATATTCTCAAAGGGCTCGATTGGGCCGCCGAGCACGGGGCACGAGTCGTCAATATGAGCTTCGCCGGCCCGTCCGATCCCGGTCTGCGCGACGCGCTGCAGAAGGCCTATCGGAAAGGAGTCGTGCTGATAGCGGCAGCCGGCAATGCCGGTCCGAACTCGCCGCCGCAATATCCCGCGGCGGACCCGAACGTGATCGCGGTCACCGCGACCGACGCCAACGACCGGCTGTTCCGCGGTGCCAATCGGGGAAATTACATCGCCGTCGCCGCGCCCGGCGTCGACATCTTGGCCCCGGCGCCCGACGGGACCTATCAGTTGACGACTGGCACCTCGGTAGCTGCCGCCGAGGTGAGCGGGATCGCCGCCTTGCTGATCGAGCGTAATCCGTCGCTCACGCCGAGCGCGGTGCGCAAGATCCTCATGGACACCGCCAAGGACCTCGGGCCGAAGGGCCGCGACCGCGACTACGGCGCCGGTCTCGTCAACGCGCTGCAGGCCGTCGAATCGGCGAAGCCGAGATAGATCAGAACGCCGGCTCCCACCGCTCATGGGGCAGGTTCTTGCCGTTCTTCACCATGATGTCCGTGGGGGAGATGGCGAGGGACGCCTCGGTTGCCTCCACCTCTATTCCTTTACCGGGCCCGGACAGCGATTTCGACCAGACGACGGCAACGGCGGCGATAACGATAATTGCGGCCACTGTGATGATCTTGCGCATTGCATCACCTCTGCGCTGGATGACCTGCTAGGGGCGATTAGCAGATCGTCGCGAGCGCAGAGGTGAGCCGCTTCACACAGAGCGGCTTCTTTCTCTCCGGGCGACGCGGGGAGAGGGAAATGCACGGAGTCGGGTGCTGGTCGTGCCTCAGCTGACCGGAGCGGCAACCTCGCGCTGCAATGCCTTCGGTTTAGCCGCGATGCGCTTTTCCAGCTCGGCGACGCAGTCGTCGAGGCGGACACGCCACTGCTTGAGATCATCGCGATTTCTGAACGTCACCGTCTGATCCTGCAGCGTCTGGCTGTCGATGGTGATGCAGACCGGCGTGCCGATCTCGTCATTGCGGCGGTAGCGGCGGCCGATGGCGTCCTTCTCGTCGTACTGGACCGGGAAGCGCGTCAACAGCGCGTCATAGAGATCCTTGGCGACCTCCGGCATGCCGTCCTTTTTCACCAGCGGCAGCACGGCGGCTTTGACCGGCGCGAGTCGCGGGTGCAGGCGCAGCACGGTCCGTTGCTTCATGGCGCCGCTCTCGTCCGGTGCCTCGTCGAACTCGAGCGCGTCGCAGAGAAACGCGAGCAGCGCGCGATCGACGCCGGCAGACGGCTCGATCACGTGCGGAATATAACGCTGGCCGCTGCGCTGGTCGAAATAGGCGAGGTTCTTGCCGCTGCCCGCGAACTTGGGCTTGCCGGCGCTGCCGAGCTCGACGGTGAGCGGCGCGCTTTTCGGATCGAGCTTGCCCTCCATGTGGCTGCGCAAGTCGAAATCGCCCCGGTGCGCCACGCCTTCGAGCTCGCCGAACTCGCCCGGCGGCAGGAACGGATAGGCGAATTCGATGTCGGCGGTGCCGCGCGAGTAGTGGCTCAGCTCCGACGGCGCGTGCTCGCGCAGGCGCAGCCGGTCGGATTTGATTCCGAGATCGGTGAACCAGCGCAGCCGGCGGTCGCGCCAATGGCGGTACCACGCCTCCGAAGTCGACGGCTCGCAGAAGAACTCGATTTCCATCTGCTCGAATTCGCGCGAGCGAAAGATGAACTGGCGCGGCGTGATCTCGTTGCGGAAGCTGCGGCCGATCTGCGCGATGCCGAACGGCACTTGAACGCGCGAGGAGTCGACCACGTTGCGGAAATTGAGAAAGATGCCTTGCGCGGTTTCCGGACGCAGGAAGGCGGTGCTTTCATCCGAAACCAGTGGACCGACGAAAGTCTGGAACATCAGGTTGAACTCGCGCGGCTCGGTCAAGGTGCCCGTCGCGCTCGCTTCCGGTGCCAGAACCGATGAGAAATCCGGCGCGGCGCTGTTCCCCAGGGAAGAGATCGTCACTTCGCGCGGCAGATCGATCTCATTGAGCGCGTTGAAATCGCCGGTCCATTTCACCTCGTCCGCTTGCGCAGGGCGCAGATTGAAAAGTTTTAGCGCCCGCCGGAGTGCGTAGGCGGCTTCATCCTCGACGTCCGGCGCGACCGTGATGAAGACGGTACGGTCGCCGTAGCTCGCCCAGCGGCCGCGCAGCTGGTCGTAGCGGTACCTGTGCTTGGTCTCGCGGCAATCGACCATCAGATCCTGAAACAGGTCGAAGTGTCCCGAAACTTTCCACACCTGCGGATGCGTGATGATCGAGGTGTCCAGACCGACCATGCCAAATGGCGACGGCGCATCGGGGAGCTTCCGGATCGCGTTGTGGCCCGACACCATGTCGTACCACCACGCTTCCCGAATGTTGCGCTTGAGCTCGGTGCCGAGCGGCCCGTAGTCCCAAAAGCCGTTGATGCCGCCGTAAATCTCGCTCGACTGAAAGATGAAGCCGCGCCGTTTGCACAGTGAGGTCAGGTCAGCGAGGCTGATCGGCTTGTCCATTGTGGTGCTCGACAAAAAATGGCGTCCCCGGCAGGATTCGAACCTGCGACCTTCAGCTTAGAAGGCTGTTGCTCTATCCCCTGAGCTACGGGGACGCGACGCACGCTTCTAGCGCAGGAGGCGGTTCTCCCGCCAGCGGGGCGACAGAATCATACATGCGGGCCGAAGGCGGCGTCACCGCACCGCCCGCGGGTCGAACCGCGAGCGGCGTCAGGTCAGCGTAAAGCTCAAATCGCCGAGCTTCTCGATCGAGGTGACGATCTTGTCGCCGGCCTTGAGCCAGACCTGCTTGTCCTTCGGATAGCCCGCGATCACGCCTTCCGGCGTACCGCTGAAAATAATGTCGCCGGGCTTGAGCGTGAAGTATCGGGAAATGTAGCTGACCAGCTGCTTGCAGTTGAACACCATGTCGGAGGTGTTCGAGGACTGGCGCACCTCGCCGTTCACCCGGCATTCGATCTTGAGGTTGTCGCCGTCGACGAGATCGGCGGTGACCAGCCACGGGCCGACCGGCGCGGATCCGTCCAGGCTCTTGCCCAGCATCCACTGGGTGGAGCGCGACTGCAGATCGCGCGCGGTGAAATCGTTGCCGGTCGCGTAGCCGAAAATGTAATTGGACGCATCGGCTTCCGATACGTTGCGGGCGCGCCGCCCGATCACGATCACCAGCTCGGCTTCATAATCGAAGTTGCGGGCATCCTCCTCCGACACGCCGATGGTGCCGGCGTGACAGTTGATCGCGGTGTTGTATTTGTTGAACAGGATCGGCTGCTTTGGCACCGGATTGCCGGTCTCGGCGGCGTGCCTGCGATAGTTGAGGCCGATGCAGACGATCTTTTCCGGATTGGTCACGCACGGCCCAAACGCCGCCTGCTCGATCGCCACGAAATAACGCTCGGCGGAGGCGCTCGTCCGCGCCTTCTCGGCGAGGCGGCGCAGCGCGTTGGCGTCACCTTGTCCTTTGAACAGCGCGTCGATCGTGGTTGGCGCGCCCTCGCGAAAATCCTGCTCGGCGGCGACGACATCGAGAATGCCGCGGTCCGTGCGCAGGCCGAGCCCGAAACCATCGGACCGCCGCAAGGTGGCCAGCACCAGGCCTTTCGGCAGCTCTTTCAGTTCGCCGGGCGCAGACCGCGTTTGCGCAGCCGCCTCCGATACGGGCGGCATGCTTGCCGCCGCGGCGGCGGCAGCGAGACTCGTCGTTTTCAGAAATGCTCTGCGGTCGTGATCCATGGTCGTCTCCCGTGTTGCCCGTCGGCGTCGTTGATCGGCGCTCAGCAGAAATGTAGCCCATTTGGGCCGCCCATTGCATGGATCGAACCAGTGGTAGGCGCGACGCTGGCGTCGCCACGGGATGAAAAGCATTTCAGCTCAAACGGTTAGGAGTTCGCCCCCGGCCCGTTCGACAGGATTGATGTTCCTGCTGGGCTATGCCATCGGCCACGACCTCGACACCTTTTGCCGTTCCCTTCGCAACGCTGGACCCGCGACATGGCAATCACGGCCGGAAACGAGCGGCGACAAGCCGCTGCGCCGCGCAGCCTGACGGCGATCCTCGACTTTGCGGTCGGCTCGCACGCGCGCGCGATCGCCGTGTTGCTCGTGGTCGCGCTGCTCTGCTTTCTGCCCGGCTTTTTCAGTATTCCGCCGGTCGATCGCGACGAGGCGCGCTTCGCGCAAGCCACCAAGCAGATGGTGGAAAGCGGCGACTATGTCGATATCCGCTTTCAGGACGAGGTGCGTTACAAGAAACCGGTCGGCATTTATTGGCTGCAAGCCGGTGTGGTCAAAGCCGCAAGCGCACTCGGATTTCGCCAGGCACTCGCCAGCATCTGGGTTTACCGGATTCCCTCGCTCATTGGCGCGATCGGCGCCGTTCTGCTGACCTATTGGGCTGCGCTCGCGTTCGTGTCCCGTCGCGCCGCAGTGCTGGCCGCCTTGATGATGGCAAGTTGCCTGCTGCTCGGTATCGAGCGGTTGCTCGCCAAGACCGACGCCATGTTGCTCCTGACTGTCACCGCCGCGATGGGCGCAATGGGCCGCGCCTATCTCGAACCAAACAGGCCGCGTGGTGGGATCGCGGCCTGGCAGATGCCGGCAGTATTTTGGACCGCACTTGCTGCTGGTGTCCTGCTGAAGGGGCCGTTGATTTTGATGGTGGTGGGCCTCGCTGCAATCGCGTTGATCGCAGTCGATCGTTCCGCGCGCTGGTTATCGGCGCTCAAGCCCATTGCCGGCATCGTCTGGTTCGCCGCTTTGGTGCTGCCCTGGTTTCTCGCGATCGTCGGACGCACCGGCGAGGCATTCTTTGCCGAGTCGATGGGCGAGGACATGCTGAGCAAAATCTACAGCAGCCAGGAGTCCCATGGTGCGCCGCCCGGGACTTACTTCCTGCTGTTCTGGCTGACGTTCTGGCCCGGCGCCACGCTCGCGGCGCTCGCCGCGCCGGCGGTGTGGGTCGCCCGCGGCAAGCCGGCGACCAAGTTCCTGCTCGCCTGGCTGGCGCCATCATGGCTGGTCCTGGAGTTGGTCGTGACCAAGCTGCCGCACTATGTGCTGCCGCTCTATCCGGCAATCGCGATCTTGATCGCCGGCGTGATCGATACGGGGATGCTGTCGCGCAGGGCCTTGCTGGTCTGGGGCACGATCGGATGGTTCATCGTTCCGATGCTCGCCGGGATTGGTGGCATCATCGCGCTCGCCGTGATCGGGCGGCAATTTGGTCTCCTGGTTTGGCCGATCGTCGGCGGAGCGGTACTGCTCGGCTTTTTGGCATGGCACCTTTATGAGACGGATGGTGCCGAACACGCGCTGTTGCGCGCGGCGGCGGCTGCGATCCTCACGAGCATTGCCATTTTCGGCCTGGTCATTCCGTCGCTTGGACAGTTGTTCCCGAGTGTCACGCTCGCGCGCATCCTGCGCGACAGCGGTTGCCCTGAGCCCGCGGCCGCCGCAGTGGGTTATCAGGAGCCAAGCCTGGTTTTTCTCGCCGGCACGGGCACCCGTCTCACCGATACCGCCGGGGCAGCCGAATTTCTGGCCGCCGACCAATGCCACTTAGCCTTCGTCGATACACGCCAGGAAAAAAGCTTTGCCCAGCGCGCCGACGCCATCGGGCTGCGTTATACGGCCGGCCCGCGCATCGAGGCCATCAATCTGAGCACCGGGCAGCCGATCACGATTGCGGTGTTCCGCGCGCGGGGACAGCCGTGAGTCTCAGCGGCGGGGTCAAGCGCGTTCCGGCGCAGCGCCTCGGCGCGCGATTGAGCTTTCTGCGCAGCAATGCCGCGGGATATTTCCGGTTGTTTCAACGCAAGCCGCGCTGGACGGTGACGCCGCGTTGGCGTTGCCTGCCCCGCCTCGCCGTTGCCGCACTGCTTGGAGTGGTCGTCGTCGTAGCGACCATGATCGTGATCGATGCGCCTGCGGTCGGCTTGGCGCAGCGGCTGCCGGAATGGGTGATCGAGGATTTCGACCGCCTGACCGACTTCGGAAAGTCTCCTTGGTTTTTGGTACCGATAGGGACGCTGCTTGTACTGATCGCGACGACGACTTCTCCAAGGTTGTCGCTCATGGCACGCGGCGTCCTCGCCGCAATCGCGGTGCGGCTCGGCTTCCTGTTCCTGGCGATCGGGCTTCCCGGCCTCTTCTTCACCATCGCCAAGCGCCTGATCGGCCGCGCGCGGCCGCTGGTCGATGGCACCGTTGAGCCGTTCTCGTATCATCCGTTCGGATGGGGTGTGGAATATGCGAGCCTGCCCTCCGGCCACGCGGTCGACGCTTTCGCGGCGGCCATGGCCATCGGTGCGCTGTGGCCGCGCACCCGGCCGTTCCTGTGGACCTATGCCGTGATCATCGCGCTGAGCCGGATCGTGCTGACCGCGCACTTTCCCAGCGACGTGATCGCCGGCGCGCTCGCGGGTGTTCTCGGCGTTCTGCTGGTCCGCGACTGGTTTGCCGCGCGCGGGCTTGGCTTCGTGCTCGGTGTCGACGGGAGGATCCGGCCGCTGCCGGGTCCTTCTGCCGCTCGCGTAAAAAGCGCTGCCCGGCAGCTGATCGCGGCCTAGAAGCTCGCGCCATCGCCATCGCGATCACAGCGGCAGAATCAATACGGTTTCCCCCTTTTGTTGCGCGCGTGCCCAGTGGCAATCTGCCGTCCATCATGAGCCAAGTGTCTGGCATTAGCGCCGCGCCGGCCGTCTCCGTCGTCGTTCCGGTGCGCAACGAGGCAGGGAATATTGCCCCGTTGGTGGCGGAAATCGCGCGGGCGCTCGGCAACGCGCTGAGCTACGAGGTTATCTACGTCAACGACGGATCGACCGATGACACACAGGCCGAACTCGCGCGGCTGATGGCGAGTCAGCCTTGGCTCCGGCAAATCAAGCATCAGTCCCCGTGCGGTCAGTCGGCGGCTGTGCACACCGGCGTGCTCCACGCACGCGCGCCGGTGATCGTGACGCTCGACGGTGATGGGCAGAACGATCCTGCCTTCATCCGCCCGCTGCTCGAGAAGCTTGCGGCCGGAGCGCCGCGCGTCGGCCTGGTTGCGGGCCAGCGCGTCGGCCGCAAGGCGACCGGGTTCAAGAAATTCCAATCGAACGTCGCCAACGGCGTGCGGGGCGCGTTGCTGGGCGACGGCACCCGCGACACCGGCTGCGGTCTCAAGGCGTTCCGCCGCGATCTGTTTTTGGCCTTGCCCTATTTCGACGGGCTGCACCGGTTTCTTCCAGCGCTGGTACGGCGCGAAGGCTACGAGATCGGCTATCTCGAGGTGGTCGATCGTCCGCGCCGCGCCGGCACGTCGCATTATGGGCTGTGGGATCGGCTCTGGATCGGCATCCTCGATTTGCTCGGCGTGTGGTGG
>Ga0306917_10001132_pt1 | contig 12217 bp, 10 predicted proteins | sample tim00Cox00000000_FD_203313 | JGI IMG/M metagenome (GOLD analysis project Ga0306917, IMG submission 203313) | Lab enrichment of tropical soil microbial communities from Luquillo Experimental Forest, Puerto Rico - timezero.00C.oxic.00.000.000 (v2)... | ecosystem: Environmental > Terrestrial >... | reverse complement strand
GACGATCAACGTATTCCTGGGTGTCGGATGGATCAGCTGGGTGTTGGCCAGCACATTTGGCGGGATAATGTTCCTCTGGATGTCGCGCAACCTGTTGAAGGTCCCTGCATGCAAAAGTCTCGGTCCGGACATGCCGCGTTGCGCTGACCAACCAGACCGATCCCTCCGTGGTCAAGCATCAACGGCTAGCCCGCGATTTCGTGGTGCGCAGACTTACTTGTCTTCGGCGGGGCTAGAGGCTGGCTGGCAATCCCAGGGCGAGGAGCAGCAAGAAACCCAGCCTCGCGATGAGAGCCCGACAATCACCAGCCTCGCGGAACCTAAAGAAAGCCTCTCGTCGACCACTCCTACGTCGCAGGCCGGTGCCTCCCCGTGAAGTAGGTTTGTTTATACCGGGCCGAGATTTGAGAGACCGCTTGCGCCCACGCCCGAAGCCGATTTCCCGGCAGTTGCGGAGGCAATCCGGGAGATTTTGAGCCCGTCACTTCTTCGTAGCCGCGTGCTCTGCGGCATGTTCTGCCTTCGACAACGTCAGCTTCTCTGGATGAACAATCGTTTTGTTCACAGCCGCCCGTGCGGCGCCGAGACCGGGGAATTCCCTGTCGACGCCATCGCGCTTTAGGACATAGGTGGCCGATATCGGCTTACCGCTGTCTTGGTCGGCCACCGTGCGCTTTGTGATCGTCCAGTGGACGCGACGGGTGAGGTTGTCCTCGGCCGCGTCAACCACATCTTCGAAGCCACGATCGACAACCGCTTCGAGCGCGTAGAGCCGTTGCTCCGGTCTCTTCCTCGCCGCGTCGCGATCTCTTCCCCGTCGTCCATCGTCGCGCCTTGGTGCGCCCCGGCCGCGTGGACGGCGGTTCGGGGAGCGCCGGTCATCGCCCACGGATCTCCTCTCGGGCGATCGCTCATCGCCGCTTGAGCGGTCCCGCACCCCGCGGCTTCGTGAGCCTCTGTATGGCGTGGATCGGTACCGCGGTGCTCCCGCCGCGGTACCATCGGCTGCTGAAGCAGCGACGATCTTGTCAGCTCCAGCGGTGCTCGTTTCCGCCGGTCGCGGAGGCCGCCGGCGGCGGCGTCTGCTGCGTGGCTGTTCGTGCGGTCGGCCAACACTCGGCTCGCTATCGCTCGGCGGAGCGACATTTGGAGAAGGCTCCGGAGCGCGCGTCGCTGCCTGGACTGCTCCGTCCTCGGCCACCTCTGGAGAGTCCGCCTCGCGCCGTGGACCGCGACGGCGCCGCCGGCGCCGTCGTGGTCCACCCTCGGGCGGCGACATAGCCGGCAAATCTGCGCCCGGCGGGACGTCCCCGGCTGTCGCGGAATGCTCGGCTTGGTTCTGACTGGCTTCAGTAGCCTCTGCCGGATCTGTGATGCGAGGCGGTCGGCGGCGCCGACGCCGGCGGCGGGACAGTCTCGGGGCTTCGGAGTGGTCCGCCGTCTGGTCGTGTGGATTACTCGCGATCGAGGCGTCCTCAGCTGGTGTCGCCGGCTGGCTCGGGCTCGTCGGTTCGCCCTCTTGAGCTTCGGCGGGTTGGGCGCTCGGCGCCTCTGCGCTGATCCGATCGCTGGGCGGATCGTCGGAAGAATGTGGCATCGGGGGGGTTCCTCGAGTGGTTATGCGGCCCGCGGCGGATATAAGCAAGAGGCGCGAGACCGGCGGCCTTTCAGGGGATGAGATCGAGCCGTGCAAGGGCTCGGGGGAGCTCGGCAAAATGGTCGAGAAGGGCGTCCGCTGCGAGCGATTCAGGGTCGACCCGGGCATAGCCGTAACGCATCAGCACGAGCGGGACCCCGGCGGCACGAGCAGCAGCGGCGTCGTTTTCGTTGTCGCCGATCAGTGCACTCGCCCCAACCCGGCCGCCGAGTTCGCCGATCAGGCCGAGGAGGTGACCGGGATCGGGCTTTTTAACTGGGAAGCGATCGCCGCCGGCGATCCCGTCGAACAGCTCGCTGAGACCGAGGCCATCGACCACCGCGATCGTCGCCCGCTGCGGTTTGTTCGTGCAGATCGCGGTACGGTAGCCCCGCCGGCGCAGGGTTGCCAGCGTCTCCGGCACCTTGGGATAGGGGCGGGTCAGGCGGACTGCGTTCGCCTCGTAGATCTTGAGGAAACGCGGCAACGCCTCCGCCGCGTCGGCTGGATCGGCTCCGCTCGCGGCGAGAGCCCGGGCGACCATCGCCGGCGCACCGTCACCGACCATGCGTTTTACCTGTGGCAGCGACAGCGCGGGGTGCCCGCGCTCGCGCAGCATCTGGTTTAGCGCGGCGCGCAAATCGGGCGCACTGTCGACGAGCGTGCCGTCGAGATCGAACACCAGTAGAAAGCGGCTCATCGCTACCGACCCTTCGTGGTCATGTTATAAATTGGCAATGATCTTTTGGTGTAGATAGATAGCCGTGCCGCCGCGTCTGATTATACCTTCTCCGAGCCCGCGATGAGCCAATCCCGTTTCGCCGCCATCATCCTCGCCGCCGGCCGCGGCACGCGGATGAAGTCTACGATACCGAAGGTGATGCATCCGGTCGCCGGGCAACCGATGATCGCCAATCTCCTGCAGGCGCTGGAGCCGTTGAGGCCCGCCGCGACCGTCGTCGTGATCGGGCCGCACATGGATGAGGTCGCCCGAACCGTGGCTCCAGCGAAGACCGTCGTGCAAGACCCGCCGCTCGGCACCGGCGATGCGGTGCGGGCCGCACTCCGAGCCTTCCAGGGCCAACTCGCACCGCAAAGCGGAATCGATGAAGTCCTCGTGCTCTACGGCGACACACCCTTGTTGCGCAGCGAGACCTTGGCCCGGCTCTTGTCGGAGCAAAAGAGGGCGCCAGCCGCGATCGTGCTCGCCGGCATGCGGCCTGCCGATCCCGGCCCCTATGGGCGGCTCGTTTCGGCGCCCGATGGGAGGATCCTGCGCATTGTCGAGGCAGCCGACGCCACTCCCGAGGAGTACGCAATCGGGCTCGTTTGGGGAGGCCTGATGCTGGTCCGGGCCTGCCACGTCTTCGAGCTTGTCGAGGCGCTCGACCGCAACAACGCGAAAAACGAATTCTACCTGACCAGCATTGTCGGGCTGGCGAGCGACAAAGGCCTCCCGTGTCGCGCGATCGAACTCCCGGGCGAAGAACTGATTGGCATTAACACCCGCGCCGAACTCGCCGAGGCCGAGGCACTGATGCAATGGCGGCTGCGGCGTTCGGCGATGGATGCGGGTGTTACTCTGGTGGCGCCGGAAACTGTGTACCTCAGTGCTGATACCAGGTTCGGCCGCGATGCGATCGTCGAGCCGAACGTCACCTTCGGCCCCGGTGTCACGGTAGGGGAAGGGGCGCGAATCTGTTCTTTCTCGCATCTCGAAGGTGCGGCAGTGGGCGTGGGTGCCCGGGTCGGCCCGTTCGCCCGGCTGCGCCCGGGTGCGGTGCTCGAGGACGAGGTGCATGTCGGCAATTTCGTCGAGGTCAAGGCCGCGCGGCTCGGCGCCGGCGCCAAGGCCAATCACCTCAGCTATATCGGCGACGCCGAGGTCGGAGCGCGCACCAACATCGGCGCCGGCACGATCACGTGCAATTACGACGGTCTCAACAAGCACCGGACGACGATCGGCGAAGGCGTCTTTATTGGCTCGAATACAGCGCTGGTGGCACCCGTGACGGTCGGCGACGGAGCCTACGTCGCCGCGGGTAGCGTCGTCACTCGCGAGGTACCGGCGGACGCTCTAACGATCGGGCGCGGGCAACAGGTCGACAAGCCGGGACGCGCCGCCGAGATCCGCGCGCGGCTGCGGCGCAAGAATAGCTGATGTGCGGCATCATCACGTCGCCGTTCTCAAAGGGACCGACGGCCGGGCGAAATTCCCGCCGAGCCCGTATACAGCGAAATCGGAAAACGGCCCGGCCGGAACACCGGGTTGCCCAATCAGGCGCCGATTGGGTCAAAGTCTTGCGGCCCAATTCCCTGGTTTGGCGAACAAGGAAATTTGGCGCACCGAGCAGGGAAGTTTTTCGTCGCAACAGGGAACGGATTTGGCCTTTTGCGCCCGATCACGGAAACACCAGGGAACTGCAAAGCCTTTGAACGGCTATTGCAGACCCCCGAGGAAACGGTCGAGGGCGGCCAGCACCACCGGTTCGACCAGGGTCGGCGCGTGCCCGATGCCGGGCACCCTGACCAATTCGCCGTGCGGCAATGCGTTGACCATGCGCAGCGCCTGCGCCTCGGAGAGCACGTCACTCTCGGTGCCCCACACCACCAGGGTCGGGCAGGGCAGACCCTGCAATGCCGGCCACAGCGGAGGCCGCGGCATCGCGCCGCGCTCGACCCGCTGCCGGATATAGGCGGGGTCCATCTTCCACCGCCATTTGCCGTCCGCTCGCTGGCGCAATACGCCGAGCGCCAATTCGTGCTGGTCCTCGGCGCTGCGTGCGGCGAGGATCGGCGAGGCCGACCGGCGGTAGGCCATCGCCTCTTCGAGGGTCGCGAACTCGTCGGGCCGGCTGCCGACCATCTGGGTGATGCGCTGGGTGCCGGCCTCGGCCTCGGGCCCGATGTCGTTGATCACTAGCCCTGAGAGCCGGTCGGGACACTCGGCGACATGGGTCATCGCGATGATGCCGCCCATCGAGGTGCCAATCAGCACGAACTTGTCGAGGCCGAGCCCGCCGACGAAACCCCCGAGGTCACTCGCCTGATCTTCGTAGCGATAGGCGCCGGATGGTGACCAGGCGCTCTCCCCGTGCCCGCGCACATCGAGCGCGAAGATGTGAAACCGATCCTGGAGGTGCCGGGCGAGCGCGTTGAACGCGTCCGCACTCCCCGTATAGCCGTGGACGCAAACGATCGGGGGAGCGTCCGCCGCGCCCCATTCCAGGTAATGCAGGTCGAGATCGTTGACCCTTAGGATCCTGCTCAGGGGTTGAATCGAGGTCGTCATCGGGGGTCCGCCTTTCCGCTGTCCGGAGTTTCGCCTGATGAAAGCACGGCGGCACCCGTAATCCGTCGCGTTATCGGACGACCGCCGAGGAAGCCCAATAAGACCGTCACGCCGGGCCCGTCGTCACGACGAGGAGGCGGCGCCGATTCTTGTCCGGCCATTAGTCGAACCATCCGGCGCTCGACCGCGCTCGGCCCAGCGCTTCCACTTCGTGTCGACCTTACGCTCCTGGCTGAGTGCCGTCGAGGACTTCAAGTGCAGTGTCCTCCGCTCAGTCGCCGACCTCGATGCCGCCATCAACCGCTTCCTCGATAATTGGAACACCGCGGCGAAGCCGTTCATCTGGATCGCCGATCCAGACAAAATCATCGCCGCAGTCAGATGCGGGTAGCGAATGTTAGACTCGATTCACCAGTGATTAACCGTGTCTCGCTGGCTCTCGTGTGGGTAGAGGTGTCTGATGAGCGCACCTATCTTCATTAGTCATTCTTCGAAAGACCGGAAGACGGCTCTTAGGATATGCGGCGCGTTGGAGCGCCGCGGACTCGCATGCTGGATTTCGTCGCGCGACATCCGAGCCGGAGAGAATTACCAGGAAGCGATTTTTGCAGCAATTGAAAGCGCTAGCGTTATGATTCTGGTATTCACGGAGAACGCAAACAACTCAGACGATGTGAAGCGAGAAATTGCCTTAGCCAGTCAAAAGCATATTCTTGTCGTCCCTGCCCGAGTGGAAGATGTGACGCCTAATCCCGCGTTTCGCTACGAGTTCGCGACGCGTCAATGGATCGACTTATTTGAGGACTGGGAAACCGGAATTGAACGCCTGGTGTCTCAGATTGCAGAGGCGCTCGGCAACGTGTCTAAGGCCGGCTCCTTCCCCCCATCGGGACCGCGCGTCCGGCTCGAGCCGCCAGAACCTAGCCAGCGGCATCCATGGCACATGATTTCTCCGGCGCGCGTGATCCCCGTTACCCTTATCGCCGCAGTGGTGATTTTGTTGTTGGGAACCGCGGCCCTAAAATTTGGCGTTCCTCTCGGGACTGCGGTGCAAACCACTTCTCAGCGGCCAGGCTTTGGTCGTTCTTCAGATCTGCCGGCTAGCGTGCAAGAGACGCAAAACATTTCCCAGCGGCTGAGCTTTGGTCCTTCTTCAGGCCTGCCGGCCAACGTGCAAGAGAAGCTTACAGCCTCGGCTGCCAAATTCCTAAAATATTTCGAAGGTCTGGGATACCATCCGAAAACTGAGGTCATCTACTTTAGCACTAACCCGGAAAGTCATATGGCTTCAAATTATGATAAGTCACAGACGATAAATGTGGACGCGCGGTGGGCAGACGACGAATCGCTCCTGTTTCATGAATATTCGCATCTGATCCTGTTCTCATCTCTGCCATTCAACGCGTTGTCCGGCCCGACGAGGTGGAAATTTAGTCAGTTCCCAATTGAATTCGGATTGGCAAACTATTTTACCGCTAGCGCTCGCAACTGGCCGCTGATTGGTGAGCTGGCCGCTCAGGTCTCGAAGACCGGGACACTGAGCAATCTGGCAAACGGGGAAAAAGTTACGACGCTGAAGCCTTCGGATTTTGTGGTTGCCACCAAGCTGCAAGACGGATGGGGTGGCGCCTTTTGGGATATCCGCAATAAGCTAGGACAGGCTGCGGCAGACCAATGGATTTACGATGCCTGGCGACAGATGACGGATGTTGATGATGCCTTCGTGGCGCAGAGTTTTATCAGAAACTTGCTGAACCAGGCGCGGACTGCCGGAGGGGTCGAGGCCGTGGAGGCGGTTCGAGGTATATTGCATGACCGCGGCATTCCGGCGACCTGACCTGCAGAGCGGGGTCCTGAATTTTTGCCAAACATTGTTTCCGGGTTGTGCGGCCAACGCGTAGGCGCCGGGAGCTCATCCGAAAAGCAGGTCGCGGATCCGCCGGGCGCCGCCGTCTTGCCAAACATTAAGGACGGCCGTACCTATCATTCATCCAAATGAGGGAGGGTGCGTGATGAACCTCAAGGACGCGAAGCTGTTCCGCCAGCAATGCTACATCGACGGAGCGTGGGTCGACGCGTTGAACCGCGGCACGATCCCGGTCACCAACCCGGCGACCGGCGAGACCTTGGGCACGGTGCCGCGGATGGGTGCCGAGGAGACCCGCCAGGCGATCGAAGCGGCGGACAAGGCATTACCGGGATGGCGCGGCAAGACCGCCAAGGAGCGCGCGCAGGTATTGCGCAAATGGTTCGATCTGATGATGGCGAACCAGGAGGACCTCGCGACCCTGATGACCGCCGAGCAGGGCAAGCCGATGACTGAGTCACGCGGCGAGATCGCCTATGCCGCCTCGTTCATCGAGTGGTTCGGCGAGGAGGGCAAGCGCGTCTATGGCGACACGATCCCAGCGCACGCCACCGACAAGCGCATTGTCGTGACCAAGGAGCCGATCGGCGTCACCGCCGCTATCACGCCGTGGAACTTCCCGGCGGCGATGATCACCCGCAAGGCGGGCCCGGCCTTGGCCGCCGGCTGCACGATGGTGTTGAAGCCGGCGACCGCGACTCCGTTCTCTGCCCTGGCCTTGTGCGAATTGGCCGAGCGCGCCGGCGTGCCAAAGGGTGTCTTCTCCTGCGTCACCGGGCCGTCAAACGAGATCGGCGGCGAATTGACCTCGAATCCGACCGTCCGCAAATTAACCTTCACCGGCTCGACCGAGGTCGGCAAATTGCTGATGGAGCAATGCGCCGCGACGGTCAAGAAGACCTCGATGGAATTGGGCGGCAACGCGCCGTTTATAGTGTTTGACGACGCCGACATTGAGATGGCGGTAAAGGGCGCGATCGCGTCCAAATACCGCAACGCCGGCCAGACCTGCGTCTGTGCCAACCGCATCCTGGTACAAGACGGCGTCTATGACTCGTTTACCAAGCGGCTAGCCGAGACCGCCGGCGCGATGAAGGTCGCCGACGGGTTCGAGCCGGGTGCGGTGATCGGCCCGTTGATCGACATGAAGGCGGTCGAGAAGGTCGAGGCGCACATCGCCGACGCGGTGAAAAAAGGCGCGAAGGTGGTGACCGGCGGCAAGCGCTCGGCCCTCGGCGGCACCTTTTTCGAGCCAACGGTCCTGACCGATGTGACGACCGACATGGTCATCACCAAGGAGGAGACCTTTGGCCCGGTGGCACCCCTCTACCGCTTCAAGACCGACGACGAGGCCATCAAGATGGCCAACGACACCGAATTCGGTCTCGCCGCCTATTTCTACAGCCGCGACATCGGGCGCATCTGGCGGGTGGCTGAAGGGCTCGAATACGGCATCGTCGGCATCAACGAGGGCATCATCTCGACCGAGATCGCGCCGTTCGGCGGCATGAAAGAAAGCGGCATCGGCCGCGAGGGCTCAAAATATGGCATCGAGGAATTCCTCGAGGTCAAATACCTCTGCATGGGCGGCATCGACCGCTAGCAGAATTCAGCGATTCGCGGGTCGCGGTAAGGGATCGCGAAAGCCCTCATAGCTTGCGCGTTCCCTATACTTAGTCTTAGTGATTGTGTCGGATTGTAGCGAATAACAACACTGCAGCATTTGGCGTCAGTTAGCCCGTGAGAGACTTTCTGCTATTCTGCCGATTGGACGGTCAATCGCCTCGACGTCGCGAAGTACGTCATGGACTGCATGCATTCCAGAGGGCGGGCGCCTAGTTCAGATCCGGGCAAGCGTACGCAGGGCTTGTACTAGCCCGTGAAGCCTGACGCCGGCCAATAGGAATGCCGAAGTTTACCCGATACGGGCCCGTCGTGCCGGACGCTCTAGTGCAAGGCCTTGAGGACGATAAGGTCGTCATATTCTGCGGCGCTGGCATTTCAATGGGCGCGGGCCTGCCTGACTTCAATGGCCTTGTTAAACACTGCTATGAAGCATTGCACGTCGATCCCCCGAAATCGAAACGGAGCGAATGGACTTGGCCGGACCGCCTTCTCGGCGCACTTGAGACGCAATGTTCGGCTACCGAACTTCGCAGAGTGGTGGCCAGTCGACTGTCGGAGCCGCCCAAAACACTCGATTTGCACAAAGCGATCCTACGCCTCGCGCGCCTGACGCGCACCCGAGGGATTCGGCTGGTGACGACAAACTTTGACACCTACTTCGAGCAAGCGCAGGACGATCTCGTCTTCGGCCAACATCTCCATTCGGGTCCGGTCCTGCCGATCCCACGGAACGATCGCATCGCCAGCTGGCGCAGTGTCGCATATTTGCACGGCCGCTTGGCCAACGATGGCGAGAACGATCACCTTGTACTTACGAGTGCCGATTTCGGCCGGGCCTATCTCACGGAAGCTTGGGCAGCACGGTTTGTCGCCCGTCTTTTCGTTGAATTCACTGTACTGTTTATAGGGTATAGCCTTAACGACCCAGTACTGCGCTACATGACTGACGCCATCGCCGCCGATCGGCGCCTGGCTGTAGGTAACGATCACCCCTCAGCTTACATCTTCGTTGGCCACAAGGGACCAGCTGAGCCCGAAAAGCGCCTGTTCCGAGATCACGGTTTAGAGCCGATCTTTTATAATCAGGAGCGCCACCACCTTCGCCTGAAGCAGACACTAATAGCTTGGGCTCAGGCGAGAGAGGATTTCTTCCTCAGCGCTAAGACAATTGTCGAGCATGCGGCGGGGAGCCGTCCGCAAGCGCTTGATCCTAGCGAAGCGGATAATCTGCTGTGGGCGGTACTCGACCGACCGAACGACGGCGGACACGGGGCAAGAATCTTCGCCGGCATAGAGACAACGCCACCCATAGAGTGGTTGATGGAATTCGAGCGGCATGAGAAGACGCTTTCGAACAACTGGGCCAAGGCCGAACAGGAAGCACGCAAGGCAGATAAGCCGGTTCCCCCGGAACCCATACTCCATCTGCACCAGCTAACATAAGCCGGTTCCCCCGGAACCCATACTCCATCTGCACCAGCTAACATAAGCCGGTTCCCCCGGAACCCATACTCCATCTGCACCAGCTAACACCGCCTCGCGAGACCGAACCGTTTTTCGTAACGCAGACATCCGACGCGCTGATTCGATGGCTGGTCCGGCATGTGGGCACGATCGAACTAGTCGAATGGATTATCGATAAGTTCGACACAGGCCGGCACTTGCACGCTCGCCTTCGACGCGCAATCCGGGAGCGGCTTGCCTCCGAGCACTCATTGGCACCAGGGTTTGAACTCTTCTGGCGCATCGTTTCGGCCGAGGGCCTCTGGAACCAACCGGCTTTGCCCCGGGACGCCTGGCACGACTTTGTCCAACAATTACCAACGGCAGCACACGAGCCGTGGCTGTGGCAAGAACTCCAAGCGCTGTTTCGCCCTCACCTGCACCTCGCGAAAGCCTATTATCGAGAATGGCGCGCGGCGATTACCAGTGAAGCGGGGAATGCCGAACCGATAGGCGAATCATTCCGCACTGTCGCTGACGCAACGGTTTGGCTCGAGGCGCACGATCAGATCAATCTGATCGTGCAAAGTATCGATCGCTTGCCCAATCCTGCTGACTTCCTAGCCATGCTCGCCGACCCAATGTCGGAGTTACTAGAGGAGGCGCTCAACCTTTACGCGGTGGTCGGGCAAGCCAACAGCGATGGGGACCCAAGTATTATAGCTCGGCCTTCTGTTGTACCGCACGCGCAGAACCATGCTTTTCAAGAGTGGACTATACTCTTCGATCTCCTCTGGCGCGCTTGGCGTCACCTCGACGCGACGGCGCCGGACCAGGCTCGCGCACTCGTGAGACGTTGGCGCGAGCGACCTTACTTCGCCTTCAAACGACTGGTCCTGGCGGCGATGACGGCGAGCGACAACTTTGCGCCGGAAGAAAAGCTGGAGTTGCTGATCAGTGTCTAGCACGCCACTTATCTGGCATGCCGGAGCGCGCAAAGAAGCGAGCGAGCTCATCGAACAACTCTGGCGGACGGCGGGCGATGCAGTACGCGATCGTCTGGCAGAAGTGCTACTCGCTGGCCCCCCGGAAGATCTGGACGGTGATCTGGCTGAACCGGAACAGCGTCAAGCTCGCCGAGACCGTAGGCTGTTCGACCGGCTGGGGCTGCTGGCGCGTGACAAGGCTGCGCCTTTGTCGCCTCGGCTACAGTCGGCTCAAAATGAGATCCTTCAGCGGCATCCCGAATGGCAGCTCAGGGAGGGCGAGCAAGCACGTTACATGGTTTGGTCCGAGGTGAGGAATGGCCCTGACACCGCCTACAGCGTCGATGACCTTCGAGCAATGGAAGAACCGCAACTACTTGAACTCTTGTTGAGGGAGACCAATCGGCGTCAGGGCCTACTGGAAAGTTGGCGACAGCTTGCGGGTTTTGAGCCCGAGCGAGCGATCCGTTTGTTCAGAACTTTGCAGAATGAGACGGCTGGAGGGCCGCCCGATGTCTGGCAAACAGGCCTTTGGGGCCTGCGCGAGGCCGCGAAGTCGCAAGACTTGCAGGATCGCCTCGTCGAACTTTTGAACGGAGTTCCCGATGCGCTCTTTGGCGAAATCAGTTTTAGTCGCGCGGTAGATGACTTTCTCGAAGCATGTTCCACGAGATTCCAGGGAAGACCGACCGAGGATTACTGGCGCCTGTTCGACCGTGCGCTTACCCCTGCGGAAACGGATCCAGATAACGCTGAATCGCCCGAAGACAGCAAATGGGTTGAGCGAGCGATCAACCGTTCAATAGGTCGCTTGGCGACCGCCATGTTCAACGGTCTTTTTGCTTACCGGCTAAGGGGTGGCGACGGCGTACCCTCAGACCAGCGGGAGCGGCTCAACCGGCTCCTCGGTGTCGGGCAGCCTCAACACCGATTGGCACGCGTAATCGCTGCTTCGCGACTACCGTATCTGTTTGCCGTCGACCCAGATTGGGCCCGAGCGACCCTCTTGCCTTGCATGTCATGGGACGACGAGGAGGAGGCTACTGCTCTGGCAAGGATTCGCTTGGGCGCCGCGGGTAGGGCCGGAGCTATGGGCCGAGATACAGTCACCTTTCCTTGATGCGTTTACCCCTGAGCGGCTGCGCCGCTTCGGTGATCTCGGCCGCAATATGGCGCAGCTGCTGATGCTAGCGGGGATCGTGTTCTCATCAGCGGACATCCCGGTCGACCGTGCAGGGGCGGCGGTGAAGGCTATGACAGGGAGCATGCGCGAAAACGGAATATGGTGGACGTGCCATTACCTAGAAGCGGGTGCCGATCCCGAAGACGAGCCGCGCGCAGACCGGGCAGACGTGCTTTGGCGCGAT
>Ga0306917_10001126_pt1 | contig 12232 bp, 11 predicted proteins | sample tim00Cox00000000_FD_203313 | JGI IMG/M metagenome (GOLD analysis project Ga0306917, IMG submission 203313) | Lab enrichment of tropical soil microbial communities from Luquillo Experimental Forest, Puerto Rico - timezero.00C.oxic.00.000.000 (v2)... | ecosystem: Environmental > Terrestrial >... | reverse complement strand
CGGCAGAGTTCGATGCCGGAGAGGCCCGGGAGCATCCAGTCGAGGATGACGAGGTCGGGCGAGTGCTCCTTGAGCAGCAAATCCGCCTCATCGCCGCGCGGGACCGTCTCGACCCCGTAACCTTCCGCCTCGAGGTTGTAGCGCAGGAGGAGCGCCAGCGCCTCCTCGTCTTCCACGATCAGGATGTTGGCCTTCATCCGCTCAGCGTCCCTTGATCATTTCTCCGCATCCAGCATTGCCAAAGTGGTGGTGTCGCCCTTTGGGCGTTGGTCGGCGATGGCGTGGCCTTCAATCATGTAATAGACCGTCTCGGCGATGTTGGTCGCGTGATCGCCCATGCGCTCGATGTTTTTGGCGCAGAACATGAGATGGATGCAGAATGTGATGTTGCGCGGATCTTCCATCATGTAGGTCAGCAACTCGCGAAACAGCGAGGTGCACATGGCGTCGACCTGCTCGTCGCCATTCCACACCGCCAGCGCTTTCTTGAGATCGTGGCGGGCGTAGCTGTCGAGCACCTCTTTAAGCTGGGCCAGAACCAACGACCCCATGTGCTCGACGCCGCGGATCAGCTTGGGCGGATGGAATTCGCCCTCGAGAGCCATCACCCGCTTGCCGATATTCTTGGCAAGATCGCCGATACGCTCGAGGTCATTGGAGACGCGCAGCGCACCGACGATCTCCCGCAAGTCGACCGCCATCGGTTGGCGCCGGGCGATCGTCAGCACGGCTTTTTCCTCGATTTCCGCCTGCAGCGCGTCGACATCGGGATCCGCGGCCACGGTCTGCTGCGCGCGATCGGCATCACGTCGCGCAAGCGCATCGACCGCGTCCGCGACCTGCTTCTCCGCAAGGCCACCCATCTCCGCCACCATGCGGGTGAGCTCCTGGAGGTCGATGTCGAAGGCCTTCGTGGTATGATCGGTTATTACCATCTACGTCGTCCTGGCTGGCGAACCGTGCGATCTAGCCGAAGCGGCCCGTGATATAGTCCTGCGTGCGTCGATCGCTCGGCGCGGTGAACATCTTGCTCGTGGTGTCGAACTCGATCAGCTCGCCCAGATACATGAAGGCGGTAAAGTCGGAGACGCGCGCCGCCTGCTGCATGTTGTGGGTGACGATCACGATCGTGTAGTCCTCTTTGAGCTCGTCGATCAACTCCTCGATTTTGGCGGTCGAGATCGGGTCGAGCGCCGAACACGGCTCGTCGAACAATATCACCTCGGGCCGCACCGCGACGGTGCGCGCGATGCATAGGCGCTGCTGCTGCCCGCCGGAGAGGCTCAGCCCATTGGCGCTGAGCTTGTCCTTCACCTCCTCCCAGAGGGCGGCACGGCGGAGCGAGGTCTCGACCCGGCCATCCAGCTCCGACCGCGGCAGCTTTTCGTACAGCCTGACGCCGAACGCGATGTTCTCGTAGATCGACATCGGAAACGGCGTCGGCTTCTGGAACACCATGCCGATGCGCGCGCGCAGGAGGTTGAGATCCTGCTTGGGGGAAAGAATGTCCTCGCCGTCGAACAGGACGTCGCCCTCCGCCCGCTGGTTGGGATAGAGGTCATACATCCGATTGAGAATGCGCAGCAGCGTGGACTTTCCGCAGCCGGATGGACCGATGAAGGCGGTGACTCTGTTTTCGTAGAGCGGCAGGCTGATGGCTTTGAGCGCTTTGCTGGTCCCGTAATAGAAGTCGAGGTTTCGGATCGAAATCTTTTCGTCTAGGCCGGTCGTGCTGATCGGCGCATGGGCGACGGTGGGAACGGCGACCGAGGCGGAGGCGACATTCATGACGGTTTTCTCGATGTGGAAAGAGCGCGCGCGGTGATCGAGAGCGCGAGCACGGTGAAGGTGATGATCAGCGCCCCAGTCCAGGCAAGCTTCTGCCAGTCCTTGTAGGGCGAGAGCGCGAACTGGAAGATGACGACCGGCAGGCTCGACATCGGGGCGTTGAGATTGGTGCTCCAGAACTGGTTGTTGAGGGCGGTGAACAGGAGCGGCGCGGTCTCCCCGCTGATGCGGGCGATGGCGAGCAGCACGCCCGTGATCATGCCGGCCTTGGCGGCGCGGTAGCATACCTTGGCGATCACGAAGGCGCGCGGCGTGCCAATCGAAACGGCAGCCTCGCGCAGCGGGTCCGGCACCAGGAGGAGCATGTCCTCGGTGGTGCGCACCACGACCGGAATGACGATCACCGCGAGCGCGACCGCTCCGGCGAGCCCAGAGAAGTGGCCCATCGGGGCCACCATGATCTCGTAAATAAACAATCCCACCACGATCGACGGCGCGCTGAGCAGGATGTCGTTGATGAACCGCACGATCGAGGTGAGCCGGTCATACCGGCCGTACTCGGCCATGTAGGTGCCGGCCAGCATGCCGATCGGCGTGCCGATGAACACCGCCAGGACGGTCAGGATCAGGCTGCCGACGATGGGATTGAGCAGCCCGCCGTCGGAACCGGGCGGCGGCGTCATCTCGGTGAAAACCGCGAGCGAAAGCCCGCTGAATCCTTCCCACAAGAGCACAAAGAGAATCACGATCAGCCAGCCCAGCCCCAGCAGCGTCGCGGCGAGCGACAGGCTCAGCATGATGCCGTTGCGGCGGCGGCGGGCGGCGTAGAGGCTGCCGTTCATGGCGTCATCCGATCCGGCGCTCGATGCGCAACAGCATGTAGCGTGCGATCGCAAGCACGATGAAGGTGATGACGAAGAGGATCAGGCCCAGCGCGATCAGCGATGAGGTGTAGAGGTCACCGACCGCTTCGGTGAATTCGTTGGCGATGGTGGCCGAAATGGTGGTGCCCGGTGCCAGCAGGGAGGCCGACACCTTGTGCGCGTTGCCGATCACGAAGGTCACCGCCATGGTCTCGCCGAGCGCCCGGCCGAGCCCCAGCATCACGCCGCCGATGACTCCGACCCGCGTGTAGGGCAGCACCACGTAGCGAACGACCTCCCATGTGGTGCAGCCGATGCCGTAGGCGGCCTCCTTGAGCACGGGCGGAACGGCATCGAACACGTCGCGCGAGATCGAGGTGACGAAGGGCAGCACCATGATCGCGAGGATCAGGCCCGCGGTCAGCATGCCGATGCCATAGGGCGGGCCGGCAAACAGCGTCGACAGCACGGGGATATTGCCGAAAGTCGCGATCAGAAACGGTTGCAAGGTCTCCTGCAGGAAGGGCGCGAATACGAACAGGCCCCAGATGCCATAGATGATGCTTGGAATGCCCGCCAAGAGCTCGATGGCGATCCCGATGGGCCGTCGCAGCCACATGGGGCACAGCTCAGTGAGAAATACGGCGATCAGGAGCCCGATCGGCACCGCGATCAGCATCGCGATGAACGACGTGACGAGCGTGCCGTAGATCGGCGCCAGCGCGCCGAATTTCTCCGTAACCGGGTTCCAGCGCTCCTCGACGAGGAAATTCAGACCAAAGGCGCGCAGCGCCGGCAGCGACCCATCGATGAGGGAAATAATGACGCTACCGAGGATGACCAGCACCCCGATCGCTGCGGCGCGGGTGAGAATGCGGAAGAGAAGATCGGCGATACGCAGCCGGTTGAGCGCCTTGGCCCTCGCCGCTACCGCGTCGGTCTCGACCGCGTCGCCTTGCAGCGCAACATCGACCACGGATCGCCTCCTGGCGGGCCGCATCCCGGCTCTCCCCTGCGGATGTCGGGGGAGCGCCGACCAAAAGCGACCTCTTGGCCGCCGCACAACTCGTATTGGACACAAACAAGGGAAGGGCGCCAGAACGGTGCCCTTCCCATCTCTATCCTACGTCAGTGGGACATGGCGTAGAGCGGCTTGCCTGACGCGTCCTTCACTTCGCCCGCCCAGGTCTTCTTGACGCTGTCGACTACGTTCTTCGGCATCGGGATGTAGTCGAGGTCCTCCGCCATCTTGGCGCCCCGGTCGTAGGACCAGGCGAAGAACTTGAGCGCCTCGGCAGCGGCTGCCGGGTCCTGCGGCTTCTTGTACATCAGGATCCACGTCGCCGCCGTCATCGGCCAGGATTGCGCGCCCGGCTGATTGGCGAGAATGACGCCGTAGCCGGGAACCGAACTCCAATTGGCACTGGCCGCAGCTGCCTGGAAGGTCGCGGAGGTGGGCTCGACGGTTTTGCCGTCCTTATTGACCATCTTCGTATGGGTCAGCTTGTTCTGCTTGGCATAGGCGTATTCGACGTAGCCGATCGAGCCCTTGGTCTGCGCGACGTTGTTGGCGACGCCTTCATTGCCCTTGGCGCCGATGCCGACCGGCCACTCGACCGACGTGTTGAAGCCGACCTTCGACTTCCACTCCGGACTGACCTCGGCCAGGTAGTACGCAAAGTTGTAGGTCGTGCCCGAACCGTCCGAGCGATGCACGACCGCGATCGGCTGCGCCGGCAGCTTGGCCGAGGGATTGAGCTTGGCGATAGCCGGATCGTTCCAGGTCTTGATCTCGCCGAGGAACACCTTGGCGAGCGTCGGGCCATCGATCACGAGATCGCCGGACTTGACGCCCTCGATGTTGACGACCGGGACGATGCCGCCCATGACCATGGGGAACTGAACAAGGGCGCTCTCGTCAAGCTCCTTGCCCGGGAGCGGCGCGTCAGTGGCGCCGAACACGACGGTCTTGGCTTTGATCTGCTTGATGCCGCCGCCCGAGCCGATCGACTGGTAGTTCAACCCGACGTTGGTCTCTTTCTTGTAGGCATCGGCCCATTTCGCATAGATCGGATACGGAAAGGTAGCGCCGGCGCCCGATATGTCGATTGCGAGCGCGGGCCCGATCGCCGCCGCGGCGATGAAGGCGCTTGCCGTCAGGGTGCGGAAAAGTTTCAAGGCTCTCTCCTGTCTGTTCGAGACGAAAAGCTTAAGCCGACGTGGGTTGGGTCCACGGCTGGGCTTGCGTCCTGGTTGTTGGTTGCTGGTGTATGGTTACAACACGCCCGGGATCACCGACCCGACGCGTCGAGTTACCGGTCGATTCCGCGGCTGCCCGCATCCCTACGCGTCCCATGTCATCGTTCTATGATGGTTGGATGACAGTTGGATGACAGCCTAAGCTATTGTGGATAAGCGCAGATCTGCCTGCGGCCGCAGGAATCTCGCTACGCGCTGCCATCCCGCGTACGCGCATCGACCTCAGTTCGAAAGCGCGAAAATCGGCCTGCCGCTCCCATCCTTGATCTCGGACACCCACACCTTCTGAACCGCGTTGACGACGTTGCTCGGCATCGGCACGTAGTCAAGTTCCTCCGCCATCTTGCCGCCCTTGGCGTAAGCCCAGTTGAAGAATTTCAGCACTTCGGCGGCCGCCACCGGATCGCTCGGCTGCTTGTGCATGAGGACGAAGGTGGCGCTGGTCATCGGCCAAGTGTCGGCACCGGATTCGTTGGTGAGGATGACGCCGAAGCCGGGCGCCGCTTCCCAGTTGGCGTTGCGGGCGGCGACCGCGAACGACTCGATCGTGGGGGCGACCGCCTTGCCGTCCTTGTTCATCAGCTTGGTGGTCGAGAGCTGATTGTGCTTGGCATAGGCGTATTCGACGTAGCCGATCGCGCCCTTGATGCGGGCGACCATGGCGGCGACGCCTTCATTTCCCCGAGCACCGGTGCCGACCGGCCAATCGACGGCGGTGATCGATCCGACCTTGGATCTCCAGTCCGCGCTCATCTTGGAGAGATAGTCGGTGAACACAAACGTGGTGCCCGAGCCGTCGGAGCGATGCACCACGGCGATCGGCTGCGACGGCAGCCTTACGCTTGGGTTGAGCTTTCGAAGCGCGGCGTCGTTCCATGACTTGATCTCGCCGAGGAAGATCCTGGCCAATGTCGGGCCGTCGAGGGTGAGGTCGCCCGCTTTGATGCCCTCGACATTCACCACTGCCACGACCCCGCCGATCACAGTCGGGAACTGCACGAGCCCATGCATGTCCAAATCCGCTCCCTTGAGCGGCATGTCGGACGCCCCGAACGTGACCTCCTTGTTCTGGATCTGCTTGATGCCCTCGCCCGAACCGACCGGCTGGTAGTTCACCGCGATGCCGGTCTGTTTCTTGTAGGCATCGGCCCATTTTGCATAAATCGGATAAGGGAAAGTGGCGCCGGCGCCTGAAACGTCGGCAGCGCTCGCGGAAGCGGTGGCAGCCGTCGCGAGGAAGCCGATCGCCGCGATCATGCGAACAAGCTGCAAGACTCCCTCCTGTCTATCTCAAGACGAAACGTGGAGCCGAAACGGCTCCGGTTGCGTCATCACGGCGATCGATTTGGCCAAGCGCGCTCGAGGATCCGGCGATCCGCGTCCATGTCCGAAGTTGCCGCCGTCCTACGCGCCGCCCGTCCCATGGCTCTACGATCACTCCATAACAGTTGGATGACAGCGCAACTCCTTGTGGATACTTGCGGATATCACCGGAGGCGGCAAACTCGGCGTGCAACCGGTCGCGCGCGCGCAAACGCGCTTGAGCTTGTGTGCCCTCCGGATGCGTGCTTGGGAAAATTACTTGGGAGGAACGAAGAGCGGCTTGCCGCTTGCATCCTTGATCTGGGCGGCCCAAAGGCGCTGAACCGCGCTGACGACGTTGCCCGGCATGGGCACGTAGTCGAGCTCCTCCGCCATCTTGCCGCCCTTGGCATAGGCCCAGCTGAAAAATTTCAGCGCCGCGCCAGCGGCTGCAGGATCGCTCGGCTGCTTGTGGATGAGGATGAAAGTCGCACCCGCGATCGGCCAGCTCGCGGAGCCAGGCGCGTTGGTGATGATCACGCCGAAGCCGGGCGTTCCCTCCCAGTTCGCATTGGCGGCCGCGGCGCTGAACGACTCGATGGTGGGCGCAACCGCCTTGCCAGCCTTGTTCATCAGCCTGGCATAGGTGAGCTTGTTCTGCCTGGCGTAGGCATATTCGACGTAGCCGATCGCGCCCTTGATCCGGGCGACGCCGCCGGCGACGCCTTCGTTGCCCTTGACACCGGTGCCAGTCGGCCATTCGACCGCGGTGGTCGAGCCCACCTTCGACCTCCAGTTCTGGCTCACCTTGCCGAGGTAATCGGTGAACACGAAGGTGGTGCCGGACCCGTCGGAGCGATACACGACCGCGATCGCCTGTGACGGCAGTTTCGCGTTCGGATTGAGTTTGCGGATGGCGGCGTCGTTCCATGATTTGATCTCGCCCAGGAAAATCCTGGCCAAGGTCGAACCGTCGAGGACGAGGTCGCCGGGCTTGACGCCGTCGATGTTGACGACCGGCACGACCCCGGCGGTCAGGGTCGGGAACTGCAAGAGGCCATCCGTGTCCAGATCGACGACGGAGAGCGGCATGTCGGATGCCGCGAAGGTCACCTCTTTATTCTGGATCCGCGTGATGCCGTCGCCCGAGCCGACCGCCTGGTAGTTCACCCCGACGCCGGTCTCTTTCTTATAGGCCTCGGCCCATTTCGAATAGATCGGATAGGCGAAGGTGGAACCAGCGCCTGCGATGTCGGCAGCGATGGCGGGCGCCGTCGCAGCCGCAGCGACGATGCCGGCTGCGACGAGTCTATGGAAAGCCTTCAACACCCTCTCCTGCCGACCGGCGCGAGGTTAGCAAAGCGCCGCCCCTGATCAACCCCGAAGTCACGGCGCTGCCGCGGGTTTGAACCGGTGAGCCGCTGGGGGCAACCAACAAGGTGTGCATCCAGGAGGCTCCCCATGCGCAAACGCCTTGCCACTCTGATCACCGCCGGCGTTCTCCTCTGCGCCTCGGCAGCCGGGTCCGCGGTTACGGCCCGCGAGCTCGGCGATGGCCCGCACTCTTCCGCCCCGACTGCTCGGGCACCGCTTTCCGTCGCTCAGGGATTGCATTCGGGCGGCGCCGCGCCACTCGCCAAGAAGATCCGCACGCCGAGGCAGTGCTATTACGCCTGCTTGAAGCTCAAGGGCACAAGCTTGGATTTCTGCAACGCGTCTTGTTATTGAGCCGAACGCGCTTTGGCCGTATCGCCCGCGCGCGCGTTTGCTCACCGATTTGTCCCGACGTCGATCTGGGCGGCGGGCAGATGGGCGGTGAATGTCGCCCCCTGCCCCAGCACGCTCTCGATCGTCAGCCGGCCGCCATGGCGGTTGAGGATGTGCTTGACCAGCGCCAAGCCCAGCCCGGTGCCGCCTTGCGCGCGGCTTTCGGACACATCGACCCGGTAGAAGCGCTCGGTCAGCCGCGGCAGATGCTCGGGCGCGATGCCGGGCCCACGATCGCGCACCGCAACGCGCGCTTCCGGTTTGCCATCCGGCGCTTCGCCACGGGACAGGGCGATGTCCACCCGCTTGCCGGACGCCGCATATTTCAGCGCATTCTCCACGAGATTCTCAAACACCCGGACCAGTTCGTCGCGATCGCCCGGCACGAACAACGGCACCGAGGTTCCCACCGTCTTGACCTCGACGTCACGATCGCGCGCCAATGTTTGCAGGCTATCGGCGACCTGGCGAACGATGGCGCCGAGATCGACCTGCTTGTCGGGCCGCAGATGCGCGTTGAGCTCGATGCGCGAAAGCGACAGCAGATCGTCGATCAGGCGCGCCATGCGGTCGGCCTGCACCTGCATGATGGCGAGGAAGCGCTCGCGCGCCGCAGGGTCCTCGCGCGCCGAGCCCCGTAGCGTGTCGATGAACCCTGACAGCGCGGCAAGCGGCGTGCGCAATTCATGGCTCGCATTGGCGATGAAGTCGGCGCGCATCTCCTCGACCCGCCGCAATGGCGTGAGATCGTGGAACGCAAGCAGCAAGAGGCCGGGCCTGGAATCGGCGCCGGCCGACAGGATCGGGGTCACGATGGCCTCGTACCAACGGTCGAACGGCACGCGCTGGAAGAATTCGGCGCGCTGGGATGTGCCGCTCGCGCGCGCGTGGCGGATCGCCTCCAGCACTTCCGGGACGCGCAGCCCGAGCGAGACCGACTCGCCCGGACGCAGCGCGGGTGCGACCGAGGCCGCCCGCGCGTTGAGCGCAACGACGTCGCCGCGATGGTCGAGCGCGACCACGGGATCCGGCAAGCCGGCCAATACCGCTTCGATCAGCGGGTCGCCGATGCGCGGCGCGCGCGGCTCGGCTCTCGGCAGAAACGCCGGTGTCGTCTCAGCGTTGGCGGTCGCGATCAGCACCGCCGCCGCGATGAGCGCGAAGCCCGCCAGCGCCGGTCCGGCGGCAATCGCGCCGAGCAGCCACAAGGCGCCGAACGCGAGCGCCGTCGCCGCAAGCACGAAGCGCGTACGCTTGAGCCCGTGAAGCCATCGGGCGGGGCGGGTCGCGCCGCTGTCGTGAGTCGCTGTCATGTCACGCCAGAGTCATAAGACTTTGCGTCGGCCGCGACAATCGAAGCCAACCGCCCACCCGGGATGCAAAGCTTCCGCGCACAACCTCTTGAGATGATTTGCGTTGGCGTCGCAGCAGTGGCGCAACTTTCATCACGAGCATCCGTGGGTGCGCGCCAATACAGGTCGCGCGATGAGACGGCGACGCGCCGTGCGAGATGGATGGACGACCCGTTCGAATGTGACGGCGGCTCCACGTCTGCGCGAAGGTTGCCTTGGAAAAATCTCGAGCGCTCAATGCGGCCGACACGTGCGAGTTGCAAAAGTCATTGTAAATAACAATCCGGAAACAATGAAATTGCGCGGGCGGCGATTTCGCACAGCCGCAAGTTGGTGCTTCGCTCCCGCCCTCATGCTGAGGAGCATCGCGAGCGCAGGCGCTTCCACAGCCCAAATGCGCTGCGATGCGTCTCGAAGCATGAAGGGCGAACCCAATCGCTCGTCCTCATCCTTCGAGACGCGCGTACGCGCGTTCGAGTTTGCGGGACCGCTCCAGCCCGCGCTCCTCTGGATGAGGACGGCAGAGCCTGCGGCTCGTCGCCGAACCGTTTTCGGTAATTCCCAACTCACGATGTCAAACAGCCCATCTCGTTCCCGCGGCACATTTTTGCGCCCGGGGTTTGCAACTTCGCTTCACTCACCCCGAATCGAGGGGTGGGCGGAGCGCCGAGAGACGTTCGGGTGCAGCGGCACCCGTTGGACATGCCATAACGCGGCATGTCAGGCGCCTAGCGAGGCGCCTTGCGTCCCATGACGCGGGGACGCTCGCCTCTCGGCGCTCCACCGTGGCGGTTTTGGGCCTCGGGGCCGCGCTTCCGTCTCCTTCGGCGCCCGCCGTCCTACAACGGCGGGCAGTTGCCTTCCGGATCCGTGCAGCGAGCTCCTCGCAGCCAGATCGTAGTGCCTGGCGGGCGGGGTCCCGGGCCTCCCGAGGCAAACGGTTACAAGCCGCCGCCGCAGGACGCCACTCCTCGCTCCGCCTTCAGGATGTCTCCGGAGACGCCCCTCAAAGAGCGAGGATGGGACTCTGATAGCACAGGCACGTTTCGTAGTCAATATCGTAGTTGATATGTAGTCATGCCGCCCAGCCTTTCGGGCCCGGCGATCAATACGCATCAAGACCGGGACATGGACTTAATTGACGCGCAGGTCGCGAGCCACTGTGGGACAACTTGTAATGACGGAGGATCGGTCATCCCGCGGTGATGAGGAGGTTGGACAGACGCTCGACAACGAGGTCGATGTCCTCGCGCGTCGTCCCACGCCCAAGACTGAAGCGGATGGCGCCCATGCCCACCTCGGGCGTGACACCCATGGCCTCCAGCACCGGAGAGAGCTCGATCCGGCCGGAGTGACACGCCGATCCCGTCGAGGCCGCGACACCCTCGAGCCGCTCCAGTATCTCGGCACCGATCCGACCGACGAATGAAACATTGAGCGTGTTCGGCAGGCGATGGGTGGGATGTCCGTTGAGCCGCACGCGATTGCCGAATTGCTTCTGCAACGCCTCCCAGAAGCGGTCGCGCAAGGCGCGCACGCGATCCATCGGCGAAAGATCACGCGCAAGCTCGCAGGCCTTGCCGAGGCCGGCCACGAGCAGCACGCTCTCGGTACCCGCGCGGCGGCCGTGCTCGTGCCCGGCGCCGTGCAGCAGCGGTTCAATCGACACGCCATCGCGCACGAACAAGGCGCCCACGCCTTTGGGCGCATAGGCCTTGTGCCCGGCAATCGACAGCAGATCGACGCCGAGCCGGTCCACCTCGGTCGCAACCTTGCCGACGGACTGGGCGGCATCGGTGTGAAACAGCACGTCGCGCTCATGGGCGATGCGGGCGCAATCCTCGATCGGCTGGATGGTTCCGACCTCGTTGTTGGCGTGCATGATACTGATGAGGATCGTGCGCGGCGTGATCGCTCGGCGCAGGTCGTCGGGATCGATCCGCCCGGTGCCGTCAACCGGCAGATAGGTGACGCGGGCGCCAAGCCGCTCGAGAAACGCGCACGGTTCGATGATGGCCGGATGCTCGATGCGCGTGGTGACGATGTGATCGCCGCGGTCGCGGTGCGCAAAGAACACGCCCTTGAGGGCGAGGTTGTTGGCCTCGCTGCCGCCGCTCGTGAAAACGATCTCATCGCTTCGGCAGCGGAGCAACGCCGCCACTTGGCCGCGCGCCGTCTCGAGGGCGGCCTTTGCCGGGGCTGCCGCCCAATGCCCACTCGACGGATTGCCGTAGTGATCCTCGAGAAACGGCCGCATCGCGGCGGCGACCGCGGGATCGATGGGCGTGCTGGCGTTGTAATCGAGATAGACGCGCCGCATGTTCAGGACACCAGGATCCAATGCCTATGCTGTCGCCGCAACGGTGCGGCCTTCCACCGGCAGGCCGGCATCGTTCCATTGCTCCATCCCGCGGCGCAGGACGACGACTTGCGTGAAGCCGGCGGCGCGCAAGGCCCGCGCCGCCGTTGCCGAACGCTTGTCGGTTCGGCAGACAAGGACGAGCGAAGCGCGTTCAAGCCCGGCAAGCTCGCCTAATCGGTCATTAAGCTCCGTCACGGGAATATTGCGCGCGGTCGCAATATGGCCGAACGATCCGGTGAATTCATCGGGTCCGCGAACGTCGATGACGGTCACGCCTTCGCCGCCATCGAGCCGGCGCTTGAGGTCCTTCGGCTCGATCCATGTGAACGAGTGGCGCATGCGCCCGACAAGTCGGGGCAGCAAGGCAATCGCGGCGAGCAAGGCAAGCGCGAACAGGCCATAGCGCACCGCGTCCGCTTCGCCGGTCAGCGCCCCGCGCCCGGCGTGCCCAAGCCAAGTGTAGGCCACAACGCCGGGCACCATGAAGACCAGCGTGGCGATGACGTAGTGCGGGAGCGGGATGCGCGTGAGCCCCAACG
>Ga0306917_10001113_pt1 | contig 12284 bp, 13 predicted proteins | sample tim00Cox00000000_FD_203313 | JGI IMG/M metagenome (GOLD analysis project Ga0306917, IMG submission 203313) | Lab enrichment of tropical soil microbial communities from Luquillo Experimental Forest, Puerto Rico - timezero.00C.oxic.00.000.000 (v2)... | ecosystem: Environmental > Terrestrial >... | reverse complement strand
TCGCGGGTATCCGCTCCGTTGATGTGCCTGCGTTTATAGCCGCGCAGATCGTCGGGGCCTTGGTCGCACTCGTATTAGGTCGATATCTGTTCAGACAGGAAAAAGAGGTCGCAACAGTTCGAGAGTCGGCTGTTCTTCCGGACACAACGTTGAAGTAATCCACCGCACGGACGGAGCGCTTCCGAGGTCGTTCCGTGACCGAGTCTGACGCGCTCACCAAGGGAGCACTCCATGCTGAAGTACACGATTGAGATCGTTGGATGGCTGGCCGCCGCGCTCATGCTTTCGGCGTATCTACTGCTTACAAGCGCCAGGATCAGCAGTCGTTCAAATCTCTATCACTGGATGAATGTGCTGTCGGGTGCTGGTTTTGTCATCAATAGCGGCTGGAACGGTGCGTACCCGTCCGCATTTATCAACGTCATCTGGGCGTTGATTGGGCTGTACGGAGTGTTCGGGCGACACCTTGCCGCTCCCTCCGCCCCTGCGAGTTAGAAATACCGGGCCTTGCGTCTGAATTGAATAAGGAGAGAGACAGTGAATAGCGATATCAAACAGGTCGTTAAGGATAAGTACGGCGACGCCGCGCGCAAGGTTATCGCAAGTAAACCGGAGTCGACGTGTTGCGGCCAAGCCGCGTCCTCCTGCTGCGATCCGATCACTTCGAATCTTTACGACACCGCGCAGACGAAAGATCTCCCCGAAGCGGCTGTGCTCGCCTCTCTCGGATGCGGGAACCCAACGGCGCTCGCGGACCTGCAAGCCGGCGAGGTGGTGCTGGACCTCGGCTCGGGTGGTGGCATCGACGTTTTGCTCTCGGCCAAACGAGTCGGGCCAACAGGCAAAGCGTACGGCCTCGACATGACTGACGACATGCTCGCACTCGCCAACGAGAACAAGCGCAAGGCCGGGGTTACAAACGTCGAGTTCTTGAAGGGCGAGATTGAACACATTCCGCTGCCCGACAACGCGGTCGATGTAATCATCTCGAACTGCGTCATCAACCTCTCGGCCGACAAGGACCAGGTAGTGCGCGAGGCGTTCCGGGTCTTGAAACCGGGCGGCCGATTTGCCGTCTCGGACGTAGTCACGCGCGGCGAGATCGAGCCGGAAATTCGCCAAAGTGTGCTCGCCTGGGTAGGTTGCGTGGCCGGCGCGCTCGATGAGGGCGTGTATCGCGAAAAGCTCGCAAATGCCGGATTCACGAAGATAGATGTCGAACCGACTCGGATCTATCGAGTGGAAGACGCCAAGGACTTCCTGGCTAAGAGCGGGCTTGACGCGGCAATCCTGGGGCCCAAGGTCGATGGGAACTTCATGAGCGCCTTTATCAGGGCGCAGAAACCGGTCGGCTGAGGCTTCGTCGCGCTGAGTATCGCGAAGCCGAATTTCGGATCGCTTTTCGAGCGCAGGGAGTGGACGAGTGCCTGGGCTGAGTCGCGACGCGCTCGGAAATCCCGTACGCCTCGTTGTGATCGGCGGAAGCGATGCTGGGATCAGCGCAGCAATTCGTGCCCGGGAAGTCGATCGGACTGCTCAGGTGCGGGTGATCGTCGCGGATTCGTTCCCGAATTTCAGCATTTGTGGGCTGCCGTTCTATCTCAGCGGAGAGGTGCCTGATTCGCATAGCCTGGCGCATCGCACGCGCGATCAAATCCAAGCTCACGGCATTGAGTTGCGCCTCGAAGAGACAGCTGTCGAGATCGACGCGGAAAAGCAGCTCGTCACTCAGTCACGAGAAGGCCAGCTCAACCGCTATGGTTACGACCGGATCCTGATCGCAACTGGAGCGGTGCCCGTCAAGCCGGCCATCGCGGGTCGGGAGTCGCGGTTTTCATCACCGCGTCCCATGTACCGCAACGGTCTGCTGCTTCAAAAGAGCGTTTTCGCTTTCCAGTTCGCGAATGCGCGACTGGAGCCGCTCGATCTCGACTGCAACATCTTCAGCCGGAAGCTTCCGTGGAATATGCTGACGGCAGTTGACGTCCCATACGTCGATCTTGATGACAATCGCCCGCTCGATGCGCGCGGCGTACGCAGGATCGGCCAGGCGACCAAGGAGGCCGGAATCGCCTTCGACGACCGACGCGCGGCCCCACACCTTGACCCGAGCGCGGTGCTCATAGTCGATGAGAAACAGACACACCGCCGGGTTTTCCGCCAGCCGCCCCACGGTGATGTACTGACGGTTCCCCGAAAAATCGGCGAATCCCAGCGTGGCTGGGTCCAGTACTTTGAGAAAGCCCTTAGGTCCGCCGCGGTGCTGAATGTAGGGTTGTCCGTCGGTGGTGGCCGTTGCAATGAAGAAGCTGTCGATCCGCGTGAGAAATGCACGCAGCCGCTCATCGACGGTCTGAGAAAATCCTCCTGGCCGCTCTCGTCGCGCCTGAAGAGCCCGGGAGCCGAGCCGCTCCTGTGCGGAGCGTGCGGAGGGAGGAAACACCAGCGCGGCCGGGTTGTCGGTCATGGTCGTTGGTCGCTCTATAGATAACAACCGTGGCATCGTGGCTTTGTATGCCCTCCCATTAGCAGAGACTAGATGGGGCACATGAGATGCAGATTCCCGTTTTATGGGATAGTGCGGTCGGCACGGAACGTTAAGGCTCTCCGGCACGCTGCATCATCCGCTGACGCCAGCCTCGACCACGGTCGCGATCGTGCGAAGCCGCGCCTTCATCCGGGGAGCTGCGAAATCGACGAAGGCGCGCAACCTGAGCGGCAGCAGCCGGTCCCGCGCATAGACCAGACTGACAGGTGTAACCGCGCACTCGAACCTGCGAAGCACGATAACCAGACGGCCGTCGCCGATCGCCTGACTTGCCTGGTAGGAAGTGGTTTGCACCAGACCGAGTCCCGCCGTCGCCGCATCAACCGCCGACTCAGCGAGTGTTGTCGCCAGTCGCGTGCGGATCGGGTACTGCTGTTCGCGACCGGAATCTTGAAACCACCACGTGTCCCTCGGACCCAGGATCGACCAGGCGATGCAGTCGTGTTGCATCAGATCCTCGGGACGCTGCGGAGCGCCGCGTGCCTTCAGATACGCGGGGCTCGCACAGACCACTACGCGGATGCTGCCGAGCGTGCGCGCGATGAGGCGGCTGTCGGGCAAATGCGCGATGCGCAGTGCAGCGTCGATGTGCTCATCCGCGATGTTGACAATCCGATCGACGAGCTGCAGTCGGAGATTGATCTGCGGCTGGGCCGCGAGGAACTCCAGTGCCACGGGCTGCAGGTGGAGTCGGCCGAATGCAATGGGAGCCGTAATCGTGAGCTCCCCGCGGGGCGTCCGGTCTTCGTTGCTTACCGCTTCCTCAGCGTCGCGCAGATCCTCGAGTGCGCGCTGACACGCTGCAAAGAACCTCTGGCCCGCTTCGGTCACCACCACCTGCCGGGTTGAGCGCCGAAGCAGACGCACGCCAAGCGCACTCTCGAGCTCTCCCACGCGTCGGCTGATTGTCGCGAGCGGTATCCCGAGCGCGCGCGAGGCTGCGGAGAATCCGCCCGCACGGGCGACCGCTACGAAAGCTGTCATCGATTCGAGGCGGTCCATCCAATTATCCCATCGGCCGAGAAGGTGGGTCTCAATGGTACCCGCTTATCTCGCAGCGCTGGATTGCGGAGACTCTGCCCCACAGACGCGTAAGCGCCTTCTGCGGCCAAGGCGCCTGCGAGAGCTCAGTGGACTCTCACGCTCGAGGCGCCGCACCACACAGCCCAGAAGGAGTAGTGACTATGGTTTCCGCATACCGTACCGCAGCCGTCGGCGGCCTGAAGGTGTTTTACCGGGAGGCCGGTGACGCGAAGGCGTCTACCGTGCTGCTGCTGCACGGCTTTCCCACTTCCTCGCACATGTACCGGGAACTCATTCCCGCGCTGGCTGAGCGTTACCACGTGGTGGCGCCCGACCTGCCCGGCTTCGGTTACAGCGACGCGCCGGACCGAGGCGAATTCAGATACACCTTTGATCACCTTGCTGAGGTGATCGACCGATTTACGGAAGTTCTCGAGCTCGGTCGTTATGCGATCTACGTCTTCGACTACGGTGCGCCGGTCGGCTTTCGCCTTGCGCTTCGCCACCCGGAGCGCATCACGGCAGTCATTTCGCAAAATGGCAATGCCTATCTTGAGGGCCTGAGCGAGGGCTGGAACCCGATTCAGGCGTACTGGAAAGACCCTTCGGCGAAAAATCGCGCTGCGCTGCGCGCTTTCCTCAAGCCGGAAGCGACCGAGTGGCAGTACACCCACGGAGTGCCAACGCCAGAGCGACTGTCGCCGGATGCGTGGACTCTGGATTCCGCACTGCTTGCCCGCCCCGGTAATGACGAGATCCAGCTGGACCTTTTCGGCGACTACCAGAGCAATGTTGCGCTCTACCCGAAATTCCAGGAGTACATCCGCACGCGCAGGCCGCCCTTGCTCGCGGTATGGGGCAAGAACGATCCATTCTTCCTGCCAGCGGGGGCTAAGGCCTTCGGACGCGACAATCCTGATGCCGAGATCCACCTGCTGGATGCCGGTCATTTCGCTCTCGAGAGCCAGGGACCTGAGATCGCGGCAATCATCCTCGATTTCCTGTCACGCAAGCTGCCAGCTCCCGCGCGCGCCGGCTGAACTGAACCATCGACAAGGAGACTCCCAATGTCCATCTCCAAAACCATCCTGATCACGGGCGCCAGCACCGGCTTCGGCCGCGACACCGCCGAAACTCTGGCTCGCGCCGGACACACCGTCTTTGCTTCGATGCGTGATACGAGGGCAAAAAACCGCGAGCATGCGGATGAGCTTCACAAGCAAGGCATCAAGGTCGTCGAACTCGACGTCAGCAGCGACGCCTCCGTCGAGAAAGCCATCGAGGAGGTCCTCGCGAACGCCCGCACGATCGATGTGCTCGTAAACAACGCGGGCGTGGCCTCTGCTGGAATCACTGAGGCGTTCACCCCGGACCAGGCCAAGGTCGTCTTCAACACGAACGTGGTCGGGGTGCTGCGGACCAGCCGCGCCGTGCTGCCTGCGATGCGCAAACACCGCGACGGATTGATCATCAACATCGGCTCGATTCTCGGCCGGGTAACCTTCCCATTCTTCGGGATCTACGGGGCGAGCAAGTTCGCGGTCGAAGCACTGACCGAGAGCCTGCGCTATGAAGTCTCGCAGCTCGGCATCGATGTCACGCTGGTGCAGCCGAGCGCTTATCCCACCGCCATGTATAGGAGTGCCCTACAGCCGGCCGACAGCGCCCGCGCCGGAGGCTACGGGGAGATTGCCGACATCCCGACAGCAATGTTCGGGCACTTCATGAGCGTGTTTCGGTCCGCGAGTGCGCCTGATCCTCATGATGTCGCAGAAGCTATCCGAGAGCTCATCGCGCTACCCAAGGGTACGCGGCCGGCGCGTACCGTAGTGGGCACGGCTTTCGGCTCGGACACGGTGAACGCACAGACTGCACCGGTGCAAGCGCACGTGCTCGAGTCTCTTGGGCTCGCTCACCTCGCGAACATTGTCTGAACAGCCGGACTGGATCGGCGCCCTCTGGTCGTCGATCCGGTCACGGCTGCCAACCGCACGTCATCATCTGGGGAAGCCACCATGACCAAAGCAGCCACTATAGTGCGCGATTTCTATGAGGCATTGGGACGCGGCGATGTGCCTGCAGTCCTTTCGCTGCTTGATGAGAACATCGCTTGGACCGAGGCCGAGGGTTTCCCGTACTACAGCGGCACCTGGCACGGGCCTCAGGCGGTCCTCGAGAATCTGCTGAAACCACTGGCTCGTGATTGGGACGAGTTTTCTGCGAGGGCGCACGAATTCATTGCCGAGGGTAATCGCATCGTTTCGCTCGGAAGCTACTCGGGAAAGTTCAAAAGGACCGGCCGCTCATTTTCCGCGCCCTTCGCTCATGTCTGGACCGTGCAAGGCGACAAGCTGACACGATTCGACATGCACACGGACACAGTCAAGGTGCTGGAGGCGCTCAAAGTCTGAAGCCTAATCGGCCCTGCTCCGTGCCTTTGGTGACCGCCTGACACATGCGTCAGGCAGTTAGGCCCGGCGGGACGCGCCCGCCGGGCCGCCTGCTGACAGACACCGTTCTATTAGCGCCTCCATGGCCGATGCGACCCCCGAGAACCGCGCCGGTTGCCCCTTCACCCTGGGGTCCGCAAAGACGGTGGCTACTTCGATCTCGACATGCGGATCTGGTTCTTCACTGACTACTACTCGATTAGTCCCGGAATGATCTCGCAATCAGCTAGCGGTATTCCCCGCCACGAGCCGTGGTCCGTCGCCCTTCAGGAATTGTTCGACAAGCCTCAACGACGACATTGGGCGCGATAGGTAGAATCCCTGGCCCTCGTGACAGCCATGGTCGCGCAGCCATTCGAGCTGACTCTTTCGCTCGATCCCTTCCGCCGTCACATTGAGCCGTAGAGACTTGCCCAGGGACAGGATCGCCGCTGCAATGGCCGAGTCGGCTACGGATTGATCGACATTTTGTATGAAGGCCTTGTCGATCTTGATCTTGTCCGGCGGGAAACGTGTGATGTACGCGAGGGAAGAATAGCCGGTACCGAAGTCATCGAGAGCGATGATGCAACCGAGAGCGCGCAGGCGGTCCAGGGCGTTGCGCACGCCTGCAGACTCACGCATCAGGAGCGACTCCGTGATCTCAATCTCGATCAGCGACGCTGGAATGCCGGCGGCTCGTGCCTCATGTTCGAGGATACGGCCGGGATCTCCATGTAATAGCTCTTTGCCGGAAACAGTGATCGCGAGGGGAAGTCCGATGTCTGCATCTCGCCATGCTCGCAGCTGGTGACACGCAGCACGCATCACCCACTCTCCGAGCTCGATGATCAGGCTGCTCTCCTCGGCTACGGCAATGAACTCCGAGGGAGTCACACACCCCAGCTCATCATCGTTCCAACGTGCCAGCACCTCTGCGCCGATGAGGCGCTGATCGGTGAGCCGGAACTTCGGCTGCAACTCGAAGCTCAATGCTTGGTCATGAACGGCACGCCTCAAGCGTGACTCGAGCTGGACATACTTGCGGAGTCGCGAGCTCATTGCGGGGGAGTAAACGGCGACCGCGGCAGTGCCGGCGGACTTAGCCTGATACATGGCAGTATCTGCATGCTTGAGGACGGTCTCGGCGTCTCGGCGTCTCGGCCGTCATCAGGAAAAACCGCAACTCCGACGCTCGGAATCGAAAGCAATTCGAGTCGTTCGTGGCTGATGGGATTGCTCAATATCGCATGACACGCCCTGGCGATTTCCACACCTACGTCCTGCGAGCGCGGATGGCGAACGAGGACCACGAATTCATCGCCGCCGAATCGCGACAGGACGATCGGAACTTTCGAGGTGCAAAACACGGAGACTGCCTGCTTGAGCTTCTGCGCGACGATGCGCAGCACTTCGTCGCCGACGGTATGACCGAAGGTGTCGTTGATTCGCTTGAAGCCATCGAGGTCGAGATAGATGAATGAGACTGCCTCGTCGGTCGTGGCGGCAAGCGAGATCAACTCGGCGGCGGTTTCCAGACATCGCTGGCGATTCGGCAGCCCGGTCAGAGAATCGTAGTAGGCTAGCCGCTCGATGCGTTCAGCCTGTGCAACCCGCCGCCGCCGTGCCCGCCAGGCAACCGCCCCGAGTGCAAGCGCAACGGCAAGGTAAGCTGCGATCGCCGGGTGCGACGCCCAGAGCGGCGGACTCTTTCGTATGGTTATGTGAAGCGGAACGTTGCCCCAACCCGAATCTGTGCTGGCGGCCCTCACTTCCAGGAGGTGTTCGCCGGCGCCCAGGTTGGTGAGCGTCACGTTGTGGTCAGTTCCGATCTCGATCCAGCGATCGCTCAAGTTCGGCAGGCGGTAGGAGAGTCGATTGTGCGCGGGCGAAGTGAAATTCAGGGCTGCGAACTCGAGAGTCATGATGCGCGCGCCGGAATCGACGTCGATGCGATCCAACAGCCAATAAGGCTTCGGGCTTGACAGCGGGGCACCCAGCACATCGACGCGCATCAAAGCAACCGGCGGAGCGCCGCCCGAATCCTGGATCGATCCGGGCGTGAATACGTTGAAGCCGCCGGGGCCACCGAAGGCTAATCGGCCGTCGCGCAGCCGCCGATACGCTCCAAAGTCGAACTCCTCACCTTGAAGTCCGTGCTGCACATGATACGTACGGAACACGCTGGCTTCCGGGTCGTAGCGTGTCAGCCCCGAGTTCCCGCTCATCCACAGGCGACCCGACTCATCGACCAAAATTCCGTAGACCGTATCTCCGGCGAGTCCGTCCGCCAGACCGAAGGTCTCAAAGCGGATGCTGTCCGGGTGAGCAGAGGAGCCCAGCACGCGGGCAAGGCCTCGGTCGGTCGCCACCCACACCTGCCCGCGGGCATCGATGTTGACGCCGTAAACCGAATTGCTCGGTAGGGATGCCGCATCGTGGTCGACGTGCTGAAATACCTTGAGGACATGTCCCGCGGAGTTCGCGAGATCCAGTCCGCCGCCATCGGTTGCTAACCACAGGTTTCCCGACCGCTCTTCGGCGAATGCACTGACGTTGCGTGAACTTACCGCTCCAGGAACCGCAGACTCGAATGGCAGCTGCAGAACCCTGCCGGTCCTCGGATCGAGCACGTTGGCGCCACCGCCGTGGGTCGCGCGCTCGGGGAGTTTCTCGCGCGCTGCCCGCGAGCTCGAACTTTCCCAGCCATCGGCCTCGCGCATCGTCGCGGCACTGGAGAGGGAGATCGGCGCGACGCTCTTCACACGCAGCACGCGCGCGCTTTCATTGACCGAAGCAGGAGCCGAGTACCTCGGGCGCGTGGAAACGGCGCTCGCCGCCCTCGACGAAGCAGAACAGGCGGCGCGCGGTACCGGAGAATTGCGAGGCGTCCTGCGCGTCGCAGCCTCCTCGAGCTTCACCGAGCGTGCGTTAATTCCACGGCTCGATGAATTTCTCGTGCGTAATCCCAAGCTGCGTATGGTGCTGCTGGTCAACGATCAGCGCCAAGCACTCGTCACCGAGGGCGTGGACGTTGCCTTCCGCTTTGGATCGCTTGACGACTCGGCGGCTACCGCGCGCCGACTTGGCAGCATCGAACGCGTGCTGGTTGGATCGCCGGCTTATCTGCGCCGCGCCGGTCGTCCCAAAGCTCCGGCCGACCTCAAGTCGCACGCGATCATCGAGGGACCGATCGGGACGGATGGCTGGACATTCGAGAAGGACGGGCGCCGGATCTCGCTTCGACTGGAGGGTCGCGTAGTCGTCTCGGCGAACGAAAGCGCAGTAGCAGCCGCTGTCACAGGGCTCGGGATCGCTACCACGTCAATCATCGCGTCGCGCAATGAGCTCGCGAATCGCTCACTTGTTCGCGTTCTGCCTGATTGGCAGATGGGTTCTTTGGACGTACATGCGGTGTTTCCTGCTGGACGCGCAGCAAAAGCAGCGGCGCGCGCTTTGGCAGAACACGGGGCCGACGCGTTTCGTCTCATCCCATGACTGAGTAGCGTTTCACCGCTTCGGGTTGAATGTCCGCTTGGCGCCGGCTGCTATTAGACACGCAACTTCTTGAGGCGCTCCCGCACTACGTGCTTATAGATCTATGACCAATCCGACCCTTCCAAAGGCGGCACTTGGTTCGGTGAGAAGGGTAGCCGCATCTGCGATCGGTCTTGGACCGCAGCCCAAGACAGTCACAGTCACTCCAGGCGTACGGGGGAAGCGCATGGGCCTGAGCGCCATAAGCGCACGGTTTCTAACACCCGAGGAGCTGCGAAACAGATTGCCCCAGCTTGCATTAGGGGCAGCACAACGGATTACCAAGAGAAGGCCCAGACCACGTTAGCTGCCGGGAGATACGTTGACACGTTCAACCTCGGATAGCGTCAAGGGGCATAATTCGGGGACTCATTGAATTGGCGTGCCGGGTCGCTGTCGCCAAGTAGGCAACATCGAGTCGAGAACACCGTCGTTCGCAATGACACGGTGAAGAATCGCCGCGCCGGCGTGAACTAGCACCAGGCTCGCCAGCGCATAAGCGCCCAGGGAGTGCGTCCCGTGGGCGGCGGCGGCCCACGGTTTATCTTGGGCCATCAGCGACGGCACTTGAATCCCGAACAAATTGAACGGTTGGCCGCGAAGAACGGTCGCGGCCAACCCAGTGAGGGGTTGCGCCAGCAGCAGCCCGTAGAACGCCCATTCGCTTAAACGCGCCCCCCACTGGTGCCATCTCGCCATGCTCGCAGGGAAGGGCAGCAGCCGCATCCCGAGGAGTCGCCACGCCAGCCGACCCACCACTAAGAACCAAATGACGACTCCTAGCGAACGGTGCGCCGTCAGAACGTCCCGCCGAATCTCTGCGTGGCTGAGATGTTCATGTAAAATTGCGAGGGCGAACTGCGCAAGCACCAGCAACACCGTGATCCAATGTAGAGCAATGGTGAGTGCCTGGTGTCGCGCGCGAATCGGGTTCTGTGCCTTCGGGTCACTGTCCGACACGACTATCTCCGTAGTTAGTTCTTGGGAAAAGACGTCGCAACCGGTGCACTTATTCCAATGCTTAGCGAGGCCAAGCCGAACGCGAACTTAAGATGAGTTATCGCCGTGCGTGGCAGTTGCTGGATAGTCTGAATAGCTGCTTTCGTACGCCCGTGCAGGAACGCGCTAGCGTGATAGCGCGACTTGCACCCGATCCCGCGAACTCGGTGCAACCTCTCAACGAATGGCTTCACTGCAACGTACCACGGCCCAACAGCCTGACACCCTCCCAGGGCTGTGAGACGGTGGACGCCATGCTATTCTCAGGTGCGCCGCTGTGGTCGGGCGCCGGCGGGGCGACGCGGTCCTCACTTCGCCGCTGCTGCTAAGACAGGCCAGTCTTCCATCTGCACTCGCGCGATGAACCGGTAGCTACCGCCCTCGGGGCGGAAGATCGAGGCTTCGCCCTCATTGACGTCGAACCAATCCTTGCCGAGCGCATCGATGATGTTCGGCTTGTGTGTAATAAGGATCGTGTTGTTGCCAGGGGTCGGTGCGGTAGCCAGCAGCTCCCGAAAAGCCTTGGCGCGACGGTTATTCTCATTCGGCGAGACCACAAGCCCGCCCTCGGTAATATCTGCGGTCTTCTCGATATGGTTGAACCCGGCGATCACCGCGGTCTCGTACGCTCGGTTGTACTTGCTGGTATAGACGTGGCCGACTGGAACGCCGGCCTGACGGATGGCGTCGCCGAAAGCCTTTGCCAGCGCCTTTCCCTTATCGTTTAGATTGCGCTGGGCTGTGATGTTCTCGAAGTTGAGCGGATCGGTGTCCGCCTGATCCGGGAAGGTGGCCCCGTGACGGACCACGATGACAAATCCACCGGCGCGCAGTGCCTGGATGAGATTGGCGTTGTCCGCGGCTGCGCGACTAGGTATCGCGTAGCCGAGTGCGCCGCACAGGACAGAAAATAGCGCAAGTGCGGCAAGTGTTCGTCTTGACAGAACACGCATTCTACGACTCCTCTAGAGCGATGACTGGGACATATCGGCGCAGTGCCACCTTCGTCGGTTCACTGCGTCGCCGTGTCTCGTCAGCAAAGACCGCCAATCGGTCATTTTTATTCCCTAAGGAGGTACGGATTGCGCGAGCTCCTTACATTTCCCGGCGAGACCGGGCGAGTTGCTCCGGACCGAGTGCGGCGGTGCCGAGGTGCGCGGCTCAAATCAGGTTAGTCGCCATCGGACAATTACTGAGCGTGCCGAGATACCGGCGCAAGGAAACGAATGTCGGCTATCGCGAAGAGTTGGTACTTGTGGCAAGGGACCCGTTGTGGAGGAAATGAGCCGGATGCCTTGCGCAGCGAATGTCGCCGATCGTCAGGGTCGCGGTCATTCACGTCAACCCACCCTCGGCGGTCACTCGCGATTGAGGGGCCCGCGGTTCTTCCTCGCTGCGCGCTCGCGCAGCCGAACCGGCTGGAGCGGTTCTCCGCGCTCGATATTGTCCGCAGGTACCCTCCGGACCTGCGCGACAAATCGCCGGCTCTCCTCAGGGTCTCGCAGGCCTTTTGATGCGAGCTCTGCAGCGCGCAGGTTCAGATAGGTTCCCGCGAGTTCAGGATGCTGCCGCACCGCCTCACGCGCGCCCAGCATCTCATCGCGAAGGGTCTGCGCCGCTGCGGCGCGCTCCTCGAAAAACTACCTTCGAAGTACTGATTCAGCAAAATCAAACGGGAGTCAACCTGCTGCGACCGTTGCGCGAATAATTTCGTCCGTGTGTCGATAGTGACGTGATCGAGCTGAGAC
>Ga0306917_10001072_pt1 | contig 12454 bp, 14 predicted proteins | sample tim00Cox00000000_FD_203313 | JGI IMG/M metagenome (GOLD analysis project Ga0306917, IMG submission 203313) | Lab enrichment of tropical soil microbial communities from Luquillo Experimental Forest, Puerto Rico - timezero.00C.oxic.00.000.000 (v2)... | ecosystem: Environmental > Terrestrial >... | reverse complement strand
TCGATAATCTCCAAAGTTGATTCGAGCAGGGGGTCGATTTGCCGCAATACCAGTTCCGGATCCATCGATGCAAAGGCGTGGAGTGGACTAACGATCTCGACCGACAATACCGTGACGTGTTTACGCTCTACATTAATGTCAGCTGTTTTCGCTGGTGCGGACGGTTGCCGCTCGGTCACGGTAAATCGCCGCACCTCATCGAGCAAGCGGACGAAAGCCGGCTCATGGGCGAGCAGAAGATGGTTGCTGCTTTCCAGAGTGATGAAACGCGCGCGCGGAATACCTTCCGAGATCACGCGGCCACATCCATGGGGCACCATTTGGTCCCCGCGAGCATGAAAAACGAGCGTCGGTGTCGTCACCTGATGCATCAAGGCTGAAATGTCGATGTTCGCGAAGACATCGTAAAGCCGGGCCGCGTTTTCCGGCGACACAGTCTTGCGCTGGAGCTCGTTTAGCCAGTCCATCTGCTCATGCGTGGCCTCGGGAACAAGGAACGCCGTGAACAGTTGGCGAAACGCCGGGTTGTCCTTGCCCCAGTCCTGCCGCATCAACGTTCCCATGGCTGCACGTCGAGCGATTTCGTCCGGGTCTCCGCGGGCACGCCAGCCTTGCGCATATCCTCCCAAGAGTACGAGATGCGACACGCGCTCCGGGTGCTTCACCGCGTAGGCGATGGAGGTGGCGCAGCCCTGGGAAATCCCGAGCAGCGTGAACCGATTGAGCTGAGCCGCATCGACGACGCCCTCGAGGTCCAACAGCATCGCCTCGAAGGACAGGTCGTTCACCTCTCGGTCGGAGAGACCGTTGCCTCGTTCGTCGTAACGAATGAGCCGATTTTGCGCCGCTAAGCCTTCGATCCAGTGCCGCCTGATCGGACTTTCCCAATCGAATTGCAGGTGCGACATCCAAGTCGCCGTCTTCACGATCGGCGGCCCTTCGCCCGTGACGGAGTACGCAATGCGCGTGCCATCGTTGGCGGTGCAAAACCGTACATCTAAAGGTAACGACCGATCCGGCTTCGGCCCCGCCGCCGACGGTTCCACGGATGGCGCATCGAGGCGTTCTTCTGGCCGCCTCAGTGTCGATGCCTTGACTGCTTGCTCGCGTGCCCGTTCTGCCAAGGCCTCTGTCTCAGCGGCAATCGCGCCGTCCTGGGGATGCAGCGCGTGCAAGGCATGCGCATAGGGCAACGCCCGCGATGCATCTCCCTGCAGCTTGTCGATCAGTGTTCGCAGGAGTCGCGCATTGAACAGATTGACCTCGTCGATCCAGGAAATTCGCCAAGCTTCAAACTTTGGACAACGCGGAAGAGACAGATCTTCGAGGAACCCACCCCTAAATAAGCGCACGACCTCCTCGAGTTCGGATATGTCCTGCGAAGCCAGGTCGCGCATCGATATCGTCTTGATGCGCCATAAGTCGAGTGCTATCGACTGGCTCCGCAGAATTACCATACGGCCGCCGGTAACAAGGGCACCTTGCCCGTTACTATTTACGATTTGCCGAATCTTCGAGAGGCTCCATCGTAGCGCACCGCGCGGGTCGTCGGGAACGTCCCAGAACATCGTGCAAAGGTGGTCGCGGTGCTGCGGACGATTGGTGACAGCGAGGTAGGCAAGCAGTGCACGGGTTTTGCGCGACGGCGGAAGGCAGACATCCTCGCGATTGCGGATCACGGTAAAGTTACCCAGCACGCGGATTTCCAGCGATACATCCTCTTCACCGGTCATTTCCGCCGATGTCATCTCGACCATCGTCACCACCCCTCTCACAAAAGCAGGACCAAAGAAGCGGGCCCCGTTGCGGGCCCGTACTATGATACCCCCTATAACCTCTTATGCAATCCTCTCATAACCAACCATGCAACCCCCCTCGCTAGGTCCGCCGACGCAAGCGCAGCACGCCGAGCGGCCACCAAGGCCAGTCCTTTCCGATGGCGTGAGCAACGTCTTTCGTGAGCTGAATGAGGCTCTTGCCTGCGCCACCCTCGCCTGAGAACAGTCCGGCCTGCTTGATCGGGACGCGGTCTCGAATAATCCAATTGAGCTCAGGAATGGGCTCACGGTCCCAATTGGACATATCGTTCCATTGGAGCGTATTGCTCGCGCCGACGACGGCGGTGGTGAATCCGGCGTCCATGACGGCGTGTCGAAGGACACATCGGCAAACTTTCCGGCATTGCGCGTGTCGGCGTCGAGCCAGTCGCTCACATCGCCCTTCTCGGGCAAGTCCGGCAGCCGCACAATGCGGATCGTCTTTGCTGTGCCGTGCAACGCCTGCGCGGCGTCAAGCGCTTTCTGCAGCCGGCCTCATCATCGTCTTCGAGAATCAACACATCGCGTCTGGCAAGTGCGTTGACGCAGTCGTCCGTCCATTTGCCGCTCGCGGCGGTAGTTGCACAGCCATCGAGTGACGCAACACGGTCTGCATCTTTCTCACCTTCGCAAACAAAGACACAGGCGCCTGGGTACTTCGGCAGCTCTTGCCAGCGATATGGCACCCGGCACGTATGGTCGAGATTCCGAATCCAACCGCCACTGCCATTTGGTCGACGTTGGCGGAGGCTCTCCGGCTCAAGCCGAACACCTTTGTCGTCGGTATAGTGGTTCGCGATTTGATGGTTTCTGCCTCTGCAGCAGCAATTTGCGACGCGAAACAATGCCGGCACCACAAGGACTTGCCGTGCCGCAGCAACGCGGCTCTCTCGTAGGCCGGTCTTGAGTCCGCCGGTGCATTTTTCTCGCCTGGAGGCTTTGGAGATAGGGGTAGGTCGTTTTGGCGAATCAGTGAGTCTCTGCACCGGTCCTACGGACGCGCTATCGGGGAGGCTGCGATCGCCGCGATGATGTTACTGGAGTTCGTGTTACGAATGTTCAGCGTGAATTTCCATCAGAATGTTAGCAGCAGCATTGAGTGAGATCCGCTTGCGCGGTGCTTGATCGAGAAACAGCAGGCTCTGTCCGAAGAGAAACGCGTAGAGTAGCACCGCCCGAGCCTGAGCTTCTTCCGCGGCAAAGCCCAATTCGCGGTAAAGCGCTGCACCGCTGCGTAGACGCGCGGCGTCCACTCTTGCAGCAGCCTCGGCCGCAGCCGAATCAGTTCGCGCCCACTGACGAACTGCCAGTTCGATTGACATACCTTTGACGCTGACGCGCTCGAAATAAAGCCTGACCAGCGATTTGAGGCGCTTCCGCGCAGTGCCACCGCCGCGCCTGATCTCATTCTCGATGGCCTCACTCCGCCCACGTACCCACGCGTCGAGGATGGCCTCCAGGAGAGCCCGTCGATCCTTGAACTGTCGGTAGAAGCCGCCCTTGGTGACCCCAAGCCGATCGGCCAGGACCTCGACGCGCACGGCGTCGACTCCGCCGCCGGCAAGTTCGTTGAGGCCAGCTTCGATCCACCTCTGCGCTTTATCACTCATCGGCTGCTCTCGAAAACGTGATACAGCACCGTATCGACAAGGACTTCCACTTCTGATACGGCACCGTATCATCCTGAAGGCAGTTAGGCAACGCTCACTCGGGGCGTCTGCTGCTAAACGGCCGGCAAAGCCGTCCTTGTCACAGCTAACGCGCATCCGCGCCGGTTAAATCTTCGAAAGGACTCCGGCAATGGCTATTTCGGACGACTTTTCCGCGAGCGTGGACGTATTGGCGGTGGTTGGCGAGACCCCCGACAGCACGACCACGGCCAGCCGCGATGCAGCTGGGAGCATTCTCATCAATGGTGGGGAAGTGCCTGTGGTATGCGGTCAACTGACCGGCCCTAGCCTCATCCAGACGAAAGCAGAAATCGATGTCGATCGTAAACACGTCACGGTATTGTCGGTCGAGATCGTTAGTCCACTCCACGCCTTTGCATCGATGGATCCGGAACTGGTATTGCGGCAAATCGACCCCCTGCTCGAATCAACTTTTGAGATTATCGAGTTGAATGGCGGGGTCATAAGCACTTCCGGCGAGTCCGGCATCACTGCGATTTTCGGCACATTGCCTGCGAGCCAGCATCATGCACTATCTGCTTGCCAGGCCGCCCTCGTCGTCAAATCCACGCTCGAGTTGCAGGCGGAGGGCGGTATCCGCGTGCGCGCTGGCCTCGATACCGGCGAAGTGATTGTTCGGTACCGGCGCCGTGGCGCCACAAAGCAAATCGAGGTGACGGGCGGCGCAGTCCGAGGCGCCGCGAGATTGGCACGTTCGCTGCGACGTGGAGCCGTGGCCGTCACCGATCGGACGCGCGTTGCAACGGACGGATCGCTCAATATGGTGCGGCTATCGCGATCGGATCTGATCAGATTCGATCGCGATGAGCAAGCCTATGAGCTAAAAAGTACAGGTTCCACCGAATTGAGTAAGAGAGTTACAAGCTGATCACATTTTCTTCGAGCGGTCATTGACAATGTACCTCCGGCGCGAGTTTAGATCCGCAATGATCGCTTCCACATCATATCGGCGATCTTGAAATCTTTAAGAGTTGCCTTGAATAAGAAGATCATCTCGTCGAATGCCTGATCATCGATATCCAAATGTTCATGTGCTTCGCGTAGCACGGCGCTGCTATAGCTTGTTGGACCACCCATCACGGTGGAGATAAATTTGGCCTGATGCTCGACCAATCGCTGCATATCGGAGTTCGCAAAGAAAGGTGCCAGGCGGGTGGAAGCGAGCACGCGGTCATAAAAGCTCAGGACGAATCGCGTAACGAATGCCAGGCCGCCGTATCGTTCGAACATCGTGTTCGGCGTCAGCATACTGGTCGACTTCGCTAGGTGCCCCGCAAGAGGAAAAGCGCCTTAGCTCATATCATGAGCAATAGCCATCCTCAATTGCAAGACCTGCGGGAGCATCCCGCGGCCCCATATGCTCGTTACAGATGCAGGGCAGGCCCAAAAGCGGATCGATGCTGGGTTAGACTCGGTACCCCGGGGCCTTGAGGACACGGCTCTGCTCAAGCAACGAGTGCCTATATGAGTTCAGCGTCTAATTGGTTGGTCTCGCTTACTCGAACGCCTGGAGCAACCGATCGACAGTATTGGCAGATGCTCGGCGCTCGAACTCACGCATGAAGGTTTCCCGCGTCGGTAGGTAATAGCCGTCGCGTGGCCAACGCTCGCCAACCTCAGGCGGTTTCTCGAACGTCGCCGCCTTTGTAAGATAGCCGCCATAGGCAGCAGCAAAGCCCGATCGCAGCGCAGCTATGATCTGCAACGCTTCCTCGATCGTCACCTTGTCCTTCGGATAGGACCAGGTTGTCGCTCCCATGATATCCTTCAACTTCCAGTCGGTCTTGGGACTGTTGGGATGCCCGTTGTGGCAACTGACACAGCCCGGGGCAACCGCGACGTCGGCAAACATCGCTGTGTATCTCCCGATGTCTGTCGCATTGAAGAACTCTGGAGTGCCGGTCGCGCGGACCCGCTTAAAACGTTCGGCCTGCTCGCCGGTAAACAAGTTCGATTGAGCGATCGGGTAGTCGGATCCGAGAAAGAGACCGAGCGGGACCCGCGTTTTTTGGAGGGCCGTTGCTGATTCGCGCAGGAACAGCGCCGGAAGCGGGCCGGCGGCGACAGCAGGATCCCGCCATTTCTCGTCAAACCTCAGACCTGCTTTCATGCCAGCGCTGACGATCTCCGCTGTCCAGAGCGTGCGCATAGTAGCGTTTTCAGCAGCGAGGATCCGGAACACTTTTTCGACAGGTACACTGCGTTCCGAGGTTCGGCTATCGACCAAAGGTTCAGGACGCGTGGCGAACAAGTAGATCGCCGCGACCGCCAAAATTCCGCTCCACAGCGCAGTCTTGCGGACAACGCCTTTCGGATTCTGCGGAGTTGGTGCCAGCATCATTGAGCTCCTCGTTTCGTTGGGTATTTCATGTCCCGGCCATAGGGTGACGGTCCGCCAGCGAGATAGTCGATAATCGTGGAGGTCGGATACGCAGCGTCAACACGCGTCTGTATTACGCGGTTGTGATTACCATGGAAATCATGACAGCCGAGGCAACTGGTCCATTCCTTTCGCGCGACCAGTTCGCGATGTGAAACGTCGAGCGGGTCGCGCTTGACTTCGAGATTCTGATGGCACGTTGCGCAGGCCGTGAGAATCATAGTGACCCGTACGCCTTTGTGCTCGCGATGGCAGGACGCGCAGGATTCTGCGCCGAGCTCGGCGCGCGCCTCGGAAAATCTCGGCTCAAGGAATCGATGCACCGGGTGGGAATCCTGGTCGCGGGCGTGACAACCGGTGCATTGCTCGTTACCGACGGGGACGTGGCCGAATGCGGCGTCGGTGGCACGCAACCCGAGCCAGAATTGAACTTTGGCTTGGAGTTGCTCGCGCATGGTTCCGGGCGCATCCTTGTGGCAGTCGGCGCAGGCAAGCGCGTCATGTCCCGTATTGGGCGGACCTTTGGCATGGAAACGCGCGGCTTGCGGTACCACCACGATGGCTGCGATGGTCGCCGAGGCGACGACACCACCCAGCACATAGGCAACGACCTTGATCGACCGCTCGCTTGGAGGATCGGGAGCAGGTGGTGACATTTTTCAATACCACAGCGAGGTGAAGCCGTGCGTGACAGCGAAACCAGAACCTGCACATGACAGAGCGATATGGCCACTCAAAATCACGCGCCGTATACTCTCCCACTGCGGCGATCTTGGATAGGCACCCAGGAGTGCGCCAGTGGCGAGGCTCCCGAGAAAGCTCAGACACACAGCCATGCTCAACCCGTAACCAAGATGCGTGCTGTGCAACCACATCATCCCAAGAACTGCGGGCCCGATCGCGATATGAAGGCCGTAAGCTCGTGCCGACTTCGCTGCGCCATTACGCAAACGCAGGTAGGCGAGGCGCCATTGCAGCATCAGCAGGACGAGAAGGCCAGTACCCGTCAGTGCGCTATATGCCGCCGTCGCCTGGAGCCGATCGAACAGCGGCCACTTGATGCCGAGCAGCGCTTGGACGACAAATGCCGCTATGGCGATCAGCAGTCCATAGCCCGCCAGCCTGCGTTGCTGAGGCGTCATCACGGCCGTAGCTGGGGGCTCGGCAGGTATCGCGTCGCTGAAGGCATGAAAAGACTCAATGTGAACATACTGAGGCGCGATCCCGTGCTGGCGAAGCAGTCGCTCCGCGTCAGCTTGGAACAGCTTTGAACCACAGATCAGCCAGTCGCAGTCGGGAAGCTCGGCCGAGAGCCTCGCAAGATCGGCCCCCCGGAAGCGCCCCTCCTCGCGGGTGATTCTGGTATGGCACGTGATGGTCGGGTGCTGAGACGCGAGCTGGCTCAGTTCCTCGGCACAAACCATCTCGCTGCGGGTCGACACCGAATAGTCGACGTGCACCCGGCGTCTGGCACGGCTGGCGGCCGCTGAGCGACAGATGCCAAGGGCCGGGGTGATACCGATGCCGCCAACTAGGCAGACCAGTGGGCGTGGTTCATGCAGTTCAAAGAAGCACGTCCCGGACGGCGGCAGGATTGCGACAGCGCTTCCTGGGCCCATATTGTCGAATAGCCAATTCGACATGATGCCGTGCGGCTCGCGTTGCACCGTGATCTCATAATAGCGGCGCTCGGTCACCGACGAGGTGAGCGTGTAAGGTCGCTGCACGTCAACACCGCCGATAGTCGCTCGGACAATAAGGCGTTGCCCCGGTTGAATCTGACCGACGCCGTGATAAGACGGCACCTCGAAACGAAACGATTTCACCCGGGGGGCGCGATCGATCACTTCGAGGCAGTACACCGTTTGCCATAGCGTTTCGGCGGTAAGCTCCGCGAGCCGCGGCAAGCAGCCGCCGCATGTCGTCCCCGCCCCTGTGCGCATCGAGAGCGCCTGCACCGTATGGCAACCGACTTCCATTGCATTGATCAGGGCACTACGCTCGACTCGCATGCATTCGCAGACGATTGGATCCTTGGTCGACACTGACCGCGGCGATTCCATCCGGACCATCGGTTCGGTGGAACGCATTGATGTGGAGATCCGCTCAAACTTATCTCCATCCTCGTTTTCTAAGCGTTGGTTAGCTTGATCTAATGGGCGCAATGAAATGGGCGTGACGGCTGAGGGCGCAGAATAGGGACCGGCCGTCACGGGCGTATGAACGACAGCAATTGTCATTTCGGTCTTCCTAATATCCACGATGGTTTTTGCTCCGCTGAGTCGTCAGCTGGAGCGTGGGCGAAAGCGTTTGTTTGACCGTGGAATTTGCGGCTGGAAATCGTGGGAAAATCCGACCGAACAGGGGTTCGACCTGATCGGCATAGAAACTGACTCAACCGCAAACTCGACGGTGCTCCGAGTGGGCAGACGGTGCACGCCAGTGCGCGCAGGCGCGATGTTGCCATCAAGCAGGGCACGCGGCTCCGCTAGGACTATTCCCGCGATAGCAGCATGATCCCTCGCCGGACGACGTATCCGCTGCCCGCTGAGGACGCAGATCAGTGTGAGTGTGATTTTCCAGCAACCAGCACCGCGGCTGGCAAAGATTGCGGGCAGTCGAGCGAATATCATCAAAATGACGACGTTTCGCTTCCTAACGCCACCGTACCAGCCACCGGCAAATGGGAAGTAAAATGCGGCGCTGACGGATACACGGCTCAGCGCGTCCTCCCACGGTGGCCGCTCGTCGAGCAGATCGGGGTCACATCCTGCGTTGCCGCGATCGGCGTTCTAGCGGTTGGCAAGGGGCGGCTTGTCGCTGCTGGTAGCGCTCCAGCTAGAGTATCAACGTTGTCGCTGGTGCGCCTTTACATCTACTGTTGACGCACGACTCGCGCTGGTGATTCGGATTGCCCTCTCCTTCTTCGGCTGGACGACTGTTCGCATTATATCGTCACCATTCGGAAACCCGGCTTCGTCGCTCAAATTGTCTGACAGCGCGCCGGGCGGGGATAGGCTGCGTAATCTCGCACTTTGCACGGAGATATTGCCCGATGACTGCTCGAACCTCGCTCAATAATCCGTTGCCTCACCTCGAAGGCGAGGCGTGGGGCGTCGATCGGCTTGCTCCCAGCCGGTGTTTGTGCGACCACCAGATCGGTTGCGATTAAACGATTGGCCTCAAAGGGGACCGGGATCATCCATCGTCTAATTATATAGTCTAGTTGGTCTGCAGGACGGAGCCAACGTTCGGCCAGGGCGGACAAGGGGCCCTTGTCGACGGCCATGCCCCCTCGAGGCACCATTTTGACCTCAGCGTTTCTTCTGTGGTCGTCCTGCTCGGACATGGGGTTTGGCGCGGGCGTCTCGACCAGAGCAATTGTCATTTCGGTTTTCCGTTTATCAATGAAGATTTTTGCTCCACTCGGTCGTCGGCTGGAGCGTGAGCGAAAGCGTTTGTTTGACCGTGGAATTTTCGATTGAAAACCGTGGAAACTGGCCGAAAGCGGCCCCCTAATCGGCCTTCTATCGGCCGGTAAATTTGCCCCTGGACACTGAGGTAAAAAAGTTGTCCGTCGCAGAAAGCGGGGCTTTTCCATAACCTCTAAGCTCCGATTCTGAGGGCTCGGGGTCGCGCGCGCGCCGGCGGGGTCGGGCGGTGCGCTCTATGGCTTGAGCCATGGGCAGGATCGGCCCAAGCCGAATTTATGTAGCAATATCAATGGCAGATGGCGGAAGACCTCCGCCACTCGCCCAGATAGGACGGTGTCGCTGATGCCGTCGCCCGCCATTACAACCAACCGGCAGAGGCGGCCTCGAAGGGGCAGGAATCAGCGCCGCCGATCACCGACGACTACGCGATCACGCCCCGCCTTTTTTCGATCCCGGCCGGGAGGGGGCGTTGGGGTTCGCTTGTCCTGAGACATTGTCAACTTTTATGGGAGGTCGATGCAACGGCCATGCCGAAAATGATATGACCGCATAAGAGAATGGAATTGGGGCTTTATGGCATCCTCATGATACCGCCGTGTAACCGTCAGCTTAACGACGTGGTCCAGAGGGAGAGCACAGTGGGCTGGGCCGCCTAAGTTCGACCCGTCTCCAATCTTTGAAGTTCAATCCAGCAGCGGCAGCCCAATCGCACCCTGTCAAAACTATCTTGGAAGGGCCCTGACATGAATGAGTACGTGTTTGAAGTGATGCTCCGCGCTGTCGTGCGTGTCCGTGCGTCGGACGAAGGCGTTGCGCGGGAGGTCGTCCCATCAGTGCTCGGTGCGCCGGGTAGCGTCGAGATTAACTTGGCAAATGAGAACAATGCCTGGCTAGGCCAGCGCGCCACCGTAACCAAGGTCGATTTCATGCATAAAACGGGCCCTAGACTGCTTAAGGACGACGTCGCTCGGCCGCAAACTGGCTCGCCGCAGGCTAAGACCAGTACAGGGGCAGAGCGGAGGGTTGCGGCCGCGCGACTCCCGTAATCCGAGAACCAGCCAACCCTTAACCCTTAACCAACTTTCCCGTGTGATGACACATACACAGGGGGCAGCTAGCGTTTACTACGGTTGGATGGCTGGTTGGCCATGCGGGAATATGAATTTCAGGTGACGATAGTTGCTGCCGTGCGTGTGCGAGCCGAAAACGAGAGTCAAGCGCGTGAGGCTGTCGCTTCCTCGTCCGCCACCGCCTCGCCAAGCACCGATGAGATTAGGCATTGCCGTCGACACAGAACACTAATGGCGCAGAAAAGCCGCGAGATGGCCCTGCGCGTGGATCGGTGCCCTTGACCGGCTATGAATAGCGCAAGCCTCGCCGAACCGGAGGGCGCAACCGGCGATCAAACAAGTCGTGGGCCGCGCTGACTCACCTGTTCAAGTCTTCCGCTTCCCGCACCTCATCCGCGGTCCGGCCCAAAAATCCCGCAATTTCCACTAACGACATCCCGTGCCGAAGCGAGTGCTCCAAAAAGAATAGGTCTGCCCTCGCCCACGGCTTACCCACCTGACTCAGCCCCACCCTTACTCAGCGCATTTTTTGTGCTGTTTGATCGAGAGAGCTTGTTCATAAACCACCCCTCGGTATCGCTCCATCGGTTGAAAACAGGACCGAAGCGAAGGAACTGAGGATCGACGCGCGCAATCCCCATACCCCCCTAACCCTCTACAAGCTCCCGTGCAACCAGCGATAGCCTTCCGTGCAACCCGCCATAACCTTCCATGCCATAACCTCCCGTGCGACCCGCCATAACCTCCCGTGCAACCAGGCAAATTAATCTTCCGTCCCATGACCTCCCGTGCAACCCGCCATAACCTTCCGTGCAACCCAATCGGCATTTCAACCCCCAGCCCGCCCCCGCGCTCGACGAGAAAAACTTGGCCGCAGGGCCCCTGGGACTAGGTCAGGAGTTGATCCAACCAATGGGCGGTATGAACGTAACGCCTCTCTGATCCGACCAAGACGGAAAGGAGGGTCGTTGGTGCCCAAAAAACCCAGGTCAGACGCGATTCTGGAGTGCTATCGCCGTGCTGCCGAGGCCCGGCGGATGGCCGAGCGTGCTACCGATCGGGTTGAGAAGGAAGATTTTCTCGCAATCGAACAACGCTGGTTGTCCCTGGCCCGCAGCTATGAGGCCGAAACGGTCAGGGCGGCGCCCCGCAGGGCTCCGCGATCCGGGCGCAAACAGCGAGGTCGTGGCTGAAACGGGCGGCGATCAAACAAGTCGTGGGCCGCGCCTCGGTTGCGCCCGAGTCACTTGGCGATCAAACAAGTCGTGGGCCGCGCCCCGGTTGCGCCCGAGTCACTTGTTCAACTTTCTCCCGCACCTCATCCGCGGTCCGGCCCAAAAATCCCGCAATTTCCGCTAACGACATCCCGCGCTGAAGCGAGTCCTCCAAAAATAATAGGTCTGCCTTCGCCCACGGCTCGCCCATGTTCGCCCCGTTGGGAGATCGAGAGATCTCGTTCATAAATCTTGGCATCCCTACCGTCGGTTGAAAGCAGGTTGAAGGAACTAAGGATCGACGCCGCGTACAGCGCACCTAGTTTCCCATAACCTTTCGTGCAATCCCTCCATAACCTCCCGTGCAACCCTGCCCCGCGTCAGTTGAGGGGCAAGGCGGGGTCACGCTCGGCTGCTCGTGCCCGTGCGATCGCGCGCTCGCGGTAGAGCTCGGCCAAGGCGGCCTCGGCCTGCTGGCGGGCCAGCGTTGCGGCGCGGAGTTCGTCTAGGGCGGCTCGCGTCGCGTTGAGTTCGCGGCGTAGATCGGCGAGCTCGCACAAATGCTTGAAATGCATGTCGTGCAAGTCTCGGAGCGGTGCCGGCAGTATCCCAAGCGCAGCGCGCGTAAAAAAAGCCGGGGGCGCCACCGCTTGTAGCTGTGTGCAAAAACCCCCTCGAAATCGGCTGACGCAAGTCCGCTAGTCCGGGCATTCTCATGCAAACTATAGCCCGTTCGATGGCGATACAGGGCCGATGGGGGGCCGATACATGCCACATGCACCCCCGATTGTAGGCCGATACGGAAAGCGCCCGCACAGCCGAATGCGACGCCTCCAGCTTCGGACGGT
>Ga0306917_10001059_pt1 | contig 12507 bp, 7 predicted proteins | sample tim00Cox00000000_FD_203313 | JGI IMG/M metagenome (GOLD analysis project Ga0306917, IMG submission 203313) | Lab enrichment of tropical soil microbial communities from Luquillo Experimental Forest, Puerto Rico - timezero.00C.oxic.00.000.000 (v2)... | ecosystem: Environmental > Terrestrial > Soil... | reverse complement strand
CCCATCACCAGAACGCGGCCATAAAGGATTTCATGCTCGACGAAATTCTCGCTCCTCGTCCACGCCAAACACCGGAAACGTTTCTGCGCGGCATCGTAGCCCATCAGGCGGAGATCTTCATTGTGGGTTGGTGCGCACCGCAATAGGCCTTGGGCTGCGAGAGGGATTGCGGTCGCAAGATATTCAAAAAGCTGCTCGTCACCAAGGCCCTCCTCGACGAGCGGTTGCAGACTACGTAGGAGCACACCAAAGAATTCTCTATCCCCAACGCCTGCGATGATGATGTTCGGTGTGAAAAAATGAAACTGGGGAACCTCCTCGCCGGCCAAACTTACGCTCCCGCGCTCGTCTTTTGCGATTGCCTTGCCGTCGCTGGCTATTGCGACAAAATCTTCCATTAGCCACCCAACGACCAGGGACATTACTGGATCCTTTCGCCGAAAGAGGCAGGGCCAACAGACCCTCCCCAAAACGTGCTCACACCGCTGTTCTCGTGATAGAAGGTCCTCGCTGCCCTCGAAGCCCACCCGTCGGTTTACGGCATCGCATTACTGGAATGCACGCCGTCAGCCCTAAGCCATTACCGTCGAGGCTGACTCGTCAACATGTCCTGAGCTTTTGTATGAAAAACCGCTCATGAGGCGGCTAACGCCGTCAGAACCAACGCAGATGTTCCCTTCCCGTGCATACTAGATGAGCGCGCGACCACTGAAATAAGCCTACACCGAAAATGCGAATCCTAGAAGATGCCCTGTTCCTTCCGAATCACCTCTCTTCGTGGGAAGCTACGAGCCGATACCTATGAAACCGCCACGACTAGTACGGTGGCATCATCCTCAAATTCGCCGGCACAGAACTCGGTGACCAGGTCGAGCAAGAAGCGGTGCAGCGCTTCTGCCGAAAGTTGACGACCACGGAGGGAGGCCGCGACGAGCCGCTTCTCCCCAAATTCCTCCTCCTCTCCGTTTACTGCCTCGGTGACCCCGTCTGTAAACATCACTAGCCGGTCGCCGCGCCGCAAATCGACTTGCCCCTGGCCATAGGCGGCTTCCTGGAAGGCACCCAAAATCAAGCCACCCTCTTCCAGCCGGACCTGAGTCCCATCCTGGTGTGTCAGAGCGGGCGCATTGTGCCCGGCATTGGTGAATTGCAGGGTTCGAGCCTCCACGTCAACCACGGCATAGAACAGGGTAATGAACTTGTCCTCCGTGGTGTTAACCCACATTACGCGGTTCGCCTTCGATACGAGCTCGCTCGGCGAAGTGCTTTCCGTCGCCAACGCCTTGACCACCGCCTGCAGGTTGCACATCAGCAGCGCTGCCGGCATTCCCTTGCCCGACACGTCCCCGATACAGAGACCTAGCTTGCTATCGCTAAGTTTGAAGACATCGAAGTAATCACCCCCCACAACGCGCGCTGGACGCCAACTGCCCGAAATCTCAAGACCCGGGGCCTGTGGAATCTGCTTGGGCAGCAGCCTCTCCTGAATTTCTCGAGCCTCCTGATACTCCTGAGCCTGTTTGCGAAGTCCGAGGTTATAGATCGCCGAAGCTGTCGTGTCGGCTGCCGCGGCCAAGAATTCCATCTCGTCGGGCTCGAATTCCTGGTCCGAAAGTTTCCGACCCAAGCTGATAAATCCGATCGCCTCCTCTCCGCGTCGCATGGGCACAATGAGCGCCGTGCCGAGTTGCCTGACCGCCAGTTGCTCGGCGTCCGGTAAGTGGCTTGGTGGTCGAAACGCGACGCCAGCGGACGCCAGGAGAGGAGTGTTCGAGGCAAAGCGAAGGCCCTTCAGTAACGTTGTCGGCTCGATCCGATCATGGAGACCAACCTCCACGGCGGGCACGAAGGTTTGTTCCCGCAGTGACTTGCGAAAGATCACCGCATTGCGGACTTGCAGTACCTGCACGAGGTGTTCGGCAACAACGTTGAGCAGTGCCGGGAGGTCGGTGATTTCCGTGGTCTTGGCATGCAAGGTTCGCAGGGCGTGGGGGAGGTCCTCTTTTCTCCGAAAGAAGCGTTTGTCGACGATGTTTTGAATCCTCCTGCGGACTGGAACGAAGACCGCAACCGTCGCCAACGTCGCGCCTACCGTGATCCAGGTGCTGTGCACGTCTGCCCTGATGATGAGGAGTCCTCCCAGCCCTCCCGCGAGCGCGAAATACACAGCTGCCACGCATCCACTCACAATCGAGTAGGTAACGGTCTTGCGGATGACGACGTCGATCTCCATCAGCCGATACTTGAGGATGGCAAAGGCAAAGGACAGGGGGATGAAAACGTAGAAAGCTTTTTCAACTACTTCGGCCGCAAAGACGCTGTTCAGTTCAGCGGTGATCGGCAGAAAGCGTTGGAATCCAAACCAGTCAAGAAGGTCTTTCAATCCGTTTAAGAGAAGCACACCCGAAAGACTCACGATCGTTCCCCAGAGGGGCCAGCGCACCTGCTTTCTTTCTTCGATGCCGCTCTCGCGGTAGCTGCGATATAGAGCGACGCACGCGACGATCGAGTAGGTGACAAAGAAAATAATGTACGTGAATCCGAATGCGATGCCGCCAAAGGCCCAGCCAATGGTCTGGCGAGTAGCCTCCGACGGCACAAGCATGAGCACGGAATCCATGCTCGTAATGACTAGAAGCGCGACCAGGCCCAAGACCGTGACCGGTCGAGTTCGGAGCGCGTGCTTCCAACCCTCTGACGTCGCGCGCCTTGCTAGATACGCAACCATCATGAGTACCAAGAGCCAGAAACCAAAAGTCGCTGCGCGGAGGACACGCGGTGGCAAGGAAAGCGTTACGAAGGTTGGAAACCCGACGAATGTCAACAGAGGTGTCAGATAGAGCCAGCGCCACAATTGCGGGTTGTTCTCCAGGATGCGCCGACGCTGGGGGAAAACGAACGCCAAATGAACGAACAAGACCTGCACAAGATATCCGAGGACTGTCAGGACGAAATAGAGAACAACCTGATGCCGGGTCATCTGCGCGAGTGAGCTTGCACCGCGCGACGGAAACTCATCGACATAGACAAGCGGCCGTACGACGAAGAGCGTTGTGGCCGCCAGAGACAACAAATAGAAGATTAGAGCGCGCTCATCCTCGGGTTTACGTCGATAGACGATCGTGCCGAGAACGCAAAAGGCGACTGCCACAGCTAGACTGGTGATGGTGCTGACTTCGATCTGACGCGATCTAAGCGGGGAACTGAGTTGCAATCGCACCATCTCCTGCAACCCGTTTTTGCGCTGGACTTGATAGGTAATCTCATCATGGATTCTGAGTTGATCGTCGAGCTTAGCCAACCGCTCCCAGTCTGAAGTCGGAACGCCGTTAACCGTTAAGAGGACGTCACCTACTACGAGTCCGGCAGCCTCTGCGGGCCCACCCGAGAAGACACGCGACACGGCGCCCGGCTTGAAAAATACCGCCTTTCCTTTGAACCCCTCCGGCATCGCGGGCGCGTAGGAGAACCCGGCCCATCCCTCGTGCTGCCAAGCGACAAAGCGCGCCGCCAGCCAACTCGCTGTGACGACCAGAAGGGAATAGGTAACCGCCAAAATGGTATTTCGCCGTTGAGCCTCAGCCATGCGCGGTCCCGCGGGCACCCCTTTGCGCCCGCACTATAATCTGATGGTGCGCCATTGTATCAGGCCTTCTGAGGCGGCACTGTACTGGCTCCCGGCAAGGGGCAAGGGGGTTGCTCTGCTGATGACTCTGCAGAGTTTTGGGTTGCTTCGAGGGATCGTCGAGCCAGGGTCGAAAATCGTCCGCCTAGGTTGCCATAGCTGGCTGGGGGGTAGTCGGTTCGACGCGGTACCCTAGCCTGCGGAGTTCGCGGATCATTTTTTGAACGCGCGCCTGGCTGGACTTCTGATTGACGTCTGGGCCGCGTTCTTCGTAGCGCATTCCACGGTGCAGTATCTTCCAAGTCAGGCGGCAAAGTTTGTGGGCAATTATCGCAATGGTGTGCTTGTGTCCGGGACGTGGCACATAGCGGCGATAGAGAATCTCGAAGATGCTTCCCTGCGGGCAGGCCTGATGAAGCCTGCGATGCCGCGCGGTAAGGCCGATCGATGAAACAGGAACTCGCCGAGAGTGTTCTGGTTAAAACCAGACCTGATAGGAATCCTCGCTCTTTCTAGCGCGGGGAGGATGTCAAGCGGACAACCTTCCCGAGCGGCGGCTCGGAGCATTTGGTATTGGACTCACCCTTTGCGGGTTTGCTCTGCAGTCCCTCCAGTATTGGCTCGCACTCTTCGATGTGGGCCTAACTTAGCAGCCGATGCGCCCCTCTTCCTTCGCCTTGACCGGTTGGTCGGCAAAGGTCAACCTGCACTACCCCCTAAACAGACTTGTGTGATAGAAAATCAGCTGCATCGTGCGGGTCGGTGTCGCCATGCCAAAGTCGCAACAGGCTCCCGTCAAGCGTCGCGACTTCCTCAAAAGCGCCGCCATGGGTGCAGCTGCGCTCGCGGCCGCTCCTGAGTTAGCGGACGCGAAGCCCGCAGGAGCCACGCCTGGCCCGCGCGTGGCCCCAATCTCTCCGGAAGCCGAATTCGGCACGCCTCCTGCGCTGGAAGTTCTCACGGCCGATCGCACCGGTTCCGATTTTATGGTCGACGTCATCAAATCTCTGGGGATCGCGTACGTTTGCGCCAATCCCGGCTCCGCCTTCCGAGGCCTTCATGAATCCGTAATCAATTACGGCGGTAACAAGGATCCGGAGTTCATCACTTGCTGCCATGAAGAATCCTCAGTTGCTATGGCACATGGCTACGCCAAGATCGAGGGCAAGCCTCTGGCCGTCTTCGCCCATGGCACCGTTGGAATTCAGCATGCCGCGATGGCGATCTATAACGCTTATTGCGACCGCGTACCCGTCTACATCCTCGCTGGAAATATCCTAGATGCCACGAAGCGTATTAACGCCGTCGAGTGGGTACACAGCGTCCAGGACGCGGCAGCAATGGTTCGCGATTATTTGAAATGGGACGATCTGCCGCTTTCTTTGCCCCACTTCGCAGAATCCGCAGTTCGTGCCTACAAAATCGCAATGACTCCGCCGATGATGCCCGTTCTCCTCATCGCCGACGGCGAACTGCAAGAAAATCCCATTCCCAACGATCTGCCGTTGACTATTCCGAAGCTGGCCTTGGCGGCGCCTCCTCAAGGAGATTCTGGGGCGATTGCCGAGGCTGCTCGCCTGTTGGTTGCTGCCGAGAATCCGCTCATCATCGCCGATCGTGCAGCCCGCACTCCTGTTGGCCTGACGCGTCTGATCGAGTTGGCCGAGACGGTGCAAGCTCCGGTAATCGATCAAATGGGCCGCATGAATTTCCCTTCCCGCCATCCTCTGAACCAGACCCAGCGCAGCCGCGAACTGGTTTGCGGCGCCGACGTAATCTTGGGTCTGGAGTGCAGTGATTTCTGGAACGCTCTTCATTCCTTCCGTGATCAAATCCATCGCACGTCGCTACCGCTCACCAAACCAGGAGTGAAGCTCATCAGCATCACCGCCGCCGATCTCTTCTCCAAAAGCAATTACCAAGACTTCCAGCGCTTCCCGCAAGTCGATCTGGACATTGCGGCCGACGCTGAAGCCACGCTGCCATCACTCACCGAATCCATTAAGAGCCAGCTCACTTCTGACCGTAAGCGCGCCCTCGAGGACCGCCGCGCACAATGCGCCGTCGCTCGTCAGGAATCCCTGGAGCGTGCCCGGGAGGCCGCCGGCTACGCTTGGGACGCCAGCCCCATCAGCACGGCGCGCCTCTGCGCCGAGCTATGGGCCCAAATCAAAGATTACGATTGGTCGCTCGTCTCCTTCACCACCTTTGTCAATCGCTGGCCGCAGCGCCTCTGGTCCTTTGACAAATACCACCAATATATTGGCGGCCACGGTGGTGCTGGAATCGGTTACGGCGCTCCCGCCGCGGTGGGCGCCGCCCTGGCCAACTGTAAGTATGGACGGCTCTCCGTCAACATTCAGTGTGACGGCGACCTTATGTATGCGCCGGGCGTTCTCTGGACTGCTGCGCATCATCGCATTCCGCTTCTCACCGTGATGCACAACAACCGAGCCTATCATCAAGAAGTCATGCAGGTGCAAATCATGGCTAATCGGCATAGCCGCGGAGTTGATCGCGCCGGAATTGGGACTATGCTTGACGATCCCGCCATCGACTACAGCAAACTTGCCCAGAGCATGGGCCTACACGCCGAAGGACCGATCACAGATCCCAAAGATCTCGGCCCGGCAATTCGTCGCGCTCTCGAAGTTGTCAAGCGCGGCGAGCCGGCTCTCATCGATGCGTATACTCAGCCCCGCTAGCGCGAACATGCCCCGATCACGCACGTTCGGCGCAGGGTTCTTCGAGGCATCTCTTGCCCTGCTGTGTTGCGCGACGGTAGCTCTGGCGTTTCCGGTCGGGAACACTCAAAAGGGAAAACTCGCGTTCGAAACCCATGGCTGTCCGCAATGTCATGGCAATCAGGGCCAAGGCTTCTCCAATGCGCAAACCCAGGCGCCGCGCATCGGTCCGACTCGCCTTTCGCAAGCCGCCTTCGTCGGCTTCGTCCGCCACCCTGTCGGTAGAATGCCCAGCTATCCCAGCCAGGATATTTCCGACGGTGAGCTCGCTGACCTCTATGGCTTTCTTCAATCGCTCGCGCCTGCAGTCAAAGCCGACCCTGCGTCCGCAAACGCGCAGAATGGGAAGCGCCTTTACATGAGCGATGGCTGCTATGAGTGTCATGGCAAAGAAGGCCAGGGCTCCACGCAAACCGGCGGCTCCCGCATTGGCCCCATCCAGATTCCCTTCCCGGCGTTCGTTGCTTACATTCGCGAGCCCAGTGCGGAGATGCCGCCCTATTCGGCTAAAGCCGTTTCCGATGCCGACCTCGCCGATATCTATGCCTTTCTGCTCACTCGCTCGCAGTCCACACCGGCTAAGTCGATCCCTCTGCTAAACCGATAGGCACTCTCGATCATGGCCCTTTCTCCGCGCTAAGAGAAACCAGCGCGCGACACGATGAGGGCTACCGCCAGCCCTCGTCACCACAAACGACCAGACATTCCCCGAGAGAGAGGCGCTGGAGCGTCTCTTTCAAAGCCGCGCCGTCAACCGTGCGTCTATTGGAGTGAAAGACGATACAGTGCGCAACCATGAGCAGGTAGCGAGAGATCAAGCATGCTCGCTGCTCCTATGTCGTGCCGCTTCCACAGATCCCGAATTCTGTATTCCTTCGACGGCAGACCCAACTCGCTCCATGCATACCGAATCTTTTCCGGACTGGCGGAGATATTGAATACGGCGAGGTAATAGCCGTCCCGAGAAGCGGGCTCTGATAGCCAAAGCACGGTCTTTGCGGTCGAAATGACGGGGTGACTGCCCGTAGACTGCTGGTCAACGGCAATGACCTCACGATTGGTAAGCAAAGAAACGGTCCACTCGTCGGCCGCAGGCAGGTCTCCTCCTATCATGAGTGGCGAGCGGAAAATCGACCATAGCGTGAGCAGCGTTTGCTGCTCGTCACGAGTGAAGCCAGTATCGCGAGGCTTTCCCCAGCCCGGCGCTGGCCCTAGTCGCCCAACCGGGAGCATGTCGGCGTCGGGCCATCCGCCTGCTTGCGTGAATGGTGCCCACCGGGCGGCGTTTGCAAACTGGTCTCCCACTCCTTGTGGGTACGGACGGTCGCTGTGCCATAAATCCCAAATGTCATTGGAAATGCGCCACATTTGCGCGTACTTCCGTAATTCGTCGATCTTCTCTACGGGAGCAGGGCCGGGGGAAAGGCTCAACACGATTGGCCTTCCCGTTTTGTTGAGTGCTGTGCTCAACATCCGTATTTCGTCGCCTCGGTAGGGATTGCTGCTGATACAGTCTGCTTTGACGAAATCCACGCCCCAGTCGGCGTAGAGTCGGGCCAACGAATCGTAGTAGGCTTGCCCCGCAGGCTGGCTGGCGTCGATGCCATAGTTGTCGTAGTTCCACGGGCAGGTGTCGGCTGTGTTTGCGGCTTCGGCCGCACGGTATGGCGATCCGGCAATCGGCAAATTTTCCTTTACCGCTTGCCTGGGAATACCCCGCAGAATGTGGATGCCGAACTTCAATCCGAGTCTGTGCACATAATCGGCCAGAGATGTGAAACCCTCCTCCCCGGCGGCTGAAGGGAATCGGTTCAATGCAGGCGTGTAGCGACCAAAGCGGTCCATGGTGTAGTGCAGCTCCTGAGAGTTGCCTTGAACAGGGTCGGTTACATACCACTCCTCATCAATGACGACATACTGCCAACCGAAGGGTTTTAAATGCGCGGCGAGCCAATCGGCGTTAGCCTTGAAAGCGGCTTCGTTGATCGTGGTGCCATAGCCGTCATAGCTGTTCCAACCCATGGGCGGTCGACTGGCCGTCTGATTCGGTGCAGCAGGTTGAGCAAAAGCGCTCAATGCACTTACAGCGACGGCCAGCACAGTGCACCTAAGTGCATGCTTTCGAGCCTGCTGCATTCGCTAGTTCTCCGACCGCTTGCTGAGGTCTCCAGCCACGAAGCTCGTGACCCACCTTGTACACAGGATCTGAGTGAAGGTGTCGACGACGATCCTCATTGGCGACCCAACACGAAAGACTTCTATATCTCACAGCCCGCGAAGTCAGCGATTTTAGCAGGGAATTTTAGGCCACACTACGAGAGCAGCGGAGCTCGCCTCCCGATGACAGAGTTGTCCGTAGCGACGATGTCCATCACCTCGACCTCGGCGATTAGCTTGGCGATGAGCGCGTTTGCCAGCGACAATTCCCGCCTCCGAAAACATGTTTCAGCAGCGGCCCCGGCTCAAGGTGTGGCCGTTGCCTTTTTCTCATTCAGGAAAGGCCAATTCCTTGAGAGCCTCTATGTTTTGAACCGAGACGGTTTCCCGTCGGACGCTCACCAGGCCCAGGTAGGCCCATTCGGAGAGTAGTCTGCCCACCGTGGAGAAAGTTGTGCCAGTTAACTGTGCCAACTCCTCGCGAGAAAGGTGGATCTCGGTAGCGGTCTTTGTTCGATGCCCCGCTTTGGTGGCCAAGCGAACAAGTGCATGACTTAGGCGAGCTGCAACGTTTGCTGTGGAAACCTCACGGTACCGCTCCTCCAACTCTTCCAATCGCTGGGAGACAATGTTCTGCAAATTCCGTCGAAGCAGGGGAAGCGGTCTGCCAAGGCTTCAAAAACGCTCGTGTCCCAGACGAGGACTGTAGCATCGTCGAGTGGCTGTGCCGTTGAGCGATGCTTGGATTGGAGGGAAAGTCCTTCCTCACCAACTAAGTCGCCGCTCCAAACAACACGGAGAATCACTTCCGATCCGATTTGACCGAGTTGCATGATCTTTATATTGCCGTGCATCAACAGGATCACGTTTCGGGCTGGATCGCCCTCCAAGAAGATTGTCTGGTGTCGCCGGTATTGGCGTTCGCGCGCACGAGAAACGATTTCTCTGCATTCCGTTTGGGAAATGTCGGCGAACAGCGGTGCGTGTTGAACCAGGGCTGCCCTGCGCAACATCTCAGCTTTTCTTGCGGGAGCCGCAGCGTTTTTCTGGTTGGTTACTTTGGGCCCTTTGGCAGGCGGTTCTTGTGATAGTGCCATGGCCCACCTCCCAACTTCGAATAGCAAAAGCTCCACGCACTTGCAGTGCGAGCCGTCACAACTTTTTGTGCCATTCATCACCTCTTCGAGGCGGCGCTGATAGCCGAAACTTGACTGCCGGACCTGTCAACTCGTACAGTGCTCGCCAGGTTGCCCTCATTGCCCGGGTCAAATCATTGCTAAATCGTACGGTCGCATTTTTATCTTTGACGTTTGTCAAGAATGGCTGCACGCGAGGCAACTAGAATTAACTTATTGGCCCACTCCTGACCGCCTGCTGGTACCCGAGCTGCCCAGTAACACCATGAGTGACTCCGAATCCGACAAGCTGAATTTAAGACCTGATAGCAAACAAGGTTCTGGACAGAATGACCGTCAGACACAGCCCGCATCCGAAGAGAGCTGGCAACGTACCACCGATTGGAAAGAGAACAACTTAAGAACGCATTCGGCGGACAAAAGCTATGGCCGAGCCTCGTAGACGATATTGAACGGCGTTTCCGTGGCCCGGCGGAAGCGGCTGAACCCTGCCGAGGTCACAACCTCGCGAATGCGCTTCTCACCCGCCTGGGCACCGAGGCACAGCCCGACTTCCTGCGAGCGAGAGCAAGGCGTGCAGAGCAAGGTTGAAAAGGAGTAGTAAACGCGGCCTACCGGATTGAGGTTGTCCTTCAACTGGTCGTTGGCAAAAGGCTCGACGATCATCCACGTGCCGTCTTTGGTCAAGGACTGCCGGACATGTGCGGAAGCTCCGACTGGGTCGCCCATGTCGTGCAAACAATCAAAGACGGCCACGAAGTCGTAGTCTGAGCCCGGGAACTGTTTTGCCTTGGACACTTCGAAGGTGACACGATCGGCGACGCCTGCCCGTTTGGCGGACTCGCGGGCGTCGTCAATCGACTTGTCATGGTAGTCGAAACCGAAGAAGCGAGACTTGGGGAAGGCCTTGGCCATGAGCAGAGTGGAAGCACCCTTCCCGCAACCGACATCGGCCACGCGGGCTCCGGCCTCCAGTTTCTCTTTGACATCGTGCAGGGCGGGGATCCATGAACTCACGAGATTGGCGGCATAACCCGGCCGGAAGAACTTCTCGCAGCCGTGAAAGACGCCGTCCACATGTTCATGCCAACCCATGCCGGCGCCGGTGCGGAAGGAGTCGGCGATGCGCGGAACCGCCGCGAGCGAGCCCAAGGCAAGCTCGAACGCCCCGGGCAGATAAGCCGGGCTGTCTTCATTGGCCAGCGCGAAGGCCTGTTCGTGGCTCAGGCTGAAGGTGCCCGTTTTCTCGTCGTAGGTGACGTAGCCGCCGGCTGCCTGGGAAGCCAGCCATTCGCGCAAATAGCGCTCGTCGGTTCGTGTCTCGGCGGCGAGCTCGGCGGGAGTGATGGGGCCACGGGCGAGGGCTTTATAAAGGCCAAGTTTTTCCCCGATGACCACCATGCCGGCATGCACTGCGGCGCCAAGGTCGCTCACGAATTGGCCGATAAAGGCATTGAGTCTGTTCATGTCCAGGGGAACCTGCGGCGTACTCATTCGATTGGTCTCCTTTTCTTTAACGGAATTGGCCCTCAATCAAACGCTCAAAGATCGCGGAGTTACGCCATGTCTTGCGGCTCTTCCGGCGCGCAAGCTGCAGCAATGAGCATTCGGCGATTTCCTCGCGAGACGCTCCTCTGGCTCGTGCCTTTTACGCGCCCTTCGATGCAGTACGGGCATTGCGTTTGTGAAAGCAACACCCCAGGCAATGAGCTCGCGATACTTTCTCGCAATGGCCGTCCTCACGGCGAACCATGTTATCCAGGTTGAGCCAAACGTTGAATTCGGCGGCCGCCAGTTTACCATCTCCTTGAGAAATCGCAGATCCCCATCCTCTACGCTGACCCTTCCAAACAAGCTGTATACCATGAGCAAGCGTAGGGGGGCAGGGAGGCTTGAGACGACATGGCAGATATGCCATTGTGCATGGGCAGTTCGGCCATTTGCGGACAGGGCCGCTCGGGGAATGACAGGATCGACGGCAGCCTCCTACCGGCCGGGAGGCTGGCGTTGACTTGCTCACGGCCACCACCTCTCAAGCCTCTCGCGCGCCCGTCATGGTAATTGCAGGGTCTGTTCACCGGAACGCAAGGGATAGGTATGACCCTTCCAGATTAGGCGCGCGGGGACCCCTTCGGGCACGGCGATCTTCGCGCTCGTCCCGCCTCCCGACTGCGCGGTGTAGGAAACCTCGATGCGCCCCTTCCGGTGTGGCATCGTCGCGGTCACATTTTGCAGATGGCCGAGGTGAGGTTCAATCACAATCTCGGAGAACTGTGGCGCGGCAGGGCGAATCCCTGCGACCAGACGGAGCAAATCAAAATTGGGATGTGCGCTCCACGCGTGCGAATCTGAACGCGTGGGCTCGGGGGTCTCCGCCCAAGTGGTAAGTCCCATCTTCAGCATGTCGCGCCACGGCTGCAGTGTGGAGAGATAAGCGTCCGCCATGCCGGCGTGTTCCATCGCCCGCGCCAGGTAAAATCGGAAGTAATAGCTCGCTTCCGACAACGCGAGAGCGTCAGTTCTCGCGCCACGACCGGGCGCGGCCAGAACCTTCTCGAGCACGCTCTTCTGCTTGTCGCGGGGAATCACATCCAGCCAGACCGCCAACGCATTCGCGTGTTGACTAAAGTGCGACCGCCGGGGAGTATCGGCAATCAGTCCCGCCTTTTCATCCCAGCAAAGTTTGCGGACCGCTTCCGAGGCCTTATCTGCACGCTCGCTGTAGATCTTCGCTCGCGTGGCATCGCCGAGACGCTGTTCGAGTTCCGCCGCGTTGCGCAACGCTTCAATGAATTGCAGCGTGATCGGAGTCGATCCTCCGTCTGCATCTTGCGGCGGCACGCCT
>Ga0306917_10001058_pt1 | contig 12509 bp, 9 predicted proteins | sample tim00Cox00000000_FD_203313 | JGI IMG/M metagenome (GOLD analysis project Ga0306917, IMG submission 203313) | Lab enrichment of tropical soil microbial communities from Luquillo Experimental Forest, Puerto Rico - timezero.00C.oxic.00.000.000 (v2)... | ecosystem: Environmental > Terrestrial > Soil... | reverse complement strand
ACAAGGCGTCCGTCCTGTCACAGCTCGAGGACCTCGACGGGTTCTGCAGTGCCAGTCTGCTGGTCGACCGCGCATCCGGGCGCGCCGTGTCCTCCGTGACATTCGACAGCCTTGACGCGATGGAGCGGAACCGGGACCAGGCAACCGCCCTCAAGATCGCGGCGATGCAAGAGGCGGGCGTGCAGGAACTCGACGAATGCGAGTTCGAGCTGGCGCTGGCGCATCTGCGGGTGCCCGAGCTGGCGTGACCGATTTTGCGCCCATTGCGGCGCTGAGTCGGTAGGAGGAAGGTATCTGTTGGGACCGGTGGCGCCACCGGGGCGCCGCCCCGACATTAGGAGGGGTCGACCGTGTACGCACGCTCCACTACCATCCAGGCGCAACCCTTGTCGGTCGACATTGGCATCGCGCACGTCCGCGACGTCGTCATGCCCGCTCTGCAGGAGATGAACGGGTGTGTCGGGGTGTCGCTGCTGGTGGACCGCCAGTCCGGCAGATGCATCGCCACCAGCGCGTGGCAGACCATCGAAACGATGCGCGCCAGCGCCGAGCGGATAGCCCCCATCCGCGACCGCGCCGCGTTGATGTTCGACGGCCACGCGAAAGTCGAAGAATGGGACATCGCCTTGCTGCACCGCGACCACCGCTCGCAGGAAGGGGCGTGTGTGCGGGCCACCTGGCTCAAGGTGGTACCGGATCAGCTCAGCCAATCCCTGAACTTCTACCGCACTTCGGTGCTTCCGGAAATGGAACAGCTCGACGGCTTCTGCAGCGCGAGCCTGATGGTCGACCACCCCGCATGCCGGCGGGCGGTGGCCTGCTCCACGTTCGACAGCATGGACTCGATGGCCCGAAACCGTGACCGGGCCACCGAGCTGCGCAGCCGGCGCGTCCGGGATCTGGGCGCCGAGGTGATCGACGTGGCCGAGTTCGAGCTGGCGATCGCCCACTTGAGGGTGCCCGAACTGGTCTAGGGCTGAGGGCTAGGGCAGCGCGTCCCCGGGGAATCCGCGGCAGGGGTGCACCTCGTAGGTGAAGACTCCCGCCGCGACCCCCGGGTCGTCGCCCATGATGGCGGTGCAGTCGTCGACCGTCGCCGCGAACACGCAGATGCCGCAGACGTCCGACCCATCGGTGACCGGCAACACCACCGGCATCACACCGTCGTCGCGCAGCCCGAAGTTGCGCCGACCGTGCTCCCAGATGATCCCCGGCGCAGTGCCGTCATCGAAGTTCGGGCCTTTCTTGAGGATCACGACGCTGTAGGGCTTGGCGGTGGGCAGTAGCTCGCCCATCTCCTCGTCGGTGAAGGTCTTCATTGCCGCCTCCTCTTACGGATGATCGCGCGCAGCCGGTCCACCCGGCCGGCCATTTCACGTTCACCGCCGCGACCGGTGGGCCGATAGTAGTCCACATCGACCAGCTCGTCCGGCGGATATTGTTGGGCGACAACGCCATCCGGATCGTCGTGCGAGTACCGGTAGCCTTGCGCGTTGCCCAGCGCGGCCGCACTGGAATAGTGCCCGTCGCGCAGATGGGCCGGGACCAGACCGGCCTTGCCCGCCTTGATGTCGTCCATCGCAGCCGCCAGCGCGGTGGTGACCGCGTTCGACTTGGGCGCGGTGGCCAGATGGACGGTGGCGTGCGCCAGGGTCAGCTGGGCCTCGGGCAAGCCGATCAGCTGCACGGTCTGGGCGGCGGCGACCGCGGTCGGCAACGCGGTCGGATCGGCCATGCCGATGTCCTCGCTGGCCAGGATCATCAGCCGGCGCGCGATGAACCGCGGATCCTCCCCGGCGACGAGCATGCGGGCCAGGTAGTGCAGCGCGGCGTCGACATCGGAGCCGCGCACCGATTTGATGAAGGCGCTGATGACGTCGTAATGCTGGTCGCCATCGCGGTCGTAGCGCACCGCGGCTTCGTCCAAGGATTGCTCGATGGCGGCGACCGTGACGCGCTCGCTCGCCTCGTGGACCGATTCGGAAGCGACTTCCAGCGCGGTCAACGCGCGGCGCGCGTCGCCCGCCGCCAGCCGCACCAGCAGGTCAACGGCGTCGGGTTCCACCGGCACCCGCCCGCTCAGGCCGCGCGGGTCGTCGATCGCGCGCCCCACCACGGTGCGGATGTCGTCGGAGGTCAGCGGCCGCAGTTGCAAGATCAGAGACCGCGACAGCAGCGGCGCCACCACGGAGAACGACGGATTTTCGGTGGTCGCCGCCACCAGCAGCACGATTCGGTTCTCGACCGCGGAGAGCAATGCGTCCTGCTGGGTCTTGGAGAACCGGTGCACCTCGTCGATGAACAACACCGTCTGCTCGCCGTGCAGCAGCGCCCGCCGTGCCGTATCGATCACGGCCCGAACGTCCTTGACGCCGGCCGACAGGGCGGACAGGGCCTCGAACCGGCGGCCGGTCGTCTGCGAGATCAGCGCGGCCAGGGTCGTCTTGCCGCTCCCGGGCGGGCCGTACAGGATGACCGATGCCACGCCCGCGCCCTCGACCAGGCGGCGCAGCGGCGATCCGGGTGCCAGCAAGTGGCCCTGCCCGACCACCTCGTCCAGCGATGCCGGGCGCATCCGCACGGCCAGCGGTGCACCGGCCGACACGCCCAGGTCATGGTGGGTTGCCGTCGGTGCACCGGGGACGTCAAATAGACCGTCGGACACGGCTTCAGGCATACCACGTCGGGGCGACCGGATGCGCCGGCCAGGACATGACGAAATTAATACGGGCGCATGGCCGACTTATTTGTTAAGTTCCGGGTTGCCAAGTTTGGTGCGCGTCCCCAAAGAGTTGAATCAAACAGCTAGGACGGACATGAGCCAGCCTCCTGAGTATCCAGGCACCCCAGGCGACCCCCAGAGGGGAAACCAGAACCCTCCGGGCTACCCCCCACCGCCGGGTTACGGCCAACCGCCCGGTTACGGCGCACCGCCCCCGCCGCCTCCCCCGCCCCCGGGCTACGGCCCACCGCCTGGATATAACCCGCCCGGACCACCTCCCGGGCCGCCGCCCGGTTACGGCGCACCCCCGCCCCCGCCGCCCCCGCCTCCCGGCCCACCGCCGGGCTACGGCGCGCCCCCACCCGGCTACCCTCCGCAGCAGGGCTACGGGGGCTACGGCGCCCCCGGTGCCCCCGGTGGACGCGGCGTAACCGGCGCGCAGTTCGGCTTCGGCGACGTGTGGAACTGGGCTTGGAACAAGTTCACCCAGAACGCCATGCCGCTCGCCGTTTCGGCCCTGATATACCTCGTGATCGGGGGCGCCCTCTATGGCGCGGAGATGGCACTGAGCCCGACCCCGACTGCAGGGACTTATAACTCATCCACCGGCGCTTATACCGCCGGGGACGCGGGCAACGCCACCATCGCATTGGTCATCACGTTGGTCGGCTCGCTGGTGTCGTTCGTGGTGAGCCTCTACCAGCAAGCCTCCTTCACATCGGGCAGCCTTGACATCGCCGACGGCAAGCCGGTCGGCATCGGGACGTTCTTCAAGCCGCGCAACTTCGGCGGCGCCGTTCTCACCGCGCTGCTGGTGGGCATTGGCGTCGGCATCGGACTGGTCTTTTGCATAATCCCGGGCCTGATCTTCGGCGTACTCGCGATGTTCTCGATCCAGTATGCGATCGACCAGTCCCTTTCGCCGATCGCTGCCATTAAGGCCAGCATCGCAGCGGTCAGGGCCAACTTGGGTCCCGCGCTGTTGTGCGTGCTGTTGGTGTTCTTGGCGTTCGTCGCCAGCGCGGTGACGTGCGGCCTCGGCACGATCATCGCCGTAGGGTTCAACTCGCTAGTGCTTACCTATGGGTACCGCAAGCTGAGCGGCGGTCAGGTAGTCGAGGTGGCCCAGCCCGGGTATTCGCAAGGTCCCCCGCCAGGCATACCGCCGGGACCTCCGCCGCAGTACCGGTAGCTGCGATAAGACGCGAAAGCCCCCGCACGCACGGCGTGTCGGGGTCTTTCGCGTCTGCCCGCCAAAGACATTTCCGCTGCGCTGCGGCCTTGTGGCGCTTGTGATGAGATCAGCAGATGAGCATCAAAGTTGCGCTGGAGCACCACACCAGCTACACCTTTGACCGGCTGGTTCGGTTGGGTCCGCACATCGTGCGGCTGCGCCCGGCACCCCACTCGCGCACGCCCATCGAGGCCTACTCGCTGCGGGTCGAGCCGGCCGACCACTACATCAACTGGCAGCAGGACCCAGTGGGCAATTTCCTTGCCCGGCTGGACTTTCCGAATCCGATGCGGCGACTGAGCATCACAGTCGGGCTCGTCGCCGACCTCAAGGTGGTCAACCCGTTCGACTTCTTTGTCGATGATTGGGCAGACAAGTGGCCTGCATCGTCGGAGTTCACCTACCCCAAGGAGCTGTCCGATGACCTGAAGCCGTACCTGCGACCCGTCGACGAGGACGGCCCCGAGTCCGGCCCCGGCGAACTGGTACGGAACTGGGTTCGGAATTTCTCGGTGCCGCCGGACGGTCCCCGCACCATCGACTTCCTAGTCGCGCTCAACGGCGCGATCAAAGCCGAAATCGGCTACACGTTGCGCATGCAACACGGAGTCCAGACACCCGATTTCACGCTGCGCACCCGCGTCGGCTCGTGCCGGGACTCGGCGTGGCTGTTGGTGTCGATCCTGCGCCAGCTGGGGCTCGCCGCCCGGTTCGTGTCCGGCTACCTGGTGCAGCTGGCATCCGACGTCGAGGCGCTCGACGGGCCTTCCGGGCCCGCCACCGACTTCACCGACCTGCACGCGTGGACCGAGGTGTACATCCCCGGCGCGGGTTGGATCGGGCTGGACCCGACGTCCGGCCTGTTCGCCGGCGAGGGCCACATCCCGCTGGCGGCCACACCACACCCGGCGACCGCGGCGCCCATCAGCGGCCGCACCGAGCCCTGCGAATCGGTGCTGGAGTTCTCCAACACCGTCACCCGCATCCATGAAGACCCGCGCGTCACGTTGCCCTACAGCGACGAGGCGTGGCGGAAGATCCACGAAGTCGGCCGGAGTGTCGACGACCGACTGGCCGCCGCCGACGTCCGGTTGACCGTCGGCGGCGAGCCGACGTTCGTGTCGGTGGACAACCAGGTCGACGACGAGTGGACGACCGCCGCCGACGGCCCACATAAGCGGCGGCTGGCATCCGATCTGGCCGCCCGCCTGAAGGGGGTGTGGGCCCCACAGGGACTGATCCAGCGCATGCAGGGCCGTTGGTATCCGGGAGAACCGTTGCCGCGCTGGCAGATTGCGCTCTACTGGCGCACGGACGGGCGCCCGTTGTGGACCGACGACACGCTGCTGGCCGATCCCTGGCTCGACGAGTCGACCCCGGTCAACGACGAGGCCGCCTACCAGGTGCTCGAAGGGATTGCCCACAGTTTCGGACTACCGCTCTCGCAGGTGCGCCCGGCCTACGAGGACCCGCTGGCCCGACTGGCGGCCGACGTGCGCAAGCCCGAGGGTGACCCGGTGGAATCCGGCCCAGGAGGACCCGGAGACCTCGACCCCGAGACACTGGCCCGCCTCGACGAATCCACCACGGCGCCGGCCGCTTTCGTGCTGCCGTTGCACCGCCGCGACGACGACCTCGGCTGGGCCAGCGCGAACTGGCGGCTGCGCCGTGGCCGCATCGTGCTGATCGAAGGCGATTCGCCGGCGGGCCTGCGGCTGCCGTTGAACTCGATCAGCTGGAAGCCGCCACGCGCGTCGTTCGACGTCGACCCCCTGACGGTGGGGCATGAGCTGGCGGAGCCCGCCACCAGCGAGGCCGTCGTGACCGACCCGGAGACGGCGCCGCCGACCGCGATGGTCACCGAGGTCCGGGGTGGCCTGCTGTACATCTTCGTACCGCCCACCGAAGCGCTCGAACACTTCGTCGACCTCATCGCCCGGATCGAGGCGGCGGCGGCCAAAGCCGACTGCCCGGTCGTGGTCGAGGGCTACGGCCCGCCACCGGACCCACGGCTGACGTCGATGACCATCACCCCCGACCCGGGTGTCATCGAGGTCAACGTGCCGCCCACCGCCAGTTTCGCCGAACAGACGCAACTGCTGGAAACCCTTTATGAACAGGCTCGGCTGGCTCGGCTGTCCACGGAGTCGTTCGACGTGGACGGCACCCACGGCGGCACCGGCGGTGGTAACCACATCACGCTCGGTGGCGCCACGCCCGCGGATTCGCCGCTGCTGCGCCGCCCCGACCTGTTGGTGTCGCTGCTGACCTACTGGCAGCGGCACCCGTCGTTGTCCTATCTGTTCGCCGGTCGATTCGTCGGCACCACGTCGCAGGCGCCACGGGTTGACGAGGGCCGCGCCGAGGCTCTTTACGAACTCGAGATCGCGTTTGCCGAGATCGCTCGGCTGTCCGCGGGTGGCGCGGCGAAACCGTGGGTGCCCGACCGCGCACTGCGGCACCTGCTCACCGACATCACCGGCAACACCCACCGCGCCGAGTTCTGCATCGACAAGCTCTACAGCCCGGACAGCCCGCGCGGCAGGCTCGGCCTGTTGGAGTTGCGCGGCTTCGAGATGCCGCCGCACCTGCGCATGGCGATGGTGCAGTCGCTGCTGGTGCGCTCGCTGGTCGCGTGGTTCTGGGATGAGCCGCTGCGCGCCCCGCTGATCCGCCACGGCGCGAACCTGCACGGCCGATACCTGTTGCCGCACTTCCTGATTCACGACATTGCCGACGTCGCCGCCGACCTGCGCGCGCACGGCATCGCGTTCGAGACCAGCTGGCTGGACCCGTTCACCGAATTCCGCTTCCCGCGCATCGGCACCGCGGTCTTCGACGGCGTGGAGATCGAGCTGCGCGGCGCGATCGAACCGTGGAACACCCTGGGCGAGGAGGCCAGGGCCACGGGCACCGCCCGGTACGTCGACTCGTCGGTCGAGTGCATCCAGGTCCGCATCATCGGCGCCGACCGCCACCGCTACGTGGTGACGGCCAACGGATACCCGGTGCCGTTGCTGGCGACCGACAACCCCGACATCAACGTGGGTGGCGTGCGGTTCAAGGCCTGGCAGCCGCCCAGCGCGCTGCACCCGACCATTACCACCGACGTCCCGCTGCAGTTCGAGCTGATCGACCTAACCACCGGGACCTCGCGCGGCGGCTGCACCTACCACGTCGCCCATCCCGGCGGGCGCGCCTACGACGAGCCACCGGTCAACGCCGTCGCGGCCGAGTCGCGCCGTGCTCGCCGCTTCGAGGCGACCGGCTTCACCCCGGGCAAGATCGATCTGTCCGCCATCCAGGAGAAGCAAGCCAGGATATTCACCGACATCGGCGCGCCCGGCATCCTCGACCTGCGACGCGTGCGTACCGTGCAGCAATAATGGCGTACCTCGAGGTTCCCACCGCCCGCTACGACGTCGACCGGCTGTTGGCCGGGTACCGGACCGCGCGGGCCCAGGAATCGCTTTTCGATCAGCGGCATGGCCCGGGGGTCGGCTATGACGAATTCGTCGACCGCGACGGAAACGTGCGGCCGGCATGGTCCGAGCTGGCGGACGCCGTCGCGGAGCGCGGCAGGGCCGGGCTCGACCGGTTGCGCTCGGTGGTCAACGGTCTGATCGACAACGACGGCATCACCTACACCGAAGTCGATCCCAGCCGGGACCAGGCATCCGGCGAATCCGGGCTTCCGGCCCTCGAGCCGAGGCCTTGGAGCCTCGACACCCTGCCGATCGTGCTCTCCGCGGCCGATTGGGACGTCCTGGAGGCCGGTCTGGTGCAGCGATCGCGCTTGCTGGACGCCGTGCTCGCCGACGTGTACGGACCGCGCAGCCTGCTCACCGAAGGCATCCTGCCGCCGGAACTGGTGTTCGCGCACTCCGGTTACGTGCGCGCCGCCAACGGAATTGAGATTCCCGGGCACCACCAGCTTTTCATGCACGCGTGTGACCTGAGCCGGCTGCCGGACGGCAGCTTTCAGGTCAACGCCGACTGGACGCAGGCGCCGTCGGGCGCGGGCTACGCCCTGGCCGACAGACGCGTTGTGGCGCATTCGATTCCGGACCTCTACGAGAGGATCGCGCCGCGACCGACGACACCGTTCGCGCAGGCGTTGCGGCTGGCGCTCATCGATGCGGCACCCGATGTCGCCCAGGACCCCGTGGTCGTGGTGCTCAGCCCCGGCATCTACTCGGAGACCGCCTTCGATCAGGCGTATCTCGCTACCCTGCTGGGCTTTCCGCTGGTGGAAAGCGCCGATTTGGTGGTGCGCGACGGCAAGCTGTGGATGCGTTCGCTGGGAACCCTGAAACGCGTTGACGTGGTTCTCCGGCGGGTCGACGCGGAATACACCGACCCACTGGATCTACGGGCCGACTCCCGGCTCGGTGTGGTGGGTTTGGTGGAGGCGCAACACCGCGGGACGGTAACCGTCGTCAACACGCTGGGCAGCGGGATCCTGGAAAGCCCTGGGCTGCTGCGCTTTCTGCCACAGCTGGCCGAGCGCTTGCTCGGCGAAGACCCCCTGCTGCCTACCGCACCGGTCTACTGGGGCGGCATCGCCGGCGAACGCTCCCACCTGCTGGCGAATCTCTCGTCGCTCTTGGTCAAGTCGACCGTCGGCGGGGAAACCTTTGTCGGACAGACACTTTCGTCCGGAATGCTGGGGGAATTGGCCGCGCGGATCGAGCACATGCCGTGGCAGTGGGTCGGCCAGGAGCTGCCGCAGTTCTCGTCGGCGCCCACCGACCACGCCGGCACGTTGTCGTCGGCCGGAGTCGGCATGCGGTTGTTCACGGTCGCCCAACGCAGCGGCTATGCGCCGATGATCGGCGGCGTCGGCTACGTGCTGGCGCCCGGACCCGACGCGTACACGCTGAAAACCGTTGCGGCAAAAGATGTCTGGGTGCGGCCAACCGAGCGCGCCCGGGCAGAGACGATCACGCTGCCCTCGGCGCCGGTGCCGGCGAAGACGGCGGCGGGCACCTGGGGGGTCAGCTCGCCGCGTGTGCTGTCCGACCTGTTCTGGATGGGACGCTATGGCGAGCGCGCCGAGGAGATGGCCCGGTTGCTGATCGTCGCCCGCGACCGCTTCCACGTCTACCGGCACCAGCAGCACACCGAGGAAAGCGAGTGCGTCCCGGTGCTGATGGCCGCGCTGGGCCGAATCACCGGGACCGACGGCGAAGCCGGCAGCCACGGCGCCGATGATCATGCGGAGGTGATCGCCGTCGCACCCTCGACGCTGTGGTCGCTGACCGTGGACCCGAACCGGCCCGGATCCCTCGTTCAGTCGGTGGACGGGCTGGCCCTGGCCGCCAGGGCGGTGCGCGACCAGTTGTCCAACGACACCTGGATGGTGCTGGCCGGGGTGGAACGCGCGGTGGCGATTCGGCCCGACCCGCCGGACTCCCTACGCGAGGCCGACGCCCTGCTCGCGTCGGCTCAGTCGCAGACATTGGCCGGGATGCTGACGCTGGCGGGGGTGGCCGGCGAGTCGATGGTGCGTGACGTGGGATGGACGATGATGGACATCGGCAAGCGCATCGAACGCAGCCTGTGGCTGACGGCGTTGCTGCGGGCCACGCTGACCACCGTCCGCAGCCCCGCCGCCGAGCAGACGATCATCGAAGCGACGCTGGTGGCGTGCGAATCGTCGGTCATCTACCGGCGCCGCACCGTGGGCAACGTCAGCGTCGCCGCGGTCGCCGAATTGATGCTCTTCGACGCCAACAACCCGCGGTCGCTGCTGTACCAGCTGGAGCGGCTGCGGGCCGACCTCAAGGACCTGCCCGGCTCGTCGGGTTCGTCGCGTCCGGAGCGGTTGGTCGAGGAAATCAGCACCCTGCTGCGCCGGTCGCATCCCGAGGAGTTGGAAGAGGTTTCCTCCTCCCCGAGCGGTGGGGAACAACGCGCCGAGTTGGCGGAACTGCTCGATTCGATCCACGCCGAGCTGCGCCATCTGGCCGAGGTCATCACCGCAACGCAGCTGGCGTTGCCCAGTGGCATGCAGCCGCTATGGGGTCCCGACGAACGGCGGGTAATGCCGGCCTAGCCCGATCCCGAGGTCACCGCGTCGATCACGGTGTGGATGAACTGCATCTTGTCCAGAACCGCGACCGGCAGCACGAAGGGGTACAGATCGTCGTGGCCCATCGAACGGTTCACCATGTTCAGCGACCACGACAACGGCAGCCACATCTCGATGATGTTCGGAAAAGCGCTGGGGCCCAACGCCGGACGGTCGAAGGTCGCCGACGCCGGCGCGAGGCCGCACCAGGCCGACGTGTCCAGGGTGTCGCGGACGTGCAGGTAGTGGGCGAACGTCTCGGCCCAATCCTCGGCGGCGTGCATCGTCGCATACGACGAGACGAAGCTTTCCTGCCACCCTTGCGGCGCGCCGTCGCGGTAGTGCCGGTCCAGCGCCTGCTGGTAGTCGGCGTCGGGATCGCCGAACAGCTCCTTGAAGCGCGCCAGGTAATCGCTCGACGGGGTGATCAGCCGGTAGAAGTAGTAATGCCCGATCTCGTGCCGGAAGTGGCCGAGCAGGGTCCGGTACGGCTCGTCCATCTCCACCCGTAGCTGCTGGCGGTGGACGTCGTCGCCCTCGGCCAGATCTACTGTGATGACGCCATTCTCGTGGCCCGTGAACACCTTCTCGTGCGCGCTGCGAAGCAGGCGGAATCCCAATCCGTAGTCCGGGTCGCTATCGCGCCCGACGATCGGCAACTTCAGCTCCTGCAGCTCGGTGATCAGCCGCCGCTTGGCCGCCTCCGCGCGGGCAAACGCCGCCAGCCCCTCGGGGTCGTTGTCGTTGGGCCGCTCCAGGGTCAGCGCGCACGAGGTGCACAGTCCGCCGGGTTGATTCCTGGGGACGATCCAATTGCATTCCGCGATATGGAGATTGGCGCACAGTTGATAGTCGTCGGCATCCACAACGCCGGCGTGCTCGCCCTCCTCGCCCTTGGCCATCACCAGCAGTGCCATTTGTTCGAGGGAAAATCCCACGGCGCTGCCGCACGACAGGCACGCCGAGTTCTCGAACGCCAGCCGCTGGCCGCAGTTGGGGCAGTGGAAGTCACGCATCCAGCGAATCGCCTTCGAAGGGCACCACGTCGACGGCGACGTCGATCACGCTGTGCTCCGAGTTGGTGTAGATGATGCCGCGCAGCGGCGGCACATCGGCGTAGTCGCGTCCGCGCCCGACGATGATGTAGCGCTCGTCGGCCAGCTGGTCGTTCGTGGGATCGAGCCCAAGCCACTCGAACCGACCGGGTTCCTGCGGGGTCCACACCCCCGCCCAGGCATGGGTGGCGTCGATTCCGATCATCCGATCCTTTCCCGGGGGCGGGTCGGTGGCCAGATAACCGGACACGTAGCTGGCCGCCAAACCGTTGGCTCGCAGGCAGGCGATCGCGAGCCTCGCAAAGTCCTGACATACCCCCTCCCGGGCCATCAGAACCTCGGTGACCCCGGTGGAAATCGTCGTCGACCCCGAGCGGTAGCTGAAGTCAGCGAAAATCCGCGACCCGAGGTCGCGTAACACGTCGACCAACGGACGTTCCGGCACGAAGCTGGGGGCCGCGTACTCGCGGACCGCATCGGTGATCTCCGGCGGGTTCAAATCCAGGGCGAATTCCGACGCGAGCGCTGCCCGCCGCCCGGCCGGCCGGGAAGCCTCCCACGGCAGCACCGCCGGCCCGCTGGTGTACCGCTCGGCTGGTGGTGGATACACGTCGACGATGGAGTCGCTGGTGATCGCCAGGGTGCGGTGCGGCTCGGTGACGTGGAAATAGGCGCTGATGTTGCCGAAGCTGTCGTGGCTGGTGGAGCTATCGGAGGGGGCCGGCGCGATGTCGAGCCGATGGGCGATACAGCGCTGCCGCGCCGAGTCCTGGGGCGTGAGGAAACCGCGGCCATAAGAGCTGGTCACCGTGTCGGAGTAGCGGTACTCGGTGCGGTGGGTGACCCGATGCCGGCGGGCCTGGAGGACCTCGACTTCCACGTGCTGATCACACCACAAACCACCGATCACCAGCCAAGCGCGCCATAGGAGCACAATCGAGATGTGGCCACGTGGGACGACGTCGCCAGCATCGTTGGCGAGCTGGCACTCACCTCGGAGCCGTCACCGCACGACTGGCGGGTCGGCAAGAAGTTGCTGGCCTGGGAAAGGCCACTGCGCCCGTCAGACGTCCAGGCGCTGGAACTGAGCGGCGAGGAGCCTCCTGAGGGCGACATCCTGGCTGTCCGGGTGTCCGACGAAGGCGTCAAGTTCGCGTTGATCGCCGACGAGCCGGCGGTCTACTTCACCACCCCACATTTCGACGGCTATCCGGCGGTACTGATCAGACTGGCCGAGATCGAAGTCCCCGGCCTCGAGGAGCTGATCACCGAGGCGTGGCTGACGCAGGCGCCGAAGAAACTCGTCGAGGAGTTCCTGGCCGACTAGGGCGTGTCTGACAAGTGTTTCGGGTGTTGTGCCTGAGGCTTAGAGGATGCCGCGATTTCAGTTGCTCTCGGATAGCCAGTGGTCGTTGATCAAGGATT
>Ga0306917_10001049_pt1 | contig 12539 bp, 13 predicted proteins | sample tim00Cox00000000_FD_203313 | JGI IMG/M metagenome (GOLD analysis project Ga0306917, IMG submission 203313) | Lab enrichment of tropical soil microbial communities from Luquillo Experimental Forest, Puerto Rico - timezero.00C.oxic.00.000.000 (v2)... | ecosystem: Environmental > Terrestrial >... | reverse complement strand
TCGGCGGGCGCCTGTTCTCGCTCTTGCATGCCATAGTCTCTGATAACTGAAGCGACGCGAAGCCGGTAATTGGCAAAGATGTCGCTCCGCCCGGCTGCCTGGGCGCGACGATGGTCTTGGGTTTTGCGCCAAGCGCGACGGCGGCCTCATCGCGGAAGAACGAGAGTGAGAGGATTTTGCCGGGCTCGGTCAGGCTCTCGAACCGCTCAATTGAGATAAAGCCATCAATATGTTCAAGGATAGGCCGCAACGCCGCGGCAATATCCAAATAATTCTGCTTCTTGTCGGGTTTAGGCCACACCTCGAAAATCACGGCGATCATTTAAGATTCTCCATCTAATGTTCTTTCAACTTTGGTGTTATTTTTCCGTTCTGCCTCGCATCCCAGCGACAGCACTCTCACGAATAAGCCAGCAATAGGAGCGCGACCACCATCGCAGCTGCGGAAAAGGTCAACAGACCAACCATTCCGTCAACGAAAGCATCAGGAAAAACGCGCAGCAGCAAAGGACCCGCAAGCAACGCGGCGCCGCCGCCGATGATGATCGCGGTCCAAGGCAGCACATTCAACTCGGTGACAATCAGGAGCAAGGCGGCGAGTCCTGAGCTCAGTAGCGTGGCGCCGATCACAAATGTGCCTACGGGCGATTGCAGCTCTTTACTCCGAGCCTCAAATGGAAAGTGTCCACTGACGGTTAAGCCGTATAACGTCAGCACCGTCACTCCAACAATGAAGAGTGCAAGCATCATGCTCGATGACGCGATGGGGTCGCTTCGATAGGGCAGTGCAAGTCGCGCTCCTTGACCGCAGGGCGGCGCTGGTTTCTAGTATATTAAAGATATACTACTCCCGATTGTCGTGTGGGAGCGCGCCATGGATCAAAAATCACCGGACCAGAAATCACCGGATCAAAAATCAGCGAAACCGGCGACGACGCCAGCCGCCGAGAAAAAACGCGACAAGCGCACCATCGGTGAAATCCGGGACTCCAAGAAGACGGGAGAGAAAATGGTCTATATGTCGGTGCCGGACTACACCTCGGCCAAATGGGCAGAATTGGCCGGGGTCGACGTCGCCGTCGTCGGCGATAGCCTGGCAATGATCGCGCACGGCCATCCATCGACCATTCCGGCCACCATGGACATGATGATCATGCACGCGCAGGCGATCCGCCGCGGCGCGCCGAATACTTTCGTTTTAGGCTGCATGCCTTATCAGAGCTACCACACCGTCGAACGCGCCCTGACCAATGCCACACGATTCATGCAGCAGGCCGGCTCCGATGCCGTCAAGCCGCAGGGCGGCAAGTCGCAGGCGCACATTCTCAAAGCGCTAGTCGATGCCGGCATACCAACGGCCTCGCATATCGGTCTGACCCCGCACACCATTGCGATGTTCGGTGGTTTCAAGATCCAGGGGCGGACAGCCGAAGCGGCCATGAAGATCCTGGAGGACGCTCTCGCCATCGAGGATGCCGGCTGCTTCATGCTCGAATTCGAGGCGGTGCCTGCTAAAATCGCCAAGCTAATTTCCGAACAATTGACTATCCCCACCATTGGCATCGGCGCCGGCGTCGGCACCGATGGCCAAATTTTGTTGTGTCATGATCTGCTCGGCGTGTTTACTGATTTCAAGCCGAAATTCACCAAACGATTTGCGCGGCTCACTGAAGTCGCGGTCGCTGGGATCAGTCAGTACATCAAAGAGGTCAAGGACGGAACGTTTCCAGACGACGAGCACTCCTACACGGTGAACGACGCAGAATACGAGAAATTTGCCGCCATGGTGCAAAAGCGCCAGCAGCTCTGACTGTATCTGCGGGGGGAAACCCATCGATGACCAAGCACGTGACGATCCCCAAAGGCAGCGTGCTGCGGCAAGTCGAGACCTTGACCGATCTCGCCTATCGGCGGATCGAGGAGCGCATCGTTACGCTGCGGCTCAAGCCTGGCGAGGTATTGTCGGAGCAATCGCTCTCGGCGACGCTCAAGATCGGGCGGACACCGATCCGCGAAGCGCTGCAGCGGCTTGCGCTGGAAGGCCTTGTTCGCATCCTGCCGCGCAAGGGCATCCTCGTCTCCGAAATCAACCCCCGTCAGCAATTGCTCGTGCTCGAAGTCCGCCGTGAGCTCGAACGCTTCCTCAGCGTCACCGGCGCCACGCGCGCCAGCGGGGAAGAGCGGGCGCGACTGCTGGAAATCGCGCGCGCCATGGATCAGGCCGGCAAGGCCAATGACGACATCGCCTTCATGCGGCTCGATCGGGACCTCAATCAGCTGTTGATCGAATCCGCGCACAATGACTACGCCGCGCGCGCGATGAAGCTATTGCAGGGCCTGTCGCGACGCTTCTGGTACCTACACTACAAGGAGGCAGCGGACTTGCCACTTTGCGCGCAGCTGCATGCCGAACAGGCGCGAGCGATCGCCAAAGGCGAGCCCACCCGCGCTGCGAAAGCTTCCGATAATCTCCTCGATTACATCGCGAGCTTCACGCGCGCGACGGTGAATGTCTGAGGTCGCAATGAAAACCTACGAGGGAAAGCGCACCATCGACGGCCTGGTCATCACTGCCGACGGCAGACGCCTCGACGAGCACTACGAGGTCAAGCGCTTCACCAAATACGGGTTCGAGTGGACCTATGAGGGTGAAAGCCCGCAGCAGCTCGCACTCGCGATTCTGGTCGACTATCTCGGTGAGCCGGAGCGCGCGCTGCGCCTCTCAAAGCCGTTCATGCAAGTGATCATCGCCAATCTCGACAACGACTGGGTGTTGAAGGGCGACGAGATTGATCGCGTCATCAACGAAATCGAAAAACGATGAAACAACAAACTAACGGGAGACATCAAATGAAGCTGTCACGCCGAGCCTTGTTGAAGTCTGCCGCCGCGAGCGCCTTGCTCGCACCGGCCGGCGTAAGCGCGCCGGCGATCGCGCAAAACAAGCCGCTCAAGATCGGTGTACTCGCCCCGCGCACGGGACTTGCCGCGAGCCCCGGCATTGCCGGCATTCGCGCTACCGAATGGGCGCTGGAAAAATGGAACGCCGTCGGCGGCATTGCCGGCCGCAAGGTCGAAGCCGTTTACGACGAGGAAACCTCGCCCAAGGACACGATCGAGCGCTTCTCCAAGCTCGTGCAGCAAGAAAACGTCGATCACGTGCAGGGCATCGTCTCGACCGGCGTCGGGCTCGCCCTCGGTCCGGTGGTCGAAGAATCGCGCATGCTTACGATCTTCTGGGACGGCACGACCCAGGACGGCGTCGACGAAAAGCTGCCGAATGGGCATTACCTGTTCAAGAGCACCGACAACGAATGCGAAGCAGTGATGGCTTCGCTCTCGGCAATCAAATATTGGAAGGGCCAGTTCAAGAAAATCGCCGGTATCAACCCCGATTATTCCTACGGGCGCAACAATCAGGCCGCCTTCATCGCGCTCCTGAAGCGCTTCAACATCGACCATGAGGTCGTCACCGAGCAGTGGCCGAAGGTCGGCACCATGGACCTCACGAGCCACGTCGCCGCCTTGCAGGCGGCGAAGCCCGATCTCATCTTCTCTTCGCTCCTGTTTGCCGACCTTCCGGTGTTCATGAAACAGGCGGACGCCGTCGGCCTCACCAAGAACGCTAAGCTCGTCTTCCCGGCGGCCGGCTGGCAGCACACGGCGATGAAGAAGGAATTCACGCCCGAGGGCATGTGGTTCGGCCACAATACCCTCTACTTCGCCAATCCAAACAACGGCCCGGCCGGTAAGGAATTCGTCGCCTGGTACGAAGACAAGCACAAGGATTATCCGAATTGGGAGGCCGACCGCGCCTATTTTTCGCTGATCTCTTACAAAGACGCGGTCGAAAAAGCCGCCAAGGCGAAGGGCGGCTGGCCCAGCGTTGACGACATCATTGGAGCGATCGAAGGCCTCGAAGTCGAAAGCCTCGGCGGCAAGGGCGGCTGGCGCAAGGACCACATCGCCGACCAGACCTTCATCCAGGGCTTCACCACCCACAAGAACAGGTACGATTTCGTCACGCTCGACAAGTTCGACACGATGTATTCGACTGAGCTCCAGAAGCCGGCGGGTGCCAATTTCTGGGAGTGGATCAAGACCGCGAACTTCAAGGTCTGAGGGCGGGCCTAGCCTGGATCGATGGCCGCTTTCGCTAACATTTTGCTCGGCGGCGTGTTTCACGCCGCCGTCCTCTTTCTGGTCGCCGCCGGGCTCCAGCTCATCTTCGGCGTGCAGAAAATTCTGAATCTTGCCTGCGGCTCGTTCTATGCGCTTGGCGCCTATTTCGGCATTACCTTCGTCAGTCTCGCGCTTCAGTTTGGGGTGCCCGCCTGGGCGCTGTTGCCGTTACTCATTCTCGCCGGCCTCAGCCTCGGTCTGATCGGGCCGCCGATCGAGCGCATGCTGCGAACGGTTTACGACCGCGACGAAAGCTTCCAATTGCTGCTCACCTTCGCACTACTTTTGATGTTTCAGGATGTCTTTCGCTTTCTGTGGGGCGCCAATCCGCTCTCGATCGAGGCGAACTATCTCGTTTACGGCAAGGTTACGAGCGGCGACTTCACCGTGCCCGTCTACAATCTCTTGGTGATCGCTGCGGCAATTATGATCGCGGCGGGGCTCGGCGCCTTTCTGCAGAAGACGAATTACGGACGCGTGCTGCGCGCTACCGCCGAGAACCGCGCCATGGCTGAGGCTCTCGGCGTCGATGTCTCCCGTGTCTATGCCGCGGTATTCACCGCCGGCACCGTGCTCGGCACGGTCGCCGGCGCCCTCGTCGTACCCACCGCCGCGGCCTCCTTGGATATGGCGGTCGACCTCGTCGTCGAGGCTTTTGCCGTCGTTGTCATCGGCGGGCTCGGTTCTATGCCGGGCGCGCTCGCGGGCGCTCTGATCGTCGGTCTCATTCATGCGTTCGCTATCGTCGTCTATCCCGAGCTCGAATTGCTCGCGACCTATCTGATCGTGATCGGCGTTTTGCTGTTGCGGCCTGCGGGCCTGTTTGGGAAACAGGCGACATGAAAAGGCCCCCGCAGATTCTGGCGGCGATCCTCGGCGCATCGGCGCTTGCGATCTTCCCGCTGCTGGCGCCGAGCTACTATGTCGGCTTGATGATTCCGTTTTTCGCCTACGCGATCGCGCTCCTCGGGTTCAACCTTTTGTTCGGCTATGGCGGGCTGCTTTCGTTCGGGCACGCGATGTTCATCGGCTTCGGCGCCTATGGCGCCGCAGTCATGGCGGGCGTTTTTGGAGTGAAGAGCTTCGAGCTTGTGCTTGCCGCGGTCGTGGTCGGCTCTGCCATCGCGGCGATCCCGATCGGCTTTCTGTGCGTGCGCTATACCGGCATTTTCTTCGGCATGTTGACGCTCGCCTTCGGCATGCTGTTCCACTCGTTCTTATTCAAATTCTACTACGTCACTGGCGGCGACAGTGGCATGCGCATCCCGCGCATGAACATCCTAAACCTGGAATTCGCGCAATATAATAAGATCACGTTCCTCACCGGCCCGTTCTATTACTACTGCCTCGCGCTGTTGCTGATCGCCGCCTTTGCGATGTGGCGCATCGTGCGCTCCCCATTCGGCCTGCACTTGAGGGCGCTCCGCGAAAATCCGCGCAAGGCCGAATATCTCGGCGTGCATGTGCGGCGGTTCCGGCTCACCGCCTTCGTGATCTCCGCCGCCTACGGCGCCGCTGGCGGCACCATTCTCGGCTTCCGCATCGGGCTTGCCGATCCAGAACTCGTGTACTGGACGCAATCCGGCCAACTCGTGTTCATGACGGTACTCGGCGGCTCTCAGAACTTCCTCGGCCCCGTAATCGGCGCGCTAGCCTTCACTTTTCTGCAGGATCAGTTGCAATCGCTGACGCAATATTGGCGGTTCGTGCTCGGCGCGATCCTCGCGGTGCTCGTCATCGGCTTTCCGGCCGGCATCGCCGGATGGGCCGATCTCGCGCGGCATCGGCCGAAAGCGCGAGGAGCCGCCGCATGAGCGCGCTCCTGGAGGCGCGCGGCGTCGGCAAGACCTACGGCCCCTTTCGCGCGCTCGCCGATGTCAGCCTTTCGATCGCCGCCGGTGAGCGGCTTTCGATCGTCGGGCCGAACGGAGCCGGCAAAACAACGCTTGTCAATCTCTTGACCGGCCTGCTCGCGCCCAGCGAGGGCGAGGTCTATTTCAAGAAAGAGAACATTCGCGGCCGCGGCCCGGTAGAACTCGCCGAGCGCGGCCTCGCCCGCGCCTTCCAGCTCGTTCATATTTTTCCAAAGCTCACAGTCGCCGAGACGATCGCGGCGGCCGTGATCACCCGCCAGAAGAAGCGCTGGCGCCTGTTTTCCAATCTTGCTGCCGACCAAAATATCGCCACCCGTGTTGCCGAGGTCGCGCGGATTTTCGGTCTTGAAACTCGTCTCGACACTGTCTCGCAGTTGCTTTCACAAGGCGAGAAAAAGCTTCTGGACGTAGCCTCCGCCTTTGCGCTCAATCCCGAGGTGATTCTGCTCGACGAGCCGACCTCAGGGATTTCTACCGCCGAGAAGCATGGCATCATGCAAACCTTGCTCGCCGCCGCCGAGCGCGCAGGCGTCAAAGCACTGATCCTTGTCGAGCACGACATGGACCTGGTCGCAGCCTATTCCACCCGCATCGTCGCGATCGCGGAAGGAAGGCTGCTCGCGGATCTGCCGCCGCAACTCTTCTTCGAAAACGCCGACGTGATCGAAATCGTCGTCGGCAAGCGGAGGCACGGCTGATGCTTTCGGTCCGCGACCTCGTGGTCGATATCCAAGGAAGCCGCGTCCTGCGCGGCATCTCGCTCGAAGCGCATGCGGGCGAACTTGTATGCATTGTTGGCCGCAACGGCGCCGGCAAGACAACTATCTTGCGCAGCATCATGGGTTTTCGCGCGCCTATCTCCGGCACAATCGACTTCGAGGGCAAAAGTCTTCTCGGCCATAAGCCTTTTGAAATCGCCCGTCGTGGGATTGGCTTTTCACCGGAGGAGAGCGAAGTCTTCGGCGAGCTCTCTGTTGCCGAAAACATCGCCTTGCCGACCTGGCCGCAGGCGGGCGGTCGCAATCGAGTCGTGCGTATCGCGCTCGCTTACAAGGTCTTTCCCGCACTCGAGCGTTGTCGCACGCGCGGCGGCCAGCAATTGTCGGGCGGCGAGCGCAAGATGGTCTCGATCGCCCGCGCGTTTGCCGCCGAGCCGAAGCTGTTGCTGCTCGATGAGCCGACCGAAGGAATTTCTCCCGCGATCGTCCCCTCGATCATCGATGGCATCGCTTCAATCCGCTCGGTGGGGCGCGCGGTCTTGATCGCGGAATCGAACATGCACCATGTGCCGGACTTCGCCGACCGACTGTACGTGATCGAGCGCGGCGAGGTGATCTTTTCCGGCGCGCCGCAGGAAGCCGCAAAAAACCCGACCGTGGCGAGAATCGCCGGCGCCGCCGACACGGTTCCCACAGCCGATTAACGGGGCTTCCGATCGTGATAGATTTGTAATATATCAGAGACGGAAGTTAAGATGCAGTGGCACCGTGGCGATACGGGCCCCGGCAAAGGTTTAGGACGGAGCATGACATGATCAGCGAACGCCAAAAGGCATTCCGGCAAGAATATCGCTCGCGCATCGTCGGTTGGTACGACGGTTATGTGCATATTCTGATTATCTACGCGATGGGTGCGGCAGCTTTCTATATCTACGTTCAGCATATCCACAACGTGACCTGGTTGGAGTGGCTGACGGTGCCACTTGCGTTTTTGTTCACTAATATTTTTGAATGGGCGGTGCATCGGTTCATCATGCATCGACCGGTCAACATCAAAGGTCTACGCGCGATCTACGAACGACACACGCTCAACCATCACCAGTTCTTCACGGATGAGGAAATGCGGTTCCGTGATCAGAAAGATTGGCGCGTGACGGTTTTTCCGCCCTATGCGCTCGTCGTCTTCATTTTGATGTCAATTCCGATGGCCGTGGTGCTTGGGCTGCTCCTCACCCCAAACGTGGGTTGGCTGTTTATGTGTGTGACCACAGGCATGTATCTCATCTACGAATTCATGCATTTCTGCTGTCATGTCGATGAAAATTGGTTCGTGCGCCACTGCCCGTTTGTCAACACACTGCGCCGACACCACACCGCTCATCACAACGGGCGACTGATGATGGAAGTCAATATGAACCTAACTTTTCCGATCGCGGATTGGCTGTTTGGAACGTCGGATTTGGATCGGGGGATCATCGGGCACCTACTCAATGGCTATGACACTAGCCACCTGAAGAAAAACTTGCGTGGTCAGCCAAAGCTACCGGATCAGGCCGCCGCACTCCCGGTGGGGAATTATTAATAAGCGGGCCGCTCGGGCCACACGAACGACCAGGAAAACGTATGCCGAATGATGTCAAAGCCTATGTCTCGGCCGCGGTTGCTATTGTTGCGATTGTGCTGGCGTATTGGAGTGGCTCGCCGGTCCGGCCAGAATTCGGACCATTCCTGCTGGGGACGGCAGCTTTCATGATCGTGGCGATGTGGATTTTTCCAGAGGCTGGCGGAAAACAACGCCCGTCGCGAGACTAAGCTCTTGGCGTTAAGACTGGAAAGTAGAACTAGCCCACTAGGGGGAATCGCACTCTGATCGCGAACGCCTATTCTGTCGTGTTAACCAAGAATGAATGATTGATTAGGCGGGCGAGGCTCCCGTCACGGTTTCGTGCTCCTGAGAAGTCTCCTGTTAGGGTCACGCTGCTATGGAAGCGGCGATCCTTATTTACGGGGACTAATTCCATGAACAGGTTTCTGCCGCCCATCACTTGCGTGCTTGTCGGCATGGTCGCGGTTCTCGTCTCATCTTGTGCGCGTGATTGCGCAGCTCCGGAGGCTGCCTACGCCGCGTCGCCCCCTGTTGGTCCCGACTATGGATCAAGTCACGGGATCCAGCGATCCGAACTACCTCCTCCCGCGCCGCAGTACGGCTCACCTTCTGGAGCGTACCCCTACGGCGCATCCCCGGGGACGCCCCCCTACGGCCCACCTGCCACCGGCCAATATGGGCGACCTCCCGGCGCGTATTAATTGTGCAAAACCAGTCAACCCAGACGATCCAGACGTCGGCAATGTCATTGCCGACTGGAAGAAAACTCCAGGTCCCGCCGCAGTCATGGGCCGACCTGCCGAAGGTGCTGAACCTTGCCCAGCAGGTCGCTTAGGTCGACACCTTCGCGCCGTCAGTCGGCAAGTGGGCGTTCACTGTCGTAAGCCGCGCCGTAATTGCGTGCACGAGTGCGGCTATGCCGCCCGTATTGGTGCGCATCAGCACGATCACGATAAGGGCGAAGATCACCATGTCCCATTCGCCGTATTTTTGTAGATAGGTCGTGAGCATCTGCACCGGCGCGGCACCGATAAGCGGACCGATGACGGTGCCGAGTCCGCCTAATACGACCATAATGATCAGCTTCGCCATCTCGTTGAAGTCGGCCATCTGGGGGCTGAGTACGACGAGGTAATGCCCGTAAAACGCGCCGGCGAGCCCAGCGAATGCGCTCGCGACCGTGAAGACAACGAGCTTCACCCGCACGGTGTCGACGCCGAGACTTTCCGCGCGCAGGTCGTCATCTCGGATTGCACGCATGAAATGACCCAGCGGGCTCCTGACAATCACGTACATTATTGTGACTGAAAGGACCGCGAGGCTGGCGAATAGCGCGTAATACCCAACCGGGTCGAGGTTGTTGAACAGCGGCGGGACAGCGAGGCCGAGGTCGCCTCGGGTGATGGGATAGGCGGCGGTAAGCAGGATATGGATCGTCTCGGCGAACGCCCAGGTGGCGATGGCGAGATAGATGGCCCGCATCGCGAGCACCAAGCGGCCGAGCGCGAAACCGAGCGCCGCCGCGACAGCGACGCCGCTGGTGATGCCGACCCAGATCGGCACCGCGAAATATCGGATCAGCAGCCCAGACGTGTAGGCGCCAACCGCCGCGAAGACGTGATGAGCGAGCGAGAACTGGCCGGTGAAGCCGGCGAGCAGATTCCAGCTGGCGGCCAGGATCGTGTAGTAGAAGCCGGTGGTGAGGAGGTTCAGAACAAAACCGCCGGCAACGAAGGGCGGTAGAGCGAGCAGCACAGCGCAGGCGAAGAAGCCAGCAATCCTTCGCCAGCGGACAAGCCATGACGGCGCGCGCGTGATCCACCACGGTGATACCGCGCGCGTCATTGGAGCAAGCACTCCTGAATTAACGCCCTCACACGTGCGCCCGGAAACTCGCGCGCCAGGCCATGCGCGCGGACGCGGCCGAGATCGACGAGATAGACGTGATCGGCCTCACGCACCGCGTCCTCGATGTTCTGGTCGACCAGCAAAACGGTGCTGCCTGCACGGCGCGCCGCATGCAATAGCTCGTACACTTGGGAAACGAGCGCGGGAGACAGCCCCGCAGTCGGCTCGTCGACTAGCATCAGGTCGGGCGCGCTCATCATCTCGCGGGCGACGGAGAGCATGCGGCCCTGGCCACCGCTGAGCGTGCCGGCGGCTGCGTTTCGTCGATCGGCGAGTGCCGGAAAGGCGGCAAACACGCGATCGAGCGCACTCGTCAACCGCGCGCGGTCATGACGGAAGATCCAACCGCCCATGCGCAGATTTTCTTCGATAGTGAGCAACGGGAAGACGTTGATCTCCTGCGGCACGTAGCCAATGCCAAGCGCCTTGATGATGGCTGGCTCACGACCGTTGATCGGCACACCAGCAAAGCGGATGTAGCCACGGTGCGGCTTGATCAGGCCGAAGATTGTGCGCAGGAGGGTCGATTTACCGGCGCCGTTCGGACCGATGACGAGCGTGACGCTACCCCGTTCGACCGCAAGCGACAGACCCTGCAGTATGTTGACGCCACTCACGTAGGCCGCGTGCAGGTCTTCGACGTCAAGGAGGGGATCGCTCATGTCCAACCCCGGCCGAGATAGGCGGCAAGTACGTCGCCGCGCGCTGCCACTTCGGCGAGCGTGCCCTCGGCGGCCATGCGACCCTCCACCATCACGGAGACGCGGCGGCACAACCGACGGACGATCGCCATCTCATGACTGATGATGATGAAGGTTGTGCGTTGCGCGCTGTTCTCTTGCTCGATCAGCTCCATGATCGAATCCTTAATCGTCGGATTGATCCCGGCGAACGGCTCGTCGAGCACGTAGCACTTGAGCCCAGGGGTCATGAAGCCGGCGGCAATCTGCAGCAGGGCGCGCTGTCCGCCGGAAAGCGTCTTGGCCGGGGCGTCGGCGAGCGGAGCTAATCGGGTCGTCGCCAAAAATCGCGACACCCGCTCGCGCGCTGCATTGCTGCCGCTGGCGTGCTGCTGCGCCAGATACGGCAGCAGCAGATTCTCGCGCACGCTCATATTGCCGAACAGGCGGGCAACCTGGAAGCTGCGCACCAGACCGCGGCGCGCAATCTGGTACGGCTTGAGTCCGAGAAGGGAGCGGCCGTCGAGCCGAATGTCGCCGCCGTCCGGCCGATAGAGGCCCGCAATAAGATTGACGAGGGTCGTTTTGCCAGCGCCGTTTGGGCCAATGAGGCCGCGCACTTCGCCTTGCTCGATCGCGAGGTTGATCCCAGCCGCGGCGGTGAGTCCGCCAAATCGTTTGGTTAGGTGCTCGGTTTCAAGCAGCGCTGACACGGCGTCGACTCACGCCTGGCGGGTACGTTCGCCAAACAACCCGGTCGGACGTACCAACAAGATGAGGATAACCAGCAGGAAGCCATAGGCGTTCTGGTAGGGCGCGCTTACAAAAGCGGCACCGAGGGATTCGACGACACCTAGCAGAACACCAGCAATCAACGCCCCTGGAATCGAGCCTAGTCCCCCGATCACGATAATCTCGAAGCCTTTGACCGTGGTGACGACGCCACTTGTCGGGAACACCATAAATACCGGCGCGAGTATTGCGCCGGCGAGGCCGGCGAGCCCGACCCCAATGCCGAATGCGATCTGGTCGAGACGGAGCACGTCCACGCCCGCGGTCTGGGCACCGACGCGGCTCTGTGCCGCCGCCCGGAGCGCAAGGCCAAGCCAGGTTTTTTTGAGCAACAGGTAAAACAGCGCAATTGCCGCGAGCGCGCACAGGAAAGCGGCAAACCGCGCGCCGCTCTCCGGCAGCGGGCCGAGCATGACGTTCGGCAGGTTGGAACCGGGCGTCCGCTGATAAGGTCCGCCCAGCGCGACCGCAAGATTGCGAAGCATGAACAGGAGCGCGATCGTGACCACGATGGCGTAATCGTCTTTGCGCTCGATAGCTGCGGTGAACATCGGCTTGATGAGCACCGTCTCTAGCAGACAGCCAAGTGCAAACACCCCGAAAGCTGACAGGAGAACGGCGATCCACCACAGATCAGCGCCGAGCCATTCAACGATCAGCAGGTATTGGAGGTACCCGCCAATCATGTAGAACTCGCCCATCGCCCAATTGATCATCTTGACGATGCTGTAGATGAAGGTGATGCCGAGCGCCATGAGTGCATATAGCACGCCGATCA
>Ga0306917_10001033_pt1 | contig 12606 bp, 7 predicted proteins | sample tim00Cox00000000_FD_203313 | JGI IMG/M metagenome (GOLD analysis project Ga0306917, IMG submission 203313) | Lab enrichment of tropical soil microbial communities from Luquillo Experimental Forest, Puerto Rico - timezero.00C.oxic.00.000.000 (v2)... | ecosystem: Environmental > Terrestrial > Soil... | reverse complement strand
TGACGCGCGGCTATGGCGCGACCGGTGGGGACTGGGCCGAAGGCATCGCCCACAAGCCCGGTGATGACTACTTCCGTCCCGGTCTCGAAACCGCTCGCGACATAGCCGCTACGGTTGATTATGCGACCGCGCTCCCATTTGCGCAGTCGCGAGCCGCGGTTGTGATCGGGCATTCGGGGGGCGGTTGGGGCACGATCGCCTACGACTCGATCCCGCATCCGCGCGTGACGGCGCTCATCAGTATGGCCGGTGGACGTGGTCAGACGATCACCGAGGACGGTGTTCGGCGGCCTGAACTCGGCGTTTGGCGGCCCGATCTGCTGATCGACGCCGCTGGCCGTTTTGGACAGACCGCGACGACGCCGATGCTCTGGGTCTATAGCGAGAACGACTCGTTTTTGGCGCCGGCGCTTGCGGCGTCGCTCTACAATGCGTTCGCGCGAACCGGTGGCAAGGCGGAGTTAGTGCAGGTTGCTCCATACGGCAACGACGGACATCGCTTCTTTTTCGGTCCGGGCGGATCGCAAATCTGGGGGCCGCTGGTCGCCCGCTACCTCGACCGGCAACCAGCGCAGTAGCGCGAGAAGGAGCGGATTGTAAGGGTCTGACGTAGGGCGGCGTTCCAAGTTGTTTTGAAACGCCGCCCTGATTTCTTCTCCATGGCTTCCGAGAGGCGTACCTAGGAGCCTCGAAAACCTTTTTACAGAGATCAGGCGAGGTCGAGGCGGTCGAGGTTCATCACCTTGGTCCACGCCGCCACGAAGTCGTTCACAAACTTCTCCTTCGCGTCCGCGCACGCATAGACCTCCGCGAGGGCGCGCAGCTGCGAGTGCGAACCGAAGATCAGGTCGACACGGGTGCCGGTCCACTTGAACTCACTCGTCTTCCGGTCGCGCCCCTCGTACACCCCGTCAGAGCCGGCGGCCGGCTGCCACTCAGTGCGCATGTCGAGCAGGTTGACGAAGAAGTCGTTTGTCAATGTCTCGGGCCGCTTGGTGAAGACGCCGTGCGGGGACCGCCCGGCATTTGCGCCCAGCACGCGCAGACCGCCGATGAGAACCGTCATCTCGGGCGCCGTCAAGCTCAGCAATTGCGCCCGATCGACCAGCAGCTCTTCGGCCGGCAGGCGCTGCTCGCCGCGGAGATAGTTGCGGAACCCGTCCGCGGCCGGTTCGAGCGGCGCGAAGGAATCGACGTCGGTTTGCTCCTGCGAGGCATCCATGCGGCCCGGCGTGAACGGGACTTTGACGTCGTGCCCGGCGTCCTTCGCGGCTTTCTCGACCGCCGCACAGCCGCCGAGAACGATGAGGTCGGCAAGCGAGACCTTTTTCCCGCCGGACTGCGAAGCGTTAAACTCCTTCTGGATAGCTTCGAGGGTCAGCAGCACCTCCGCCAGCTGAGCCGGCTGGTTGACTTCCCAGTCCTTTTGCGGCGCCAAGCGAATGCGCGCGCCGTTCGCGCCGCCGCGCTTGTCGGAGCCGCGGAATGTCGACGCCGACGCCCAGGCGGTCGAGACCAGCTGCGAAACGGACAGGCGAGACGCGAGGATTTTCTTCTTCAGAGCGGCAATGTCCGCTTCGCCGATCAGCGCGTGATCCACCGCCGGGATCGGGTCCTGCCAGATCAGCGTCTGCTTCGGAACGAGCGGGCCGAGATAGCGCACCTTCGGGCCCATGTCGCGGTGCGTCAGCTTGAACCAAGCCCGGGCAAAGGCGTCTGCGAACTCGTCCGGATGCTTCCAGAAGCGCCGTGAGATCTTTTCGTAAGCAGGGTCGACCCGCAAAGCAACGTCAGTGACCAGCATGGTCGGCACGTGCCGCTTCGACGGGTCGAAAGCGTCCGGGATCGTTGCGGCGCCGCCTTTCGCCCTAAACTGCCAGGCGCCTGCCGGGCTCTTGGTCAGCTCCCACTCGTTGTTGAACAGGTTGTCAAAGAAGTGGTTGCTCCACTGCGTCGGCGTCTGAGACCAGACGACTTCCGGGCCGCCGGTGATCGCATCAGCCCCTTTGCCGGCGCCAAACCGGCTCTTCCAGCCGAGACCCTGCTCCTCGATCGGGGCGGCTTCCGGCTCCGGGCCCACCAGGGCCGGATCGCCGGCGCCGTGGGTCTTGCCAAAGGTGTGACCGCCGGCAATCAGCGCCACCGTCTCTTCGTCGTTCATCGCCATGCGGCGGAAGGTTTCGCGGATATCCCTGGCCGCGGCGAGCGGATCGGGGTTGCCGTTCGGCCCTTCCGGATTGACGTAGATCAGACCCATTTGCACGGCGGCGAGAGGGTTCTGAAGATCGCGGTCGCCGCTGTAGCGCTCGTCGGCCAGCCACTTGCCTTCGGGGCCCCAGTAGATCGACTCGTCGGGCTCCCAGACATCCTCGCGCCCGCCGCCAAACCCGAAGGTCCTGAAGCCCATCGACTCGAGGGCGACGTTGCCGGCGAGGATCATCAGGTCGGCCCAGGAGATCCTCCGGCCGTATTTCTGCTTGATCGGCCACAGCAACCGGCGCGCCTTGTCGAGGCTCGCGTTGTCCGGCCAGCTGTTGACCGGCGCAAAGCGCTGCTGGCCGGCGCCGGCGCCGCCGCGGCCGTCGCCGATGCGGTAGGTTCCGGCGAGGTGCCAGGCCATCCGAATAAACAGCCCCCCGTAATGGCCGAAATCGGCCGGCCACCAATCCTGCGAATCCGTCATCAACGCATGCAGATCCTCGATCACGGCATTCAGGTCGAGGCTGTTGAATTCTTTGGCATAGTCGAACGCCTCGCCCATTGGATTGGACAGGGTGGAGTGCTGGTGGAGAACGTGAAGGTCCAGCCGGTTTGGCCACCAGTCACGGTTGACGCGTGCGTGCGGCCCGCCCGAGAACGCGCACTTGCTTTCACTTGCCATGTTGTCTCCGATCGTGTTCCGCAATTTGGGGTTCGTACCCCAACCGGCTCCTGGTATCGGTCGCTACAACGATCCGATGAGCCTCTAACGCGCGCGATATAGGGCGCCGGCGCGTCGTGTCAAGAATTAGAATTATTACAATTAAGTTTCCGGGCAGACGAGCCGGGACGATGATCTCGACCCGCCTGATCTCGGTGCCGGCCGGTCATTCTGGTCGATCATCACGAAGCGCACCTCATACATTTACTGGTGCGAGCGGGGTGTGCCCGCGGATCAGGTCGGCGGCTTTCTCGGCGATCATAATGACCGGCGCGTTAATGTTGCCGCCGACGAGGTCGGGCATCACCGAGGCGTCGACGACGCGCAGCCCGTCGACGCCGAGCACCTTGAGCTCGGGATCGACGACCGCCATTGGGTCGCTCGGCCTCCCCATTCTGCAGGTGCCGAGCGGGTGGTGAACGGTGATCGCGGTCGCGCGGATATGCGCGTCCATCTCGGCATCGGACCGGCAATTGGGGCCCGGCGAGATTTCTCCAGTGGTGAATGAGGCCAGCGGCGATTGGCCGCCGATTTCGCGGATGAGCCGCACGCCGGCGCGCAGCGTCGCCCAATCCTTGTCGGTGGCAAGGAAATTCTGACGGATGCGGACCGGCGCGCGCGGGTCGGCCGAGGCGAGCTCGATCAGGCCCCGGCTTTCCGGCCGCAGCAGCACCGCGCGGCACCCGAAACTGTCGGCATAAGGCTTGACGAACGGCAGGAAATAGGGATGCGCCGTCATCGGCGCGGCGCTGAACAGCAGCTGGATGTCGGGGAGGGCCGCCGCAGGTGAGCTCTTTAGGAACGCCATGACCCCGCCCGGCCAGTCGGCCGCGATCCCCTCACCGCGAAAATAGGCCCTGCCGAGTTCTAAAGCGATGCGGTCGGCGCGCATCTTGGCATGGAACGGGCCCGGCTCCTTGCGGGCGTAGGCGACGGTCACGGAGACATGGTCCTGGAGATTGCGGCCGACGCCGGGCAAGGCCACTTTGACCGGCAGGCCGTGCGTCCGCAACACCTCGGGATCGCCGATGCCTGAGAGCGTCAGTATTTGCGGCGAGTTGACGACGCCGCCTGCGAGGATGACCTCCCGCTCGGCCCGCGCGACGCGACGCTCGCTCCCCGTCAGGTATTCGACCCCGACAGCGCGGTGGCCTTCGACGAGAATGCGCGCCGCCAGCGCTTCGACAGCGACATCGAGATTGGGCCGCGCCAGCGCCGGCCGGAGGTAAGCCACTGCAGTGCTGCAGCGGCGGCCGTCGCGGATCGTCTGCTGCGAGCGGCCAAACCCTTCCTGTTGCGCGCCGTTGTAATCCTCGGTCACCGGGTGGCCGGCGATCTCACCGGCCGCCAGATAGGCGTCGACAAGCGGGTCACGATAGCGCGAGAGCCGGGTCGTCAGCGGCCCGTCGCCGCCACGATAAGTACTGCCCCCGCCCTCCCACGCTTCCTGCCGGCGAAAATACGGCAGCACATGGGCGTAAGACCATGTCGTCAGACCCTCTGCCGCCCAGCGCTCGTAATCGCCGCGATTGCCGCGGACATAGGCCATCGCATTGATCGACGACGAGCCGCCGATCACTTTGCCGCGCGCGCATTCGATGCGGCGGCCGTCCATTGTCGCTTCGGGCTCGGCGAAATACATCCAATCGTGCCGCCGCTGCTGCAGCATTCGCCACCAGGCGAGCGGAATGTGGATCCACGGATCGCGGTCCCAGCCGCCTGCCTCGATCAGCAGTACCCGCGCGTCCGCATCCTCGCTCAGGCGATTCGCCAGCGTGCAGCCCGCCGATCCGGCGCCGACGATCACATAGTCGTATTCGCTGGCGGGCATCCCAATCTCCCTGCTGCGGGTAACGGGATCGCAATATGCGGGAGCTATCACCGCTCGGCGAGCGTTACCATATATCGGTAAGCGCTCTACGCGACAGCCAAGATATACCACTGGGTGTGCAATGCCCCCGTCCGAAGCAACCGAAGAATTACCTGCGATTATCCAACCATGGCGCGGCGCGCTTCCGACCGCCGTCGCGCAGTTCGAAATCCGCTACAGCCGCTTTCTCGATCCGAAGGGCAATGCGGTGCGTCCGCTGCCCGATTTTGCCGAGAGCCGTGCCGAGCTGGTCGCCCTGTATCGGGCGATGGTGCTCGCGAGACGCTTCGACGCCAAGGCGGTGGCGCTGCAGCGCACCGGCCGGCTCGGCACTTTTGCCTCGTCGCTGGGGCAAGAGGCGGTGCCGGTCGGGGTAGCCAGCGCCATGCACCCCGAAGACGTGCTGCTGCCGAGCTTCCGTGAGCATGGCGCGCAGCTCTGTCGCGGCGTCAGCCCGGTCGAGCTGTTCCTGTACTGGGGCGGCGACGAGCGCGGCAGCGATTTCGCCAAAACTCGCGAGGATTTCCCGGTTTGCGTTCCGGTCGCAACGCACGCGCCGCACGCCGTCGGCGTCGCGCTCGCGTTTAAGCTGAGGCGCGAAAAACGGGTCGCCGTCTGTGTCTTCGGCGACGGCGCGACCTCGAAGGGCGATGTCGCCGAGGCGCTCAACGCTGCCGGGGCGTGGCACCTGCCGGTCGTGTTCGTGATCAACAACAACCGGTGGGCGATCTCGGTGCCCGTCACCCAGCAGACCGCCGCCGAGACTTTGGCGCAGAAGGCGATCGCGGCAGGCTTCGAAGGCGAGCAGGTCGACGGCAACGACGTCATCGCCGTCCGCGAAGCCGTTGAGCGCGCAATCGCCAAAGCCCGAGCGGGCGGCGGCCCGCATCTGATCGAGGCGCTCACCTATCGCCTCGGCGATCACACCACCGCCGATGATGCGAGCCGCTATCGCAGCGGCGCCGAAGTTAGCGCCCGGTGGGCGGAAGAGCCGATCGCCCGGCTGCGCAACTATCTCGTCGCCGCCACCATGTGGGGCAAGTCGGACGAAGAGCAGCTACTCGCCGAGATCACGCTGACGATCGAGCGAGCCGCCGAGGCCTATCTTGCGACGCCGCCTCAGGGGCCCGAGGCGATGTTCGACTTCACCTATGAAAGCCTGCCAAAGGATCTTGCCGAGCAGCGCCAAACCGCCCTCGGCCTGGCGGGTCGGTGAGGTTGCGATGCCGGAAATCACACTCGTCCAGGCGGTCAATCTCGCGCTCACCCGCGCTATGGCCGAAGACGCCTCGGTCCTAGTGCTGGGAGAGGATGTCGGTACCGAGGGAGGTGTATTTCGCGCGACCGAAGGCCTCCTCGAACGTTTCGGGGCCGATCGCGTCCTCGACACCCCGCTCGCTGAGGGACTCATCGCGGGGATCTCGGTTGGGCTCGCTGCGCAAGGCTTCCGCCCGGTCTCAGAGATCCAGTTCACCGGCTTCATCTACCCGACGATCGATCAGCTCGTGAACCACGCTTCGCGGTTGCGCAACCGTACCCGCGGCCGCCTTACCTGTCCGATGGTGGTGCGCTCGCCATATGGCGCCGGTATCCGCGCCGTCGAACATCACTCCGAGAGCCCGGAAGCGATGTTCGTCCATATTCCCGGCCTCAGGGTCGTGATCCCGTCCTCGCCATCGCGCGCCTACGGGCTGTTGCTCGCCGCGATCCGTGATCCCGACCCGGTCGTCTTTCTCGAACCGACGCGGCTCTACCGGGCAGCCCGCGAGGAGGTCGAAGACGACGGCGCGGCGTTGCCGCTCGATCGCTGCTTCGTGCTGCGCGAGGGCACCGACATCACGCTGGTCACCTGGGGCGCGATGACGAAGGAAACGCTGGCCGTCGCGTCCAGGCTCGAATCCGAGGGGGTGAGCGCCGAAGTCGTCGACGTTGCGACGTTGAAGCCGCTCGATACCGACGGGCTGCTCACTTCCGTGGCGAAAACTGGCCGCTGCGTCATCGTCCAGGAGGCGCCGCTGACCGGCGGCGTCGGCGCCGAGATCGCCGCCCGCATCGCCGAGCGTGGCCTGGTCTCGCTGCTCGCGCCGGTCGAGCGCGTCGCCGGCTGGGACACCGTCATGCCGCTTCCTCGCTTAGAACAGCAGTATCTGCCGAGCGAGGCCCGCATTCTCGCCGCGGTGCGACGCGTGTTGGCGTATCAATGAGCGCCGGAACGTGAGCGTCTTTGTACTGCCGGATCTCGGCGAAGGGCTGCAGGAGGCCGAGCTCGTCGCCTGGCATGTCGGCGAGGGTGACCATGTTGTCGCCGACCAGCCGCTCGTCTCGGTCGAGACCGAAAAGGCGGTCGTCGAGGTGCCATCGCCGCAGGATGGCAAGATTGCCCGGCTATGCGCTGAGCCCGGGGAGAGGGTCAAGGTCGGCGGACCCCTTGTCGAGTTCGAAGAAGGTCCCCGCACCGATACCGGCACGATTGTCGGCGAGCTTTCTGCGCCTCCGCCGTCAGCCCCTTCGCCAACGCCGCAAACCCCGGCGGTGAGAGCGGCGCCGGCAGTTCGCGCTCTGGCGCAGCGGCTCGGGGTCGATCTGGCTAAGGTTGCGGCGAGCGGCCCCGGCGGCGCGGTGACCAGCGCCGACGTCGAGCGCGCGGCGCGGGCGCAAACGGAGTCGGGCCCGGTCGAGCTGCTTGCCGGCGTGAGGCGGGCCATGGCCATCAACATGGCGCGCTCGCATGCCGAAATCGTGCCGGCAACGGTTTCCGATGAGGCGGACATCGAGGCTTGGCCGCCGGGCTCCGATATCACGATCCGGCTGGTTCGTGCGGTCGTCGCCGGCTGCGCCGCCTCGCCCGGGCTCAACGCCTGGTATGACGGCCGCACGATGGAGCGGCGTCTGCTGAAGCAGATTGACCTCGGCCTCGCCGTCGATACTGAAGACGGTCTTTTCGTCCCGGTGTTGCGCAATGTTGCGGTGCGTGACGCGGCCGATCTGCGCCGCGGAATTGAGGCAATGAAGCGCGACCTCCGCGCCCGTTCGGTGCCGGTTGCCGAGTTGCGAGGGCAGACGATCACGTTGTCGAATTTCGGGATGTTCGCCGGGCGGTTTGCGGCGCTCGTCATCGTCCCGCCGCAAGTTGCGATCCTGGGCGCCGGCCGAATTACGAAGCGGCCGGTCATCAGCGATGGACAACTCGCCGTGCATCGCATTCTGCCGCTGTCGCTGACCTTCGATCACCGCGCGGTCACCGGCGGCGAAGCGGCGCGGTTTCTCAAAGCCGCGATCGAGGAACTCGAACGGCGGGAATAGCCGGGCCCTTCACAGCGCCACTGGTGCGCCCGTGCGCCGTCGCCGGGTGGTCGAGATCAATCCCCCCGAGAAGGCCGTCGCAAAGCGGTTCGAATAGCTCTCATGGCGGACGCGGCATTCGGGGCATTCGACAGGTTCAGCAGGGCGCGCGGTCATCCCGCAAAGTTGAATTTCGGCGACTGCATGGCCTATGCCGTCTCGGAGGTCATGCGCGCGCCGCTGTTGTTCAAGGGCGGAGATTTCGGGCTGACGGATGATGGCGCACCCGGCCTCTATCCGGATGTGAGAAAGAAGCCGGCAGGACTAATCAGACCGGCGCTCCTCGACGCTAACCTCTGGCCAGCTCGCGGCGGACGATCGCCGCGCCTTCGGCCAAGGCCTTGAGCTTGGCGAGGGCAACGTGGCGCGGGATGTATTTCATGCCGCAATCGGGCGCCGGGATCAGCCGCTCGGCTGGAATGTGGGCGAGTGCTGCTCGGATGCGGGCAGCGACAGTCTCCGGGCTCTCCGGCTTGGGGTCGCCCATGCTGATGACGCCGAAGATGACGGTCTTGTCGCCGAGGCCCTCGAGCGTCGAGAGATCGAGATTGGGCTGCGCCGCTTCGATCGAAATCTGCTGCGCGACCGTCGCGGTCAGTTCGGGCAGGAACGAATAGCCGCTGGGCTTGTTGCGCGCGACATAAGCGTAGCCGAAGCAGAGATGCAGCGCCGTCGGCCCGGGAATGCCGTCGAGCGCCCGGTCGATCGCCGGCAACGCGAGGCGCCGCGCCTCGTCGGGACGCGCCTGCACCCACGGCTCGTCGAGCTGGATCACGTCGGCCCCGGCCGCCTTCAGGTCGCGCACCTCGGCATTGACCGCGGCGGCGTAATCCATGACCAGCTCTTCCTCGTCCTTGTAGAATTCGTTCTTCGCCTGGCGCGACATCGTAAACGGGCCCGGGAGCGTGATCTTGATCGTGCGGTCGGTGCTGCGGCGCAGGAACTCGACATCGCGCACCTCGACCGGGCGCAAGCGGCGGATCGGGCCGATGATGCGCGGTACGATAACAGAGCCGCCGGTGCGTCCCGGCACAGTCGCCGGGTTGTCGAGATCGACGCCGGACAGCGCCGTCGCAAAGCGGTTCGAATAGCTTTCGCGGCGGATCTCGCCATCGGTGATGATGTCGATGCCGGCGCGCTCCATGTCGCGGATCGCCAGCACCGTCGCGTCGTCCTGCGCCTGTTCGAGCCAGGGCTCGGGCACCCGCCACAGCTCGCTCGCCCGCACCCGCACTGGCGGCAGATGCGTGAGCTTGTCTCGGTCGATCAGCCAGTCCGGCTGCGGATAGCTGCCGACGACGGTAGTCGGAAGAAGTGTTGCGGTCATCGCGATCACTCTAGTGCCGCATCTCGGCCATTGGCCTCACTGCGATGCCGGCGCCCTCGAGCTTTTCTCGGACGAGCCCCGCCATCGCGACGGCCGCCGGGTTGTCGCCATGCACGCAGACCGTGTCGATCGCGACCGGAATGCGCTTACCCGAATTGCTGATGATCGCGCCTTCGCGCACCATCGCCTGCACGCGCGCGGCCGCCTCCTCGGGGTCGTGCAATACCGCGTCGGGCAGCTTGCGCGACACCAGGTTGCCGGTGTCGTCATAGGCGCGGTCGGCGTAGATCTCGCGCGCCATTCTGAGGCCGAGCTCGGCCGCCGCGCGCTCGAGCTCGGTGCCGGCCATCACGACATAAATGAGCTCGGGGTCTACCGCAGCGATCGCGCGGCCGATTGCGAGCGCCGCCGAACGATCAACCGCAGCGAGGTTGGCGAGCGTGCCGTGCGCTTTGACGTGCCCGACAGGGTGGCCGACGGCGCGCGCCACCCCCTTGAGCGCGCCGATCTGGTAGACGACCGTCTTTTCGATGTCCTCGGGCTTCTCGCCCTGGATCTGGCGCCGGCCAAAGCCCCAGACATCGAAGAAGCTCGGATGCGCGCCGATGCCGACACCGTTCTCCTTGGCCCGGGTCACGGTCTCAAACATGACCAGCGGGTCGCCGCCGTGAAAGCCGCACGCGACATTCGCCGAGGAGACGATCTTCAGCATCTCGGCGTCGCTGCCCATCGTCCACGCGCCAAAGCTCTCGCCCATGTCGCAGTTGAGATCGATCACATCCATCGGGGTTCCTCCGCATTCGTTCCGAGGACCGCGGGCCTCTGGCCCGCATGCGGGCGGGACGCCCGCGCTCCCGTTCAGTATTCCTTATATGGGAGGAATTTGCCGCTGGGGGTGAGCTTGACGCGGTCGCCTTTCGGGTCGGTCCGGCGCTCACTGTCCGGTCCGCCTGTTTTTACAGGGAATCTACAGGCATTAACTTTTCCGAAGTTATAGCACTCCGATCCCGAAATCCGTTGTGAGGGCACCATAGCGTTTGAATATAGCAACATTATGGTAGAGTAATATAGTGCGTAATTCGCAAAATACCACTACCTGAGCAGGGCCATCCGGGACACTAGCGCATCAGACGAATTCGTAGGAGAGTGACCGCGTGTCGGCGATGGATGTTGCGGACTGGCTGCGCAAGCTCGGGCTCGAGCAATACGAGCCGGCGTTCCGCGCGAACGAGATCGACGAAAGGGTATTGCCGCGCCTGACCGCCGAGGACCTGAAGGATCTCGGCGTCAGCTTGGTCGGCCACCGCCGCCGCTTGCTCGACGCGATTGCCGCGCTCAACCCCCTCTCTAACCCTCCCCTCCCCGGGCTTGTCCCGGGGATCACGGGGGAGGGAGGGGTGGGGGCGCAAGCGGAACGCCGGCAGCTGACAGTGATGTTCTGCGATCTGGTCGGCTCGACTGCGCTCTCCGCACAGCTCGATCCCGAGGATCTGCGCGGGATCATCGGCGCCTACCATCGCTGCGTCGCAGAGATTGTCGAGGGCTTTGGCGGGTTTGTCGCCCGCTACATGGGCGACGGCGTCTTGGTCTATTTTGGATATCCGCAGGCGCACGAGGACGACGCCGAACGAGCGGTGCGGGCCGGCCTCGCCTGCATCGACGCTGTGGGTCGTCTCGAAGTCAAATCCGCGAAGTTGCAAGCACGGGTCGGGATTGCCACCGGGCTGGTTGTCGTTGGTGGGGAGGTCGTCGAGCACGATGTCGCCGGCGATACGCCCAATCTCGCTGCGCGCCTGCAGGCCATGGCCGAGCCCGACACAGTCGCGATCTCCGCGGGCACCCACCGGCTGATCGGCGACCTGTTCGAATACCGAGATCTCGGCCCGGTCGAGGTCAAGGGCATCGCCGCGCCGGTGCCGGCGTGGCAGGTGCTCGGTCCGAGCGGCCTGGTGAGTCGGTTTGAGGCATTGCGTGGGGCGGCATTGAGCCCGCTCGTCGGCCGCGACGAGGAGATCGGTCTGCTGTTGCACCGCTGGGCACGCGCCAAGGCGGGCGAGGGCCAGGTCGTGCTGGTCTCCGGCGAGCCCGGGATCGGCAAGTCGCGCATCACTGCAGAGCTGGAAGAACGTCTTCAAGCCGAACCCCATATTCGCCTGCGCTATTTCTGCTCGCCCTATCACCAGGACAGCGCGCTGTTCCCCTTCATCGAGCAGCTCGACCACGCTGCCGGATTCGCGCGTGAGGACTCGTCCGCGACCAAGCTCGAAAAACTCGACACCGTGTTAGCTCGCGCGGCGCCACCGGATGAAGATGTGGCGCTTTTGTCGGATCTGCTGTGCCTGCCGTGTCCGGAGCGCTGCCCGCTGCCGAACCTCAGTCCTCAGGGAAGGAGGGAGCGGACATTGGAGGCACTGCTCCGGCAGCTCGAAGGTGTGGCGCGCCAGCGGCCGGTGGTCGTGGTCTTCGAGGACGCGCATTGGATCGACCCGACGTCGCGCGAATTGCTCGATCTCACGGTCGAACGCGTCCGCAGCCTGCCGGTGCTGCTCATCGTGACGTTCCGCCCTGAGTTCCAGCCGCCCTGGATCGGCCAGCCGCAGGTGACGATGCTGACCCTCAATCGCCTGGACCGGCGCGAGCGGAGCGCTCTGGTGGTGCGGATCGCCGGCGGCAAGGCGCTGCCCGATGAGGTCGTCGATCAGATCGTCGATCGCACCGACGGCGTGCCGTTGTTTATCGAGGAACTGACGAAGAGCGTCATCGAGAGCGGTGTCCCGCTGGTGGGAATTCCGACCACCTTGCACGACTCGTTGATGGCGCGGCTCGACCGTCTGGCGTCGGTGCGTCTGGTGGCGCAGACCGGCGCGGCCATCGGCCGCGACTTTTCCTATACGTTGCTACGAGCCGTCTCGGGCCTTCCAGAGGATGAGCTGCAAGCCTCTCTCGCTCGCCTCGTCGATTCCGAACTGGTGTTCCAGAGAGGGACGTCCCCAGATGCGGTCTACAGTTTCAAGCACGCGTTGGTGCAGGACGCAGCACATGGCAGTCTGTTGCGCAGCACCCGTCAGCAACTGCATGCGCACATCGCGGAGGCGCTCGAAACCCATTCCCCCGAATTGATGGAAACCCAGCCAGAACTGTTCGCGC
>Ga0306917_10001028_pt1 | contig 12664 bp, 15 predicted proteins | sample tim00Cox00000000_FD_203313 | JGI IMG/M metagenome (GOLD analysis project Ga0306917, IMG submission 203313) | Lab enrichment of tropical soil microbial communities from Luquillo Experimental Forest, Puerto Rico - timezero.00C.oxic.00.000.000 (v2)... | ecosystem: Environmental > Terrestrial >... | reverse complement strand
TGTCTGACACCCGAAACTCTGGGTGCAGCTTTGCCCCGATTGCGATCGCGATAATCAACAGCATCCAGATTAAGGATGCCGCTGCCCACAGTCTGAACAGCCCACGACGCCAATTCATCATTGTCAGCCCCCGGCTGGTGGTGGGGTGGGTTGCGCCTCTTCTCATGCTCCCTCGTATCGCCTCGCGAAGCACGCAACGAGCCACGCAACTTTAGCCGCAAGTGGAGCGAGATTTGGGCGGGGTAAACTATTCTTCAGGTCGAGACTGACGGTTTGTTGGCTCACAAATCTCGAAGCCGGAGCTGCGCCCTAGACGACCATCTCCGCACACCCAGGGAAGGGAGTTTTTATGCGTGTGCCTCTTTTACTGACTTCGGCGCTCATCGGGGTGTCGTATACATGCAATGCTCAAACGCCTGCCGACGACGTGGCAGCTCAGATTCGCAGCCAGGGTTACCGATGCGATCAGCCAGTCACCACCAACCTGCGTCAGCGTAGCCGTAACAGGCGGCCCATGAAGACCACATCGGCAGCGTTCCAGCGCGCCGTCGCAAGCGGACGAAATTCGTTCTTCTCATAAAAACGGACATTGCGCGCCCGCTCTTCGGTGACGACGTGAATGCCCGAACGTCCCGCGCTCACGGCCTGCGCAGCAAACGCAGCGATCAGAGCAGAGCCAATACCGCGATTGCGGTAGCGTTCGTCGAGATTGATGTGCAGATGGCACGGATAGCAATCGCACAACGGCGCAAATGACGCATAAAAGCCGATATCGGCAAAGCGCGGATTGTGCGCCGGATTGTCCAGACAACCCGCGAGATATCCGGCCACCGTACCGACTTCGGTAATGGCGACGAAGAAGCTCTCGATGTCATGCGCAATGTAGCGCCCCAGCCAGCGCTCCTTAAACGGTTGGCGCTCGTCCGGCCTCAAGGTCTTTGCCGATGGACTGGTGGCGAAGAAAATCTCCTCGATCGGCGACAGCCGGGATTGCCAATCCGGCTCATCCATCAAGCGAACGACGCGCATGATACGGCTTGTCCCGGCGCTGTTGTGCGCCTCACCTTACGGGAAACGGGGTCCACATGGCGATTGTGCTCAGCGATGTCCGCTTTCGGGGTAAAGCGGCCGGCAAAGCCAGCGCGCGCCCGGAATTAGAGAACAGCCAAGACCCAAAGCGGACAAGGACCCGAATAGACATCGGCCGACAAGCGAGGTGCCGCCCGTTCGCGCTGCATCTCGCCCGCATAACGGCAAGAAGCGACGGCTCGCTGCGCAAACCGTCGCCTCCCTGTCAATTTCAAAGCCTTGATTAGACGGCTCATGATTGGCGGTCATGCACGCCAACAATGATTCCCTTGGCGTCCGATCTGCTTCCGTTTCCGGGTCAGATGCGGTGCTCACGCAATGCGATATTGAAAATATGGTCGCTTCATTGTTGATACCACCGCCCAGACCTGTGCCATGGGTTTGGTCTCAACTGACTCTCGCGCACAACACGCTCGTCGGGCTCAGCAAGATTCTTTATTTGATATTCAAATTCGCCGTCGCGCTCTGGTAATCTTTTGACGATGACATAGGCTCCGTCTGACACATTCAAACCAACAGAGCGTGCAGGAAACAAGTGTTGACCAATCTTGAATTTATGCATGCAACACCCGTACCCAAAGTGGGCGCGGTGGAACGCGGCCGTACATCCGGGCTCTCCCCACGACACCCCAACAAGAACAATCATCGATCGGCGGTAAGGGCGGAATTAAGGCGGCGATAGCGCATGCGTTGTTCATCATTAACAAATTCGACTCCGTTCCCGCAGCAACTTCCGTTCAAACTATTCAAGGCCAATCAACCCGCTGACGAAGGTAATCAGACCAGAATGGGGCGTGCGCTCGACTTGACGCCCAAGGGGCAATGGCCGCGCTGTAGGAAGCTGACACATCGGTCTTCGAGTCGCGCTCGGTGGCTACCACAAGAACTTTCGATACGTTGAATACTGTAATCACCAGGAGCAACCATGGGCATGATCAAACTGCTCGCCGCTCCAGTAAGGAGCATAGTGAAATTCCCTCTGTTTCAGCTCGCTGTTGTAGTCGCCGTGATTCCTTTTCTGCAAGCCGGCGATGACAAGTCGGCGCGCGGCCAGATATTCAATGGCGTGGACGAGCTTGTCGAATCCACCGTGGGATTGTTTTCGGCGGTATTCAATGTAAAATCCTTCACCAAATCATGGCTCACAACAGGCTTCTGGATTGCGTATGTCTACCTCGCCTGTTTGCTAATTTTGTCACTTCTGCGGGTAGTCATCAGTAAGGTGGTAGATTTTGTAGGGTGGAGTAACTTGTTTGGCTTAAGGAATGCAATTGCGCGCGAGCGTGGCATTGCGGCTTATCGTGCGTGGGTGCCGCTTGAGAGAATTAGGCCGGTCAGTATTCCGCAGGAAAAATGGGAAGAGACATTCGCTTGGCCCGCTAATAATGAACCGCCGTACCCTCCGCTAACGCAACGGATTCTGCGCGAGGTGATAATCTATGTGGCCGTAGTCCTGGGAGCTGCCGTACTGCTCCAATTGTTTAGTCCTTTTCCGATCCTGACTTGGCTTGGCGAGCTGATGAAAAAGTTGGTCGGCTAGTTAAACGCTCGCCCAAAGCCGAGTAGCGCGGTTCGGACGGTGTTTGAAACTGTTGCTCAAAGCTCAGTTAGGCTGTGTGCGGCCGACCGAGAGTTCATTTACCGCTTCGATGGTCAGCTTCTACGGACGGTGACGATGCATAGGCAGATCAGTCCGGCTTAATGTCCGCAAACTTGATAACCTTGGCCCACTTCTCGGTCTGATCCACGATCAGTTTTCCGTACTCGGCGGGTGTCATCGACATGGGCGGAACGCCCAAGTCAACGAGCTGCGCCTTTGTTTTGGGATCAACGACGACCGCGTTGATCTCCTTGTTGAGCTTGTCGATAATCTCGGCGGGCGTGGCTTTGGGCGCTACAATGCCGAAGTGGCCCTCCGCCTCGTAGCCTGGCACAAATTCTCCCATTGAAGGGACGTCCGGCAAGACATCCACCCGCGCTGTGCTGGTGACGGCAAGAGCGCGCAACCTGCCGTCCCTGACGTACTCGATCGCCTGCGGCACGGTCGAAAACGCGCCTTGCACCTGTCCCCCAATCAAATCGGACAAATAACTAGAAGCGTCGCATTGATTGCATTCGCCGTAGTGGCCATGAGCAATGTGTAACCATCGGCGGACGCATTCACGACGGTTTGAGTGGCTATAGAGCCGCCGGCGCCCGGACGGTCCTCAACGATGAATTGCTGACCGAGCCGCTCCGACAGCCGCTGCCCTACTAGGCGCGCGACGATGTCAGGCCCGCTGGCGGGCGGAAATCCCACGATGATATGCACCGGCCGTGCCGGATAACCGAGCGCCGATGCGATGCGCGTGGTGATTGGGAAGGCTGCTGCACCTGCTGCGAGATATAGAAAATTTCTGCGGCGAAGTTTCATGGGTCCCCCCGCTTGGGCGCCTTTCCTTGGCCCGCGAGCGGACGAAGGAAGGCTACCACCCAGACGCGGCACTAGTTTCTAGCTCTTCAGTCCGGCGTCGCGCGCGACTGCGGACCACCGTGCAAGTTCGCTGCGAATGAATGCGGCGAACTGATCCGGTCCCGATTCGACAGGATCGTAACCCTGCTTATTGAGCGTCTCTTTGGCCACTGGCGTGTGCATTACCTGCTTTGCGGCGCCGGCCAGTTTTTCAATTATCGGTCGAGGTGTACCGGCAGGCGCAACGAGACCCAACCACAGCGGCGTGTTGAAATCGGGCATTCCAGCCTCTGCCATGGTTGGTACCTCAGGAAGAGCGCTAGAACGATTATTGGCTGCTGTCGCCAGTGCCGTAACCTTACCGGAAGCAATTTGGCCAACCACTACTGTGGCGGGAGCAAAGAACATCGTAACGCGGCCTGCGATCACATCGGTGATCGCCTGCGGACTGCCAGGATAGGGCACGTGAAGCAAATTAAGTCCAGTGCGCTGTTCAAACAACACCGCACAAAGGTGTGGCAACGTCCCAGCACCAACTGTGGCGTAAAGCAGCTTGCCAGGCTTCGACTTAGCCAGAGCAATAAGCTCCCCGACGCTATGCACGTTGGCTTGAGGATTAACGACGAGGACGATGGCTAAATTGCCAAGAAGCGCGATTGGTGCAAAATCTTTGCTCATATCGACGGCCCGACCTGCGACGATCTCATCGGTCAGCGTTGACAGAGCGGGAACAAACAGCGTGTAGCCATCCTTGTCGGCGCGGGCCACGTACTCAGCAGCAATGCTCGATCCGGCACCCGGCTTGTTCTCGACGACGACTTCTTGACCAAGTATCGGCCCCGCACCTTTGGCGAAGACACGCCCAATGATGTCAGAGGCTGCCCCTGGCGTGAATCCGACGATGAGGCGAACGGGACGCGAAGGATAGGTTTGCGCATTCGCGATGTGTGACACCGCGGGGAGCGTGCCTATACCTGCGGCGACATGCAGAAATTGTCTGCGGTGAAGCCTCATCGTGATCCTCCACAAGCGCCGGCGCCTTCTGCAAGCGAGAAGGTGCCACGTGAATCGATCTCGATTTTTGAATCTGCTCGCCCGCCGGGGGCACAGTCGCTGCCGTTGATTTCACGGAACGTCGGCACGTCCGCTGACAGCTCTGACACCAAGCTACACTAATTTTCAGGTCGCGCGTAGGGGAGCAATTATCGTTTTTTAGCACAACGTCTGTTTTTTGGGGCTAAAGCAGACGGCGGCTGAACTCTACGAAATTTCCGCTTATGAGCCAAAGCGAACGATGAACGCGCCACAGTTGCTGTACGCAGAAGTGGCTATCATAGCTTGACGCGGGAGGCGGCGTCAGTTCATCACGCTCCTCCGCGGCGCAGCAGCTACTTGGCCGCCAGGGCAAGTGATACGAAATTCGGCTCGCATGTCGGCGGGCGCTCGCTACCTCTCGGGGCGCCTCACCCCTTACCGAGCGCCGGCAGCTTGGGGGTCAATCTGCACCCCAGCGCCACCGTGGCGGTTCGCCTTTGAGCCAGCACACGCCGATGAGCGCAGCAGACAGGACCGCCACATAAATTAGATATGCAGCGAGCGCTTCTCTTGGCGGAAACAGGAAGGCACCAACGACAAGAAGCAAAATGTAACCGACAAATACGAGCCAGCCTTGCCAAGCGGTAGGAAGCCCCCATCCCCATCCGTAGCGCTTTGCAGGAAACCAATATTCCGCCATCTCCCGCCTCGCTTTCGGCCCTCAGGGGCCGCATTAGCCTTTTACCTTATCCGTAGTCGGCGGCGATGTCCTAGCAACGCCCAGATGGGCAAGTTTGTTTGAGCTGGACGCACAATACCATGGCATCCGACATCCTGATCGTTGACGACGAAGCGGACATCCGCGAACTGGTCGCGGGCATCCTGCAGGACGAGGGGCACGCTACGCGCACGGCGCGCGACAGCGACGAAGCGCTGTCCGCCGTCGTTGCGCGCCGGCCCAATCTGGTTTTCCTCGACATTTGGCTGAAAGGCAGCCGGCTGGACGGTCTTCAGCTGCTTGATAGCCTCAAGCAGCAGCATCCCGAACTGCCGATCGTGATGATCTCCGGTCACGGCAATAACGAGACGGCTGTCTCCACCATCAAACGCGGCGCTTACGACTTTATCGAGAAACCTTTCAAAGCCGACCGCCTCTTGCTGGTGGCGGAACGCGCCTTAGAAAATTCGCGGCTCACGCCTTCCGCAAAAGTTCCGGCAGTTTCGCAATGTTAGCCGCAATCCGCCGCGCCTCATCGCGGTATTCGCAACTTACGCCAGTCCCACCATAGCCACATCGTTTGGCCGATATAGAAAGCCGCTACACCAACGAACGGTGGCCACAATAGGCTCTCCAACGGCAAGACCAACGGCCAACCAGAGCGTCCAGCTATCACATCGTAGCTTATGACAGCCAGCCCGAAGCAAACGAGCATTACAAACGGAACGGCCACGATGATGAAGGTCAAGAAAAATTGGAAGTCTTTGACGTCATCTGGGAAAGCCTTTTTGACGACGTACCAAAGAACGGACACCGTAGCGATTGCCACAACCAGCGCCAATAAGTAGATCAGTTCTATTTCGTCGATAGGCAAGCGCGATCTGTCAGTCAGATAGAACGGTTGCTCGCCTTCGATCTTGTAGTTGGCGATAGCTTTCTGACCATCCGGTGAAATCAGCCAATAAATAAATTGCTGGCCGAGTTCTTTTTTTACATCGGGGTGCTTGGCCGGATTTACCAACATGACGTCGTATTCATTGAACAGGCGCTTGTCGCCCTCAACCAAGGCCTGCAAGTCACCTCCATTTTTGAAGCGAATCCACGTCCCACGGTCAGACAACACATAACAATTATTGGCGTTAGCAAAATTGAGTGTGGCTCCCATACCCTGACCAATCGATTTGTACCAAGGACCCCTATCTTTCTCGATATCAGCATCGGTGGCCTGCCAGAGGTCTAGCTCTTTGACATGTGTGCCGGAATGATCGCCGCGTGAGACAAAACATGCCTGCTTTTCCTTGATGGTCTGAAAGGCTTTGGCGACATCCTTCATGCCCTTAATGCCGGCAGGATCGTCTTTCGGACCGATTAGGACAAAGTCGTTGTACATCACAGGAAAGCGTTTCACGCCCTCTCCTTCGGCGAGGAATTTTTCTTCCGCTGATTTGGAGTGGACGAACACCACATCGGCTTCGCCGCGCCGCGCCGTATCAAGCGCTTGGCCGGTGCCCCGCCCCAAAACCTTCACGATGATCCCGGTCTTTTGTTTAAAGATTGGCAGTAGGTAATCGAATAGACCGGAGTCTTGCGCCGATGTGGTCGATGCCACCACAATGGATTTCTCCTGCGCGTAGGCAGGCGAAGCAACGATAGTGACGGCTACTAGGATGATTGCGCCGATCAGGGCACGATGATCAAACATGTATCGTCGCGTTACGCTCAAGCTCCGGCTCGGTACACTGCACAAAACACAACTATCCCGATCACCGCGACAACAACGAACGGCACAAGCGCGGACAAAGGCATAAGTTTGCTCCCCGTAGTCGGATTATGGACAGCGTCACCCAATATATCTGTGACGACTGTCACAGCGCCCTCCCACGATCAGGGCTTTACTAAACGCTGCACCGTCGTCCCCGGCGGTGTCATGTCTACCACTCCTTTAACTTAGGGCCGCTTGAATGGGCGGCCCTATTTCTTTCGTGAGCGGTTAGCGCCAATGTGGTTGTGACTTCAGCAGCTCCGGCAACGTGGCAAAGTTCACGGTAATCCGTCTTGCCTCATCTTTAGTGAGCAATTTCGCTGCCGATCTCCGTCCTGGCTCATCTTCGCGCAAGCGTTCACTGTTTTAGATGTATTCTAAAACATGACCTTAGGTGTCTCGAAAAAGTGGTTATAATTTTTAACGCGGCCGACGGGTGTGATGGGTAATGAAGAAAACGGGCAATCCCAAGGACGTGGTGAAAGGCGGCACCAATATCTTCGGCGGACCAAGGTGGAGGGAAACGGCGAGCGGGCATCATTCAAGCCACGTTGTTGGTTGCATCGGCAACACTTGTCAGTCCTTGTTAGGAACAACGATTTCGACGCTCGCGTTGTTATGAGACAATGCCGACGAGCGTCCTACCATCTAACATGTACTGGCATCGCTGGTTTGCGTGGCGTCCGATTATTATCTCCAACCGAGCAGGGGATCGACAACTGGCATGGCTCCAATTTGTAGAGCGGAGATGGACCGAAGGCATCAACAGCGGTTTAAGGCCACGATGGATTTATCGGAGGGTTCGGGAGGACTGATAAATGAAACTGACCATTTTCTTTGTCGTTGTCGTCGGCGCAATTCTGGGTTTGTGGTTGAGAGGCGTTAAGCCCAAGCGCAGGATTTGATCCCTGTCACAACGCCGATATTAGGGTTGGCACAGGGGCCTGCCATAGACCCAGGAGCACGGAGAGAGCACCAAATAGGATGGCCAGCAAAATTATGATCGGCCAATCCTTTTGGTAGTGCCTTTGCCTTGACCTCTCTTCTTGTGTCGTTAAGTGGTAAACAACCTTCATCGGCTCATTCATTTCTAGCTCCCTAGATCAAACTGGAGCTACGCCATAATCCAACAACAGCATCGCAAGCAGCGTCTTTGATCGATGTCAAAATACGACAAGGCCCGCTTGCTCAGACAGCAAAGCCGCCAGCACTGTCCGCGCCGACGGCCAACGGCTTTGCCTTGTCCCCCATACGTGCCGTTTTCTCGGACGAGCATCGTTTGGGCTGTCGAAACCGGCCAGTGAAGTGATGCGGCTTCACCTTCGTCCCATCCTTCGGTGCCGCCGAGTAGAGGGACGCCCAGTTCGACCGAGGAAGAATAGCGCCTGCGAATGTGCGTCGCCATCATTTCATCATCCGCGCTACGCAATTCGGCCCTGTCTCTAGGTTCTGATCGTGACGCTGGGGACAGGGGGGTGAGCGACCAGTCGTCGGCCTTGACTTAGGTCGGGGTCATCGGCTCACGCGCTCAGTAGATACATGGCCAAAAATGGGATCGCGAAGCGCAATGGCGATAGTCGTGCGGTACCTAATTCGATTTTGAGGATGCTCCTAATCGAAGAGGCCGTCAGGAAATATCTAAAGGCTCACCCTGGGACTTTATTTTTACTTGAGCGGCGTTGCGACACTGCCGAAAGCGAACATGCCGAGAGCGTCGAGGCGAGGATTTGAGCATAGCGAGGGACTATATTCTCTCGCGACTTCGTAGGCTGGCGTAGCCCGGCGACAAAGCTCGCCATAAAGAAGAACCCCAGCACGACGCTTGGGGTCCTTCCGAGGTTTTCACCTCAACCTTAGGCTCATGACTAAGACGACAGGGGGTTCGGGGGATGGGGCGTCGCCTAGCTCGGCCTAAGCCAAAATCTGTAACAGCCTCCCTGTAGGATGATTGCTTTTGATCTAGATCAGCCGCGCCGCTTGGTTAATGTGATGCCGATCACAACAATTCTTTAGGTTCAATCACGAAGTGTGACAATTCGCTTGCTTGAGTCAAATTCGCGGGGGCCGTGCGTTCACAGCTTGTTTGAGGAAACCGTCCGCACCTACAATTCGGGGTTCTTGAGGTGATAGCCGCATATTAGCCTCGCGCGTCGCCTCAGGGCCAAACAGAACCAACTTTCGTGTTTTTACTGGCGGGGGTGATTTGTAGGGGACGGCACCTCCGCCACGGTTTCATTTCAGAAAGCTGACGGTGATCAGTACCATGAGCCTCACTGAACTCGCTTATGCGCCCACGTGCTGAACGCGGCGATGCACAGAACCAACGCCGCGAACACAGCAACATTCAACACTGCATCAATCATGCTTCCCCTCCACTGAAGGGAGATTGCCTTTTGAGGTATTGATTTATCGCAAGCCAGAAATATTCCCGGCACAGCCTCTGCGAAGCATCACAATCGGCGCAGCAGAAGAGGGAGGCCCGGCAATTTGTGGAGGCGAGCGAAGCCCCTCCAAAAGGCCTGTGTATTGCAGTGTCTGAAGTTGCCCTACTGGCGTTGCGGCTGAACTTCGCTCGAATCTAAATTACTTCTGTCTGTGCCTTCTTACCTGTGACCGAGGTCACAGTGCCTGCGGCCTGAACACCACAAACCTGCGCCCTTTTATTTCCGCGACCTTGCACAGATCAGATCGGTGCAGGGAGGGATTTCCTCGGGCCACTAGTGGCAGCGCGCCGAACCCTCGATCTAATTTGCGCCGGATGAGGATCACTTGCTGAGCAAGTCGGTGAGCACCATCAATTCGAAGGAGCCAAACATGGCTGCGTTGCAAGGCTGGATCGTGATCGGGCTGCTGGTGTTAATCATGCTTGGAATAGTCGGCTTAGGTGCAGAGATACAAGACCTGCCGTACCTATGGCGTACCGACGCGCCGAACGCCGACTTGGTGAGATGATGGCGGAGCAGCCAAAGGCCACAGGTGGCGAACATGTGATTAGGACCAGGGCACGGTTGGTTCCGCGCCCTGGTCCGCCTGGTAGTTTAGCGATATTCACCGCAATCCGCCGCGCCTGATCGTGCAAGGTGCTGGAAATAAATTGTGAGCGTTGGGGTTTTCAGTAGAGAGAATTAGGACATTACCGAACAGACTACGCCGGGCGGTAAGCGCGGCGTGCGCAAGTAGGCCTTCAAACGACCCGAGATAACACAATTCGTGATGGGCGTCACAGAATGCATGACAGAGTTGTCAGAGTATGCGTGCAAGTAAATTGGGGTGACGACCATGAAGACGTTCTTAGCTGGTGTCGCGTTCGCGATAGCGGTGGCTTTCGCCTCTCAAGCTTTCGCACTTCCGTACTGCCCGCATGGCATGTGGCAACACGGTCATTACGACTGCGCCAGTTATGACCAATAAGGGTCTAGCTAGGGCGCGAACATCTGTGAAACGGCCCTGAAACGTCGCAATGAAAAACCGTGACTATTTATGATTATGTTGCAATCGGCGTTCTAATTGCCGCGCTGGCTCTGCTGGCGTCGCCAAAATTGCTTGCGGGACACAGATCAGAACAAATTGATTCCACCCGCAATCAGGATTCCCAATAGCCACATCCCGACCGTGACCGCAAAGCCGATCCCAACAGCAATGAGAATACGCATCTGTTCCCTTTGAGACATTACTTTTTTCTCATACGCTCGGGGGGACGCTATTCGAGGAAAGGGCGAGCTTCCGTGATGGCCGTCACGGAAGCGTCACGGTGACCAATGTCTGATGGTTTAGTTTGTTTCGATCTTAGATTGCTAGGAGTGCTTGGATTCCAAACAAATAAAAGCTGATTAACGTTTACGCGCCTAGCCCTACGCGCATGACCACCGGGGCGGGAAGCGGCTTCATCGGCGTTTAGGCTGGATGTACGCCGGGCGCGGTCTTATTCTCGGCGATCAGTTTTTCGGCAATTGCCCGATCCGAGTTGATAGCCACTAAACCAGCGCCAGTGCCGCTGCCATAGTCAGTCCAGCCAGAAGGGGCCAGTAATCCGGGATAAGTGCAGAGATTATTAGTACATCCACCATTGTCGCCCCTTCAAGCATTCTGCTTCATTGCGCTCGCCGCTGCCACTCTCACCGTCGTGCTCTGTCTTGGTTTTAGCATCCAAAATGGGAGCGGCGCGCTCGCGCTGATCTGTTCTAATTTCTGCAGTCCCCTTACACGTGCGCCGGACGAAATCTTGTTTTTTTGAGACAGATAGTTGTTTTCGTGTGCCGCTATATTGAAACCGGCCGGGGGGTCGGGGGCGAACTTGGCGATATTGACCGCAATCCTTCGCGCCTCATCTTTGGTGAGTAGCGTCGCTGCCGATCTGCGCCCCGGCCGCTTCTCACTCAGGGTAGGCGGAGCATCAGTTAAAACCGCCGATATCCATAAAGCCAAGCCGCAATATACATCCCAAGCATCCCCAGGACGAACCCAGCAGAGAATATGTTCAGGTCGTGTAGCTGAGGTTTACCTACGAGCCAGAATATGCCGTTTAGAATAGCCAGAACGATAACGACAGCGATCCCGTAAGCGGTAAGTGTGCGCATTTGACAGTTCGTTCTCCTTTGAAGAAGCGCAGAACGGAGCGGGAGAGGGGGAGCAGAAGCCCCTAGCTGGGAAGTGGGAGCGTCTTGGGGCTTCTGCCTTGGTAAAAGCAACTGACCCCCTTACCCAGTTGCGAAGTTGAGGCTATGGCCGAATTGATGACCGCGCGGTTAGCCGAATGGTAAGCGCCAGGTTAAGCGATGGCCGTGGCCCGCTTTGGAAAGAAAAAGGCCACCAGTTTGGTGGCCTAAGTCTGTTGGAAGAAAGAACAACCACGTCCTCTGCCGTGAAGGCGCGGCCCATAATCTCAACAACAGGATCGCAATCGGCGCTTTGATCGATGTCAAAATGCACAGCCCCGCTTGCTCAGGCCGCAAAGCCGCCAGCGCCCCCACGCCGACGGCTTTGCCCTGTCCGCCATACGTGCCGTTTTCTCGGACGGCAATCGTTGGGTTGTCGAACTGGTGTCGCCTTCGTCCCTACGTCACCCTGAGGTTCACTGCGGACGTTTTCCCGCGGTTTTCCTCGATCTCGAACTCGATCTGCTGACCTTCATTGAGCGATCTTAGTCCGGCGCGCTCGACGGCGGAGATGTGCACGAAGACATCCCTGCCTCCACCACCTATGGGCTGAATGAAACCATAGCCCTTTTGCGAGTTGAACCACTTCACCGTACCGCGCGCCATTGTCGAATCTCCTAGTTAGCGATCAGCGATTGGTACACCACACTAGGTCCACACAACAGTGGGGTCTCTTTATTGATTGGGCCGCAGTGCCGGCAGAAGTTTCCTTGCCTAGTAACACAAGCCATCACAGTGCAGGACCGAGGAGCAGTGGAGGGGAGGAGGGAGGGGCGCGCCTTCAATGCAGGCCCTGATGCACGACCAGCCACAGCCAGCTCGTGATCGCAAAGAGAACAACAGCGCCGAGCGCAGCGGTGCCCATCACTACGGCGCTAAGTAATAGCGTCTGTCCCAGCGGTCTGTTTGGGGGCAGGGTCATTTTTAAGTATGCAGTGCTGCGGATTATCGAC
>Ga0306917_10001025_pt1 | contig 12708 bp, 11 predicted proteins | sample tim00Cox00000000_FD_203313 | JGI IMG/M metagenome (GOLD analysis project Ga0306917, IMG submission 203313) | Lab enrichment of tropical soil microbial communities from Luquillo Experimental Forest, Puerto Rico - timezero.00C.oxic.00.000.000 (v2)... | ecosystem: Environmental > Terrestrial >... | reverse complement strand
AGCTGGCCGCAGCAGGTCTGGTCGAGCGGATAGATGACATCGACCCCGAGCCGTTCCAGTAGTTCCAGTGTGGCGATGCCGACCGCTGGAAAGAAAGCATCGATGTAACAGGGAATAAACAATCCCACTCTCATGATCGATGCTCTTCAACTCGAGTGTTGCGTCGGAACAGCTTTTTCAAGCTGGTACCGGGCCGACACTCTCTATCGGGCCGGACACAGTGGCGCGCCGATCGCGTCAGCGCACTAAGGCGGTGAAGGGCCAGACATACGCCTGAAGCGAGACGAGAATGCCGACCAGCACAGCCAGAGCGAGGGAGTGCAAGAAGACGTAGCGGAGGATGTCGCCTTCATGGCCGTACCAGCGCGTCGCGGTGCTCGCGACCACGATGCTCTGGGCGTCGATCATTTTGCCCATGACACCCCCGGAGCTGTTCGCTGCAGCCATCAAGGTCGGATTAAGCCCCAGCTGTTCAGCCGTGATGCGTTGCAGGCTCCCGAACAGCACATTAGACGACGTGTCGGAACCGGTGAGTGCCACTCCGAGCCAGCCTAGCATGGTGCCGAACAGCGGGTAGAGCGGGCCCGTGTTGGCAAAGGCAAGACCGAGCGTCGCATCGATACCAGAATAGCGGGTAATGAATCCGATTGCGAGCATGCACGCGATCGTCAACAGCGAGTAGCGCACGAGCTTGAGCGTGTTCCAATAGCTGCGCACCAGGCCCACGGGCGAAAAGCCCATGACCAAGCCGGCAACAACGGCGGCCACGAGGATGCCAGAGCCGGTGGCGGACAGCCAATTGAATAAATAGACGGCGGCCTCAGGTGCCGGTCTAAGCACGACGGGAGGCACCCGCTCGACCAAGTTGTGCAGACCGGTCACGGGAATGCGTACGATCGAGAGGTTGTCCAGCAGCGCCTTGAACTGCGGGGTGCCCCAGAGAATCACGGCCACGCTGAGAATCAGCCAGGGGATCCACGCTTTGATCACCTCACCCCGCGCCGGCGCAACTAGCACCTCGCCGGTCGATCCGACATCGGGCGCTCCTTCATTGGCTGCCATTTCAGCCTGCCGCCCGCGGGGAACCGTCGTCGTCCAAGCTTTTTGCGGACGCCAGTACTTGAGGAAGGCAATCAGGCAACCCATCGAGACGACCGAGGAGAGAACGTCGACGAGCCAGGGTCCATGATAATTCGAGATCAGATATTGCGGGATGGCAAAGCTGACGCCGGCCACGAGCGTGGCCGGCCAGATCTCAAGCATGCCACGCCAGCCGGCGAAGGCCCAGATCAACCAGAACGGTACGATAAGCGAAAAGAACGGAAGTTGCCGGCCGACCATCCCGCTGAGGTCGTAGAGGTCGAGGCCGGTCACCGCCGCGAGCGCGATGATCGGCGTGCCCAGCGCACCATAAGCGACGGGCGCGGTATTGGCGATCAACGACAATCCGGAGGCGGCGAGCGGTGAAAACCCCAACCCAATCAAAATGGCGCCGGTGACGGCCACCGGCGTTCCGAACCCCGACGCGCCCTCGAAGAAGGCGCCGAAGCAGAAGGCGATCAGCAGGAGCTGGAGTCGACGGTCCTGGCTCACACCCGCGATGCTGTCCTGCATCACCTTGAAGTAGCCCCGCTCCAACGTGAGCTGGTAGAGGAAGATGACGTTGAGGATGATCCACCCGATCGGCATCAAGCCGAAAGCTGCGCCAAAGACGGCGGTCTCTCCCGCCATGCCGACCGGCATGCCGTACACAATGATTGCGACCAGCAGGGACGCTATCAGGCCATAGATGGCAGCGAGGTGCGCCTTGATGCGGAAGATGCCCAGCGCGCCGAGCAGCACGACGATGGGGATAGCGGCGACAAGGGTCGACAGCCACGCATTGCCAAGGGGGTTGTAGGTTTGCGACCAGACCATCGTTGCCTCCAGTCAGGCGACTGTCCACTCAACTCCACAAGTGCGACATTCACCAGCGGGCGCTTCCGGTGGCGCTGTAGTTGCCCCAGTTGACGCAATCGCCATACCAGTTGGGGAACTCGTTGACCGGGTAGCGGGGAAGCGCGCCTTCGAACGTGCCGAAGCCGACGCTCGTTCCCGGTCCCGAACCCCAGCCCCAACCGCGGCGCGCGTAGTCGTCATAGAACGCGCTGCAATCCTGCACAGGTTCGGCCGTTGGAGCAGCGGCGACGGCGCCACCAGTGGCAGCGGGCTTGGTGCGAACCTCCGCGGCGTCCGCGCCAGCCGCGAGAAGAGCGGCTGCGATAGAAGCGGTCGCGAGAGCGATTTTGATCATCGTTTGCTCCTCGTTTGCCAATTGCCTACCATTTGACGACAGTGGACACAGCGACGATTTGCGCCGTGTAGTTCGGATTGAACGCCGCCAGGAACAGCGAGCGGTTGGCGCCGGTCAGCTCCGTCGTGTCCGCTGTGGGGACATAGGGGGTCAGGTTGTCGATGGCCCAGTTCGAGTTCTCGTTCTTCTCCCACGTGTAGCGGACCTTTACGGTGACGTCGCCCTTAAATCCCATCTGCTGAACCACCGTCGGATCGACGTAATACCTGCCGATCACGTTGAAGCGCTGGAAGGTATTGGTCTCCTTCGGGAACTGCCCACCGTTGACGAGCGCAGGGTCGACCAGGGTCGCCGGGGTGCCGGTCGTATTAAGACCGGCGCAGTTGGTTCCAACAGCGGTCGTGCCGACGAGAAGCGGCGCAGAGCAGGGCGTCGTGGTATTTTGCTCGCTCCCTCGCGAGTACAGGTATTCCAACCTGAGGTCGAAACGGCTCGGAACGACCTTCCAATCGCCAGCGACCATGAATGTGTGGTAGCGCTGGTCGATGTTGCTGCCCCACGTGCAGGACGTGCCGATGATCGCCTCGGGATTGAGCAAGGGATCGGTGGGACAGCCGGTGAAAGGATTGCCGGTGATGAAGTTGGCCCCGCCGCTGCCGCCCGCAACGTCGAGCTTGCGATCCTCGTAATTGTACGAGGCCATCAGCTTGAAAGTGGGATCGAGCATCGCGGCGACTTCGATGCCGGCGTTCCAGCTGTGGTCCTTGCGCACGCCGAGTGGATTGAAGACGTCGTCGGGATAATCGTCCCATCGCAGCCCGGCGTTGGGCGAGAAGGTAACGAAGCGGCCCGGCGTCCATTCCAGCATGAACTCGGCTTTCTGTCTGTTGCGGTTCGCAATATCGAACTTTCGCATGTTCGATGCGACTTCGGAGAACTGCAGTCCCGGGTCTTTTACAAATTCCTCGGCGTTGTACTCATCGTAGCGGCGCTGTCCGTAAAGGTAGCTCACGCGCGCATGCACGTACTCGATCGGGTCGAGATCGACCCAGGTCTTGCCGGAGTACTCGTTCGTGACATTGACGTCACGCAAATGGCGATCGTAGCGCTCCCAGTAAGCGCCGCCGCCGAAGCCTGCCCACCCGCTTGCCCCGGCCGGGCGCCAGGTCGCCTCGCCGCTCGCATTGTCCTTGGTGTAGGAAATGGGCAGGGAATTGCGAGCAGCGTTGGGCGCGCACATGCCGGTGACCAGGAGGGTCCCGCCAGCACAGCCGCTATCGCCCCAGATCCAGTTGTCGATGTGCAAGGACGGCGTGCGGTTGTCGATATCATAGTGACGACCGCGGATCGTCAGCTGCAGGTCCTTCGTCGGCCGCCCGGTATAGACGCCATTCCATAGGAAGGTGTCGACCTTGCCGTCCAAGCTACCTACCGGGACGCTGCCGAGCATGACCGGCGGCATGATGGTGCCATTCGTTCCAGTGTTCACGAATGCATCGTCCTGCCGCATCGCGTTGTACTGGAACGTGTTGACAAAGCGGCTTTTCCAGAACGGCAGATCGACCGCGGTGTTCGAGGTGATGGCGTTGGCATTGTTGCTCGGTGGAGGCGCCCATCTCAGCGCGTTGGGCCCGCGATTGGTGCCCGTAAAGAGGCTGCACGTGATGCAGAACGGATTTTCGATGTCGATCTGCTTGACGTCTTGGTCGAAGAACGAGCCGTTGTATTTCAGATTGGTCGTCCACCGCGTGCCCCAAAACGTGGTCCCCACGTATTCGCCTTTGCCCTCTACGTTCTGTGTCGTGTCGTTGAGGGGCTGCGGAATCTCGATCACGTTAGTCGGACGAGGGCTGCTGGGCGGGTCGGCAGCGCCAGCAGTGGCGAAGCCCCATGACACCCCGGTCGGCCGCAGGCCGGTCCGATGCTCGTGGCTGTAATCCACGCCGAAGTCCCAGTCCGGGGTCGGCGTAAAGCGGTAGCCGGCTGTTGCTTTGTCTCGCTGCGTCCACAATTGAAGGGAAGTGAGATTGCTGTTGATGATGTTTTCGATGTTTGTCCGAGCGGTTTGGCCGAGAACTCCGTTCGCCGCCGGCGGAGCAGCAAGCGCCGCATTAGGCAATTGGGCTTGCAGGGCCGCCTGGACCGAACTGGGAACGGTCAAAGAGCTCGTACCCACGCCGCCGAAGATGGTCTTGGCGCTGGTGCTGATGAGATGGGGGGTTTGATCCCATCCGAGTGACAAATAGTGCCGCCCGAGCTCGGACGCGTCCAAGCTATAGCTCTGGTTATTGAGGCCGACGCTGCGGCCCCAGAAGTCGTAGGCGTAGCGGCCGTCGGTGGTGCCGGCCTGCAGATTGATCCAATCCAGGAACGCACCGGGCCGGACCTCGCCGTATTCCTCGAACTTGGCGCGGCTCTGCGTCGTTACCGGCGTGAGCCAGTTGGCCGGCGGCGGCGCCCTGCCGAACCCGCTCCCCGGCCGCTCGCCGAAGAAGCGATCACCCGCCTCCAAACCGCCGTAGAAATACCACTTCGGCCATTCCGGCACCGGCGCTGCCTGCTCCGCGGCGAAGGCCCCGGAAACTGGGACCGCCGCAATCAGGATCGTGCCGACCAGCAGAATTGACCTTCGCTTTTTGAGAACCTCGCTACGATCTCGCATGTCCGCCCCCCGACGGCTTTAGATCGCGTCTCCTCCTTCCTCGATGCCGCCACGTGATTCCGTGGCTTTGGCAGTTTCTCGTACTCCAACTCAACCCACCCTGTTGTCCTCGTGTTTGCGCCTCGCTCGATGCTTGCCCCTCAGCGGTGGAACCGGGACCCCGATGGGCTGTTCGAACCATGGTGCTGCGAGTGGCAGTTCTGGCACTCGCGGTTGAATGCGTAGATCGACTGCGGATTTCGTGGATTGCCGGGGTGCCCGACAAGATTGGCGTGACACTGCTGGCACAGACGCGGCCGCGAGATCTTCAGCAGGAAATCGTTGATCGAGCCGTGCGGATCGTGGCAATTCAGGCAGCTCTCACGTACCGGGGGATGCTCCCACAGGAACGGGCCGCGCTTCTCCGCGTGGCACTTGTAGCAATTGTCATTAACGGTGGCCTCGTTCAGAAGCGCCTCGTTGTAGCTCCCATGCGGATTGTGGCAGCTCGAGCACGTCATCTTGCCTTCGCGAATGGGCATGTGCGACGAGCGCCAGATTTCCGCGCGCTTGTTCTTGTGACACTGGAAACACGTATCGATCTCGGTCAGCTTGGCCAATTGGAACTTGGGCGTCACGTTCGTCATGATCGTGTGGCAATTCGTGCAGGCGAGCCCGCGCGTTTCGTGCGTGCTGCCGCGCCACAGCGTGCGCCTTCCCTTTTCGTGGCATGAAAGGCAGATCGCGTTGTTCTCCTCCGCCGTACGGCTCGCATCGTCCGCCCGGAAGGAAATCATTCCGCCGACTCCCCGGCCGCCCCCAGCCGCCACATGCGCCGAGCCCGGGCCATGACAAGTCTCGCACCCCGCTTTCTCCTGGGCGTTGCGGGGATTCTTCAGGAAGATCTTGCCCATGACGGTCTGACCGAACCGAGCGCTCTGGTTCGCATGGCAGCCCGTGCAGACCTGCGAGCCGACATAGGTCGCGTCTTCGGGATTTATTGGCTTCGCCGGCTTGGCCGCCTTGGCCTTGGCGGGATTAGCCGCTTTTGGCTGTTCGGCTGCCGCCAGCAGAAGCTGCTTGTCTTGCTCCGGCGCAGAGTCGTCTCCCCCGATCTCGCGCACGAAATCACGCAGCGCCAAGTAGGTCTCGTCGCTGGCTGGCACGGAGTGGGGCGCTGAGCCGTCTCCGCTAAGGGGCACTGACTGGTTGGCCCCGATCCGCTGCACGAAATTGCGCAGGGCGGAATAAGTCTCGCCATCGATCGGTGTAAAGTTGTGCGGAGAAAAATTGTGCGGAGACTCGTGTGGGCTGCCGATGCTGGGCTGTTCGCCCCCAATTTCCTGCACGTAGCTCATCAACTCCAAATAGGTCTCGCTCGAATAGTACTTAGCGTGCAATACGAGCTCTTCCGCGCCGAGCGGTTGAGCGAAAGCCATTGTCCCGATGAGCCCGCCCGCTATCAGCGCCAGCAGCTTGTTTTCCGACTCGGAGGTCGCGTCGGTTCGTGCCCCCGGCTGGGTCGAATCGGCGAGAATCCTGGCTGTTTGCATCGAAAATCGCCCCTGACCACGCGGGGGCGCAATCGACGACCCCGCGACGCTCGGACCGTGTGGTCCGACCCATATCGCGTTGTCAGGGCGATATTATTTTTAGGAGATGCCGCCCAATTATGTATTTTTTTCTTTATGTACGCGGGCCGACGTTAGGGCCTGGCGTCGTTTTTTGTCAATGGTACGGCACGCGATTTAACGATGGAGTCGCAGGTTGCCTGAGCTTTTTTGCCCGGCGTGGCAGGCCTGTCACAGTTCGTCCTCCAGGTGTGGCAGGCGAACAACAAATGCGATGTCCTGGTCTGGACGGATAGGTCATGTCTTCACGGGCGCTGATTCCTTCGGCATTCAAAGCCTGCGACCCCCGCCTCGCAGACTCGAAGGCGGCTTCCCCAAAGGGACTGCAGCGCTGGTGCGGCCCCATTGACAACGCCAGCGCATGCCAAATAGCCTAACGTGCATAAAACAAACAATAATTGGGCGGCATCTCCTAAAAATAACATCGCCCTGACAACCCGGCACCGCTTGTCGAGTAGACGAGTATGGCGCGGGCGCGCATTGCGTCCGCACAGGTGACAGGGGACATTGATCCCACGCTTCAACCCAACCCGTCCGCTGCCACGCGCTCGGCAGGGCAGGACGCGAACGTCAATAGGATCTATTGTTAATTTAAGGGACCGGAAAGAAAGGAAGATTAACAATGCAACACGCCAAGGAACCGGCGCCTTCATACCGTAATCTGCAGAGGGTGGTTATGTGCGCAGTCACGCTCGCGGCGGCGATCTTGATCGCAGGTGCGGCGCTTACCTTCAATTCTGCGCAAACAGAAGCAACGCCAAATAAGGTCACGCCGAGCAAGCCCTGTGGCTCCTGCCATCCCCCCAACAAACCTCCCCGTCGCTAATATCCGACTGCAAAAATCTTTGAGAACGTCCGACGTCCCAAAGAATTTTGGGACCTCGTCCCCAGATGGCCGTCATAACACCGTGCGGTCGCGCCCGACGATGAAGTTCGTCGCGACCAAGACCCCGAGCAGCTCGACTTGCAGGCGCTCCACCGCGTGCGTGAGCGGTTGGTCAGTCAGCGCACCGGCATCATCAATCAGATCCGCGCCTTCCTATTGGAGCGCGGTGTTGCCGTGCGGCAAGGCTTGCGCTTCTTGCGCGCTGAGTTGCCACGCATTCTCGCAACGCCCTGCGATGCCCTGTCGCGGCGCATGGTGCGTTTCGCAAATTGATTTCGACCATCCCGACCAGCAAGTCGGGTGGGCGCTCGTCATGGACGCCCTCGCGACAGCTGACGGGGACTTTCTAAACGGCATTGTGGACCGACTTGCCAACGCAAGTGCGCAGGGTCAGGACATCGACCCGCGCGTGCTAAACTTCCGTTCCGCCGCCGTCACCTCATAGACGGCCTTCTCCTTATTCTCTTTATTGTGCTGTTTCGTCTCTCTTGCTGCCATCTGTGCGTCTCCACGCGACCTCGCGTCGCAATTTTTCCGGTGGTCGAACCGTGAGATGGGATTGAAGCCAAACCGAATCCAGCGTTTGGAGGACTATCGATGCCAAAAGCTGCTTTGCATAGAGTTGTTTTTTGAAATTCGTCTCGAAGCCTGTCCGGATTCGCCGAGCGGCGTCCTCTCGTGCGGGCGGGAGGTCTAATCGCCCGTCTTGGAGCGCGAATTCGATTTTGATTCAGGTCAATGTCGGCATCTGCCGCTGTGTGCTGAGATGGGTCTTGGGGAGACGCAGAAGGATGCGTTCTTCGCCTGGCTCTATCAGAAAGGGCAGGCGCTGAAAATTGACCGGAGTGGCGATATGAAAGCCGCTGATGTCATGGTCTCCACGGTCATTACCGTGGGCCCGGAATGCTCCGTGCAGGATCTCGCCGAAATCCTACTCGAGAATCGGGTCAGTGCCGTGCCGGTCGTCTCTAACGGTGGAGATTTGGTCGGAATCGTCAGCGAAGGCGACTTGATACGGCGCACCGAAATGGATACCGAGCGGCGCCGGTCTCGGTGGCTCGCGTTGCTCATCGGAGCGCAGCCGCTTGCGGCCGAATTCGTAAAGTCGAATGGGCGCAGGGTCGCCGACGTCATGACGCGCGATGTCGTCGTTGCAACTCCCGACACGCCCCTTCGCCATATCGCTGCCTTGCTCGAAAAGAACGGCATCAAGCGGGTGCCTATCGTGAGCCATGGAAAGCTGGTTGGGATCGTCAGCCGTGCAAATCTGGTTCAAGCGCTGGCCAGCGCGCGCAAAGAGATCAAAGCAGCTACCGCGACCAGCGACCGGATGATTCGCGAGGAACTGCTGTCGCGTTTGCGCGCGGAGCCATGGGCGAGAACCCGTCGGCTCAACGTGATCGTCCACGACGGAACAGTCGAGCTGTGGGGGGGCGTCCGCTCTCCGGCAGAGAAACAAGCGATTCGTCTGGCAGCCGAGTTAACGCCTGGAGTTCGCGCGGTCAGTGACAATCTCATCATAGAATCCAGCGCATCTACATTATACCTCGCTATCGCTTGACATCTGCGTGCATGGAAGGCCGTGTACTCATTAACGCGCAGATCCCAGCGCCACTTTTTTGTGGTTTTATCGGCCCGGTCACATCGGCTCGTCCAAAAAATGCACGCAAAACGATTAGACGGTCTTTGCCAGGTGCTAGAGGAACAATCTCCGATTCACTGTCCTTGATCGATCGGCCCGTCCTTGTATTGGCTCCACTGTGCCTCGCGATTGGGATCAATGTTGCCATTTCCGTCGACCACGATTCGTTCAACACGGGCGATTGTCATGAATAACTTTCCTTGACCATCGTGTTGCTCGCTCACAACGTGGCGAACGGAGAAAACAAGAGCCTCTGAGCCCGGCGAACTCGTGCAGCTGACTTCATTCCATTTCGCGTAGTAACCGCGAGTGAGGTTAGACGCATAATGCAGGACCTGCCTTTTGAGATCCGTATCCTGGCAAGTCTGGCTTGCCGCTAAGGCTTTTGCGCCGACCAAAATCATCAGCGTAGATACCATCATTCTCAGCAGTTTCATTTTGGACCTCCATCCAAAGTGCGATTGAGAACTATAACCATCGAGAGCATAGTATGCGATGCGGAAATCTCAAACTGACGAACAATTTTAGGATTTTCCATTCGATGTTTGCCGATCTCTACATTCAAAAGAGAACGTCTTATGTTGGTGACAAATTCCGGCCGTGTGACAAGAATCGACAAGTAGCGTCTGCGGCAGTCAGCGATTGCCCGAACAATCGTAATTTTATGGGTACATGCCTTAGGAAGTTCAGCCCGCGTACGACTGCACACTCCGGCTATCGGAGATGGAAAACTGCGCGCCAGGCGCGGATCAGATTGCCTCCGGCACCATCATGATCGCGCCGCACGGGCACTCCTGGGCGCAGAGCCCGCATCCCTTGCAGAAATCGTAGTCGAACTTGAATCGGTTGCCGGGCCCGAGCTTGATCACGGCATTGTCGGGACAAATGCCGTAGCAGTTGTCGCACTCGAAGCAGTTGCCACAGGAGAGGCACCTTCGCGCCTCATAGAGCGCGTTGGTTTCATCGAGTCCCTGCGTGACTTCCTCGAAGGTCGCCCTCCGCCGCACCATTTCGAGCATCGGGCGTACCGTTTTCGGCGCATCCGCATAGTACCAGGCGTTGAGCTGGTCGAAGGTGGCGATCTCGTGTCGAGGCGCAGGCTCGTAGGTGCCGCCGCGCAACCAGGCATCGATATGGCGCGCCGCCTTCTTGCCGTGGCCGACGGCAACCGTGACGGTTCGCTCGGCCGGCACCATATCGCCGCCGGCGAAAATGCCGGGATAACCTGTCATCATGTTCGGCCCGACGCGCACTACGCCGTCCTTGATCTCGAGTCCCGGCACGCCATTGAGGAGCGACAGGTCGACGTCTTGCCCGAGCGCGAGCACGAGCGAATCAGCCTCGAGCGTTTCGAATTCTCCGGTCGGCTGCGGGAAACCTGTGGCGTCGAGGACCATTTTCTCGACCGTGATCATCCCCTCGTCCATGCGCTTGATGGTCGAGAGCCACTTCATCATCACGCCTTCCTCGAGCGCCTCCTCCAGCTCGAAGTCGTGGGCCGGCATGCGGTCGCGCGTGCGGCGATAGACGATGATCGCCTCGGTCGCGCCCAGCCGCTTGGCGGTGCGAGCGACGTCGAGTGCGGTATTGCCGCCGCCATAGACCACGACGCGCCGGCCGAGCAGCGGCTTGGCCTCGCCTTCCATGGAGCGCAAGACCTGAACGGCGTCGAGAATCTTCGCCGCTTCCCCCGCCGGAATGTAGGCGCGCTTGGCGATATGGGCGCCGACGGCGAGAAACGCTGCGTCGAAGCCGCGCATCGTCATCGCCTCGACGATGTTCATCACCTTGACGTTGAGGTTGAGAGTCACGCCGAGATCGAGAATGCGCGCAATCTCCGCATCCAGCACGTCTCGCGGCAGTCGATATTTCGGAATACCGAAGCGCATCATCCCGCCGGCGATCGGCCCGGCCTCGAAGATTTCCACGGCATGTCCCAGACGGCGCAGGTGGTAGGCAGCCGACAAGCCAGAGGGCCCGGCGCCGACGACCAGCACACGTTTGCCACTTTCAGTTTGGGGTGGGACGAACTTCCAGCCCTGCTTGATCGCCTCATCGCCGAGGAAGCGCTCGACCGAATTGATGCCGACCGCCTCGTCGATCTGCGCGCGATTGCAAGCAGACTCACAGGGATGATAGCAGACCCGCCCCATCACCGCCGGCAGCGGATTGTCCTGCGTGAGGAGGCGCCACGCGGCTTCGTAATCGCCGGTTTCGGCATGGGACAACCAGCCCTGAATGTTCTCGCCGGCGGGGCAGGCGTGATTGCACGGGGGCAGCCGGTCCACATAAACCGGCCTGGAGGTACGCCAGGAACCGGTGTGGTTAGCGAGGCTCGTGCCGCTGTCGAGCGTGATGGCGAATGGGTGTTCCATCATGCATCTCCTTCCCGTTCGAGGAGATGAAATTCGACGATGTTGCGAGCGGCGAGCGCCTGCAATTTTGCGACCTGCTGTGCTCCTTGGTCGGATGAAAACAGGTGCGCGAACCGTTTTTGCGGCTGCAGGTATTCAGTGACTGGCACCATCTTTCGAATCTTGCGGCTGGCGGTCACCACGCCATGCTCGGCCTCGAACAGCGGGAAAAGCCCGGATTCCACCGCCAAGCGGGCGAGCCGAATGGTGTCATGCGACGCCGAGCCCCAACCCAGCGGGCATGGCACGTGGATGTGGATATAGCGCGCGCCATGGATGCCCATTGCCTTGGTGACCTTCCGCTCCAGGTCATGGAGGTCGGCGACCGACGCGGTTGCGACGTAGGGGATCCCGTGCGCGACGGCGATCTTCGGCACGCTCTTGCCGGTGCCGAACACGTTGCCCGGCTCCGGGCCCATTGCCGGCGTGGTGGCGGTGCGGGCGGCGGGCGGCGTCGCCGACGAGCGTTGCACACCGGTGTTCATGTACGCTTCGTTATCGTAGCAGATATAGAGCACATCGTCGTTGCGCTCGAACATTCCGGACAGACATCCGAATCCGATATCGGTCGTGCCGCCGTCGCCGCCTTGCGCGATTGTGCGCACGTCCCTTCGTCCCTTGACGCGCATCGCCGCGGCGACGCCGGTGGCGACCGCAGCCGCGTTGCCAAATAGCGAATGCAGCCACGCTACCTGCCAGGACGTCTCAGGATAGGGTGTCGTAAATACTTCGAGGCAACCCGTGGCGTTGACCGCGATGAGCTGGCCGGCGGTCGCTCGCATCGCGGCGTCGATGGCGTAGCGTGCGCCGAGCGCCTCGCCGCATCCCTGGCAGGCGCGGTGGCCACAGGTGAGCGCGTTCGATCGATCAATCGAGGCTTGAACGGAACGTTCCTTCTCCGACACTAGGCGGTTGCCCACCGTAAAGGTGCCTTTCTGATAGAAGCGCAGCTTCTGTGTCGCCGGCGAGGTCGTGTCCAATTCCGTCATGGCGTCCTCTCACTCCGCGGCCTGACGCTGGCCGCTTGCGCTCAGATAACGCAGGATGTTCTCGGCGGTAGGTCCCGATCGCCGTAGTTTGCGAACATGATGGAGCTCCTTTGCGACGATTGCTTCGTTGAGGTCGAGAAAGTGCACGCCTTCCCACGGCTGTACCAATGCGCGACGCAACAGTTTGTGCAGCGACGGCCGCGTGATTGGGC
>Ga0306917_10001020_pt1 | contig 12736 bp, 15 predicted proteins | sample tim00Cox00000000_FD_203313 | JGI IMG/M metagenome (GOLD analysis project Ga0306917, IMG submission 203313) | Lab enrichment of tropical soil microbial communities from Luquillo Experimental Forest, Puerto Rico - timezero.00C.oxic.00.000.000 (v2)... | ecosystem: Environmental > Terrestrial >... | reverse complement strand
CGAGGAACTGCGCTTGAGCCCGGTGGCGAGACGCTGCCACCATGGCGCCGCGGTTTGCGTGGTTTCGGTCGTGCTGTCGCTCATTGCGGTATCGTATTGGCCGCCAATCACCTTGGCGCCGATCATCGTGCTGTGGATGTCATGGCCGGACCGGCCGGTCCGTGATAGCGGTTCCGTCAAGCGACCGAAAGCCATGCTCCCAAGCCGCGTTCCCGAAAGCCATTTCCCGAAAGACATTTCCCTAAAGACATTTCCGTAAAGACATGTCCCCGAAAGCTATGACCCCGGAAGAAATGGTGTCGCGGCTCCTTTATCGCGACGGGCTGATGCTGGTGATCGATAAGCCGCCAGGCATCGCCGTTCATCGCGGTCCCAAAGCGCGACAAAGTGGCGGCGAAAGCCTGGAAGACCACTTCGGCGCGCTGCGATTCGGGCTGCCACGGGCACCAGCACTGGCGCATCGTCTCGACCGCGATACGTCCGGCTGTTTGGTGCTCGGACGCCACCGCAAGGCGTTGGCGCAGCTTGGCAAATTGTTCAAGAGGGGCGCGATCGGCAAAACCTATTGGGCGGTGGTCGAAGGTGGCTCCGCGGCCAACGAGGGAGAGATCGAACTGCCGTTGGGACGGCTTGATGTCGCGCGGGGCTGGTGGATGAAACACGATCCCGCCGGGCAGCCGGCTTTGACGAAATGGAAGGTAATGGGGCGGAGCTATTCCCCTCCAACTTGCGGGGAAGGGTTAGGGGTGAGGGTCGATAGGTGCGACGCAAGCGGCGACGCCTCGCTCCACTCTGCCACCCCCCTCCCGCCTCGCTTTACTCGGCGGCCTTCCTCTCAAGGGGAAGGGCAAGATAACGGCGAACATCAACTCACCTGGCTCGGGCTCGAACCGATGACCGGACGCACGCATCAGCTACGCGTTCATTGCGCCGCGATGGGCTGGCCGATTCTCGGCGATGCGATCTACGGCACCGCGTCCCGCCAGGACGGGCCCAAGAATAGACCAATGCTGCATCTGCATGCGCGAGAGGTCGTCGTGCCGCTTTACAAAAATCGCGCGCCAATTCGCGTGACCGCACCAATCCCCGCGCACATGTGCGCGGCGCTCACGCAATGCGGCTGGCAGGAAGAGAAAGAGCGGCAGACGTTCGCTAGTACAGCGTCTCCTTGATCCGGCGACGACGATTACCTCGCGGACTATCCCGTACCCAACACGTTTGAATAGGTTTGCTATTTTTGAGCATGGCCCGTTGTCTAATGCTGCCCTGTCCTGCTCCGTACTGAGCAGTTGGGTAGCAAAATGGTAGCAAGCGCGGCATTTGCCGATTCGTGGCAAGGGCGAAGAGGACTCAATTGCTGAGTAGTTCGTGCGGATCGAATTTGAGTTCGAGATCCTTCCATTGCTCGTAGTGCCCGAATGCTTGACCTCGCCGTGCCGCCAACACTGCTCGCCCGCGCAGACGAGGTGATCGAATAGCGCCACACTCCGCCCAGCGCAGAATGTCCGCTTATGGCACAAAGCGGACATCGCCGCCGTCGTGATCGATGTCCGCTTTCGGGGGTAAAGCGGACATCGGACAAAGTTAGCGGAATGTCCGCTAATGACCCAAAGCGGACATGAGAGAGGCCATCAGCCCTTGGCAATCTCCGCCGCATAAGCGTCGAACAGCGGCTGCCGATCCGACGGCTGGCCCGGGAAGTTTGGCTGCGACCAGTCGATCTCGACCCACGGCAGCGCCCGATCGGTCCAGATGTTGCCCACCGGCCGTGCCCAGCTTGCATCGTCCAGCGTGCCCGGCCTCATCACCAGAATGCCGGCGAAGCTCAGCGGCTCGTTCCAAACCTTCGTGCCGCATTCCGGGCAGCCGAGCATCCGCACCGTCCGGCCGCTGTCGGCCGCCTTGTCGTATCCCCGGAGCTCGCCACTAATCAGCTCGACATCACCGGCCTTCGCGAACATCGACAGCGTGTGCGTCGCCCCGGAAAAGCGCTGGCAGTCCTTGCAATGGCAGGCATAGACCACGAGCGGCGGTCCCTTAAGCCGGTAACGCACGGCCCCGCACTGGCACCCGCCCTCGACTGGGAACTGAGGCAGCTTCATCCCTATTCACCTCCCGGCGGGGACACTAGCCGTTGGCCCGCTTCATTTGTGGGCGTCGATCAGCCGGAAGATGCCGCGACTGGACCATAAAGCAGTCTGTTCAGAAGGACGCCTACGAGTGCGCCGATGAGCTGCGCCCCAATAAAGGCGAGAACGCCAGCGGGCGCGATGCCGGCAAACGTATCGGTCAACGACCGCGCAATCGTGACCGCCGGATTAGCGAAGGACGTCGAGGCCGTGAACCAGTAGGCCGACGTAATGTAGAGGCCGACTGCGTAAGGGATCGCATCGCGCGCCGCTCGCAGGCAACAGAAAATGACGAGAACGAGCCCAAAGGTTGCTACGAACTCGGCAAACCATTGTGAGGGTCCGGTGCGAACCGTCTGCGAAGTCTGCCACAGCGGCAGATCAAACATTGCGTGCGCCGCTAACACGCCGACAACGCCACCCGCGATTTGGCTTACGCCGTAAAGCAGTGCCGTGCGCCAGCTAAGTTGGCCCCGCAAAAGAAAGGCGAGTGTCACCGCCGGATTGAAGTGCGCCCCGGACACCGGAGCAAACGCGAGGATCAGCACGGTAAGGATCGCACCCGTCGGCAGCGTATTGCAAAGAAGCGTCAGCGCGCCGTTACCGCCGGCGAGCCTCGCAGCCATGATGCCGGAGCCGACAACTGCGGCGAGCAGGAAGGCCGTGCCCAGACACTCGGCAACGCACCGCTGCGCCAGTGATATCTTCACGTCGGTTCGACCGCCTTTGCCGTCGCATCTTCCATGCGGCCAATTTCCCTCAGCTTGCTTTGCAGGCTTAGCCGATCAAGCGAGCGCAATGGCAGCGACGTAAAAATGCCGATGCGCTGATTGAGCATGCGGTAGGCGTCCTTGGATGCGAGCGCGACCTCGGCGGGCGTCCCCTTGGCTTCGGCCGGGTCAGGCACACCCCAATGAGCCGTCATGGGTTGTCCAGGCCAGACCGGACAAACTTCACCAGCCGCGTTGTCACAGACCGTGAACACAAAATCGAGCAACGGCGCGCCGGGATCGGCAAATTCGCTCCAAGATTTCGAGCGAAAGCTCGATGTGTCATAGCCGAGCGACTGTAGGAGCTGCAGTGCCTCAGGATGGACCCGACCTTTCGGTTGGCTGCCGGCACTGAAAGCGCGGAATTTTCCCGCTCCTATTTTGTTGAGGATAGCTTCTGCCATGATCGAACGCGCCGAATTGCCGGTGCAAAGAAACAGGACATTGAAAGGCCGATCGGACATCTATCAATTCCCTAGCTGCAACATGCTGGCGTGCAGGATTCTGACTCCGTCGCGCGTGGCTTGCTCGCACGGATGAAGGCGCTCATGAACTTGCCATCGACCAATGCGGCAATCGCATTGACGTCCACGCCCTTGCCGGTCAGAAACTCACGAGCATCTTCGACACGATAGACGCGCGTCGGCTCAACTGTGATTGCCTCAAAACCGGCGGCGCTGAGCTTAGCGCGATAGTCGTCTTCATCGAGTGCGCCGGCAATGCAACCAACCCACAGCAGCATGTCACGGCGCAGCGCCTCAGGCACAGACCCGCGCGTTACCACGTCAGAGACGGCAAAGCGGCCGCCAGGTTTCAATACGCGGAATGCTTCGCGCAGCACCGCATCCTTGTCGCCGGATAGGTTGATGACGCAGTTGGAAATGATCACGTCCACCGAATTGTCCGGCAAGGGTATGGCCTCGATCTCGCCTTTGAGAAATTCGACGTTCTCGACCCCTGCTTTGCGCTGGTTCTCGCGCGCCAGCGCCAACATCTCGTCAGTCATATCGAGGCCATAGGCCTTTCCAGTAGGACCGACGCGACGCGCTGACAACAGAACATCGATGCCGCCGCCCGAACCGAGGTCGAGCACCGTCTCGCCGGGCTTGAGTTCAGCAAGTGCAGTCGGATTGCCACAACCGAGAGACACCGCGACGGCTGCCTCCGGGAGCGCGCTAGTTTCCTGGTCGCTATAGAGGTTCGCGCTGATCGGACCGGTGCCGATACTCGTCCCGCAGCAACCGTCGCCGGCACGCCAGGCCGCTTGTCCGTATTTATCTCGTATTGCCTCTTTGATGCTTGCATCGCTCATGGCATCCCCGCAAAAAAACCTCACACCGTTGGCAGAGGCCGATAGCCAATATGGTTCATCATCGTTTCAAAATAGTCCCTGACCTTTTTAGGAAAGCTCAGACCCTTCACTATGGCTGCCGAGCGCAGCAGGGGCAGCACGCGGATGTCGTCGAGGGACAGCTTGCCGTTCACTGCGGTTGGGCTTTCGATCAGCCGATCAAGCGTTTCGAGGTTTGGTATCAGTGCGTCGATATACTCGCGCGTCATGGCGCGCAGCTCGACAAAGTCGCCGAGTCGTTTTTGCTTCCGAATGACGTAGTGGTCGTGGGCGGCGATGGTGCCGAACTCGGGCAGGCCAAGAAGCGGATACCGGGGCCAGGTTAGAGGAGCGCTCTTATCGGCATTGGCAGTGGCCCATGCTGCGAGTTCGCTGCGCTGTGGGCCAACGAGAATGGGGGTTCCGAGGCCATCGATGTAGGCGACCATGTCCATGCTCTCCAGCATGGGTTGGCCGTCGTCTTTGACTAAGATCGGCACCACTCGCTTGCCGACCAAATTTATCATGGTTGCGGAGTCATCTTCGAGTAGGACGGTCTCCTGGAGGTGTAGGCGCTTGAGCGCCGCCACCATCCGCACGCGGAAGCAGATCCAGCAGTGTTCCCACAGATACAGCCTCATGTAACGAGCTCCTTCCGACGCGACCGGCTCTGCGCCGCTTTCTCGCCCTTGATTGGCATGCACTGATCGGCGCGACCTTGGCAGCAATTTTCGGTCAGGTAGGCAATCAGCGCATTCATCGTCTCGTAGCGCGCCGAATAGATCATCGAGCGGCCCTCGCGGCGTACCGTGACAAGTCCGGCATCGCAAAGCCGATCAAAGTGGAAAGTAAGAGTGTTGGGGGCGAGCTTGAGCGCTTCGGCAACACTGCCCGCCGGCATCCCATCACGCCCGGCCTCAACAAGCAGGCGAAATACGTCGAGCCGGTTGTCTTGAGAAAGAGCGGCCAGGGCCGCCAAGGCATCAAGTTTTTTCATACTTCAATAGATATTGAAATATGGTCCCGCGGTCAATATTATTTCAAGGCTGACTGAAATAAATCAATGTCCGCTTCTGGCACAAAGCGGACATCCAAGCGTCGTCCGGCAATGTCCGCTTTCGGAGGTAAAGCGGACATGGCGATTTCAGAGTGTCATGTCTGCTTTTGACCCATAGCGGACATCGCGTCGGCTGGCTTCATTACCGATTAATGTTCGCCGTCTTGATGATTGGCGCCCAGCGAGCGATCTCGTCTTTGACCAATATCCTGAGCGCTTGCTGGCCTCGCCTCGCTTTGTCAGGAACGTGACCACCCAGGTCAGAAAATCGATTGCGAACGTTCTGGTCGTCCAATGCCTTGTCGAGCGCATCGCTAAGCTTGTCCAGAACCGGTCGCGGTGTACCCTTTGGCGCAAACAAGGCAAACCAGGGCAGGGCCTTGAATTCCGATAGTCCAGCCTCCTTGGTGGTTGGGACATTTGGCAAGGCGGGGCTGCGTTCGTCTGCTGCAATTGCATAGGCCTTGAGCGCCCCAGCCTTAACGTGGGGAGCAACATCCACCGTCGCGCCGCACGCGTAGTCAACTTGGCCGCCGAGCAGCGCACTCGTGGCTGGCCCACCACCGTTGAAGGGCACTAGAGTCGGTCTCACACCGAGAATGGAATTGAGCATGAGACCATAGCTGTACATTATGGATCCGACACCCGCATGCGCCATGTTCAGCTTCGCGGCATTTGCATTTACGTATGCAATAAATTCTTCGAGGGTTCGTGGTGGAAAGTCCCTCCTGGCTACGATTACGAGCGGGGTCTCCATAGTCAAACCGATCGGCTCGAAATCGACATCCGGCTTGTAGGCGAGTTGGGGGTAGAGCCAGACCGCGATGGCGTGGGTTCCGATGTGGCCCATTTCAATCGTGTAACCGTCGGGAATGGCGCGCATGGCTCGGATGGAGCCCGTCGTGCCCCCAGCCCCCGGATAATTCTCGACAACAAACTGCTGTCCGAGCGTGCGCGACATGTGCTCACCAACCACGCGCGCAGAAACGTCGGTTCCTCCGCCGGGGGCAAACGGTACAATTATCGTGATCGTCCGCGTCGGATAGGCCTGCGCTCCCACGACGCGCGGCGCGGCCGACAGCAAGCCAGCACCTGTCACCAGTTGTAAAAATTGTCTACGGGCACGTCTCATGGTGATGCTCCACGAGCTGAGCACCTTCCCAGACCCACTCAATCATATCCAATTAGCACCTGAATGTCTGTTTTTGGCACAAAGCGGACATCGTGATCGCGTTGGTGAATGTCCGCTTTTGGGAGTAAAGCGGACATCGCGTTCGAGGACTTGAATGTCCGCTTATGACCCAACGTGGCCATGGGTGACATCCCGTGACGTCTTAGTCGCGACGGTTCACAATGAAGATCCGTCACATTGTCGAGCGACACGCAGCAAAATATCATGGCGCAAAATCTTGCTCGGAAAGAACGTGCCATGGTTCCATCCTACGTGTTCGCCGGCGTCGGCGGTTACTATGCCAGCAAGCAAGGTGGTCTCGCCGGAGTCTTTCGCCGCGCGACCGACGGCACCGACTGGAAACACGCGCTAAGCGAGATCGAAGCATTTACCGTCTTTGTGCATCCGCACGATCCAAATCTCGTCCTTGCTGGCACCGCCGATGGCGTTTATCGAAGTAGCGATCGCGGCCAAACCTTCCGCCGCGCAGACTTTCCCGATCGGGGCGTGCAGGTCTGGTCATTCCTGCAGGACGACGTCGATCCGACGCGGATGCTAGCCGGTGGTTCGCCAGCTTCGATCTATCGCAGCGACGACAGCGGCGAGAGCTGGAAGCGCATGCCCGATCTGCGATTGCCCGTCCATGCCAAGATGCCGTTTTCCTGCCGGGTGATGCGGCTCGCACCGCATCCCGGTCGCCGCGGCGAGATTTTTGCTGTGCTGGAAGTCTCGGGTGTCATGCGCTCGACCGATGGCGGCGAAAGCTGGAGCGATTGCAGCGCCGACCTCTTGCGCCTGGCGGAGACAGAACCGCGTTTGCGGAGCAAGCTCGTCAGCGACACTGAGGCCGAAGGCATGCTCGACGGCCACGCCGTCTGCACGAGCGCCGCGGATCCCGATGGCGTCATCATCGCCCTGCGCATGGGTCTGTTCCGCAGCCAGGATCAGGGCAAGACCTGGCAGGACATGCGGGTCGACCGCTTCTCACCCTTCACCTACGGGCGCGACATCAAGGTTTCGCCGCAGGATCCCAACACCCTCTATGCTTGTCTGAGCGTTGCGGCGTCATCGAAAGACGGCGCGCTCTACCGCAGCCAGGATGTCGGCAAGACCTGGCAACGCTTCGACAAAGTGACACCGCACGGCACTCTGATGTCGGTCGGCTTGCATCACGGGGACGCCAAGCAAGTCTATGTTGCGGCACGCTATGGCGAGGTGTTCGGAACTCAGGATGGCGGCGAAAGCTGGCTTGAAATGCCGTTGCCGCAGGGCGTCCAGCACATCTACGCGCTCGCTTGCGGCTAGTTGGCCGAGTCTTTGCTGGTAATGCGTCTCGAGGCGGAGATCGCTATGCGGAAGTTAGTATTAAAGGCGGCTCAACCCCCCAAGCCCAAACCGCCGCCACCGCGACCACCACGGCCGCCACCGCCACCACCAGGGCCATGATCTCGGGAAGCATTGCCAGCCAAACACTCAGGCGTGCCGAGGCGAAAGTGACCATTAGTCCGTGACAGACAAGCGTCACACTTATTCGATTCGCGTCGACTGGAGCGGCAATCAGGGCGCCGGAACGTCGGCGTACCGCGCCTATTCGCGTGCGTACGAGATCAGCGCGCAGGGCAAAACGGCCATACCTGGCTCGTCCGACCCGGTGTTCCGAGGCGATGCAGCGCGATGGAATCCGGCAGAGCTGCTCGTCGCCGCGCTTTCCGCTTGTCATCAGCTCTGGTACCTGCACCTTTGCGCTGACGCCGGTATCGTGGTCGTAGCATACAGCGACGAGGCCTCAGGCGTGGAGATCGAGCGGGCGGACGGTGCCGGGCAATTCGAAAGGGTCACGTTGCGGCCGCACGCCAAGCTCGCGGCTGGATCTGATGAGAACATCGCGCGCCGCCTGCACGATGCTGCCGCCGAGAAATGCTTTATCGCGCGCTCGGTGTCGTTCAAGGTAGAGCACGAACCGACCTTCGAGATTGCGTCGGCATAGTAAAGCCGTTGCAGGTCCCTTCGCAGATGTTCTGTTGGCCGAAGCGAAAATCAGCGTAGCAGGCTAAAATTGATCGTTCCCCGGTGATCTCAAATATTTCTTCCTGGCACAAAGCGGACATGACGATCACTTTCAGCTTTGAAGGGGCGGGAAGTGGGGTGTCGTTAACGCGGACATGATTGATGTTTGAAAATAAAAAGCCTCATTCCCCTGCTCCCTCGGAATTAGAGAAGCGGTCAACCGAGACGACAGCCTCTACGCCCCTCCAATTCTCGGTCTGGCGACTTGCACTCGCTTTCGTCATCGCGGGTGCATCCGATGTCACAGGTGCTTTCGCGAGCTTGGCGCCGCCGATCGGATGGGCGGTCGATGTCGTGACTGCAGCGCTCCTGTTCGTCGTGCTGGGCTGGCAATGGCTGCTTTTGCCGGGGCTGGTCCTAGAAGCGATACCGGGCGTCGGAGTACTTCCATTCTGGCTGCTGGTGGTAGGAGCGATTGCTGTCCTGGGCACTCCTCGACCGAGGTTTGAACGGCACTAGAACCGCACAACCTTTCGCACGGCCACGCGTCTCTTCACTATGTCCGCTATTGGCACAAAGCGGACATCCAACTGTCGGAAGGTAATGTCCGCTTTTGACCCAAAGCAGACATGAGCGCTTCGGCATTCACCGAACCGAATTGAATATCCGGCAAACGCACTTCACTTCGGCTTGATGCCCACTGCCTTGACCACCACGCCCCACTTCTCGGTTTCGGCAGCGACGAATTTTCCAAATTCGACGGGCGTCATGGGCATTGGCGCGTGGCCGAGCTCGGCAAACTGGGCCTTCACCTTGGCATCGGCAAAGCCGGCAGTAATCTCCTTGTTCAGCCTCTCGACGATCTCGACGGGTGTGCCCTTGGGCGCGCCGATCCCCACCCACGAGGTCGCCGCGTAACCGGGCAAGGAATCGCCAACCGTCGGGATATCCGGCAGAACCTCAATGCGCGCCGCAGTCGTCACGGCGAGCGCCCGTAGCTTGCCCGGCTTGATGTAATCGATGGCCGCACCAAGGCCAGAAAATTGAAGTTGCACCTTGCCGGCGACCACGTCATTGAGCGCAGGCACGTCCGCGGGATATGTCACGTGAGGCATATCGACGTCGGCTTTCATCTTGAACAGAGCTGCCGCCAAATGGGGCAGCGTGCCACTAAAGGGCGATGCCATCGTGACCTTGCCTGGATTTGCCTTGGCATAGGCGATGAGTTCTGGAACGGTCTTGGCGGGGAACGATGGATTGACCACCATGACGATGGGGATACTCACCACACCCGCCACCGGCGCCATGTCGCGAATGAAATTGAAATTGAGCTTGTCATAGAGCGTGGCATTGATCGCATTCGCCGAGTTCGCGAGCAAGAGCGTATAGCCATCCGCGCGAGCATGCACGACCGCTTCGGTCGCGATGTTGGTACCGTCCCCAGGGCGATTTTCGACATCGAATGACTGGCCGAGCCGCGCCGCCAGCCAGCCAGCAACAATGTGCGCGTCGCGGTCGATTCCGCTGTCGGCAGGAAAGCCAACAAGAACGTGGACCGGTCGCGACGGATAGGCTTCCGCAATTGCGACGCGCGAGATGAGCGGTAGCGCAGCAGTACTTGCAGTCAGATGTAAGAATTTGCGGCGGGGAGGCTTCATGCTGATGCTCCACGAACTTGAGCACCTTTCCGGCACAATCATATTCAACAGCGGTCTGAATGTCGCCTACTGGCACAAAGCGGCATCCCAATCGCGCTGCCGAATGTCCGGTTTGGGGTAAAGCGGACATTCCGCATTTCAATTTGTTGGGGTGCAAGCTTCTAAAGATTAATCATTTGTGACATCGGCAGTTCGCAAATTCACGGCTCGTATTTTTGACCTGAATCAAATTCAGGTTCCTCGTGAGTGCTATACGAGGAGTAAGGTGTCTCGAAAGCCCATGGAGAAAGGTCAGATGGGTATCACCACGAAATTGGCGCTCGCGTCGATCCTTGCACTAGGGTTCACGGCACCGGTGCAGGCTCAAAACCCCCAACAGGGCGACTACTACAGGTTCCAGCCGTGGACGCCGCAACAAGTGGGCCCTGCACAAGGGCGGAGAATTCGACAGGGCGATTACTACAACTTCCAGCCGTGGATGCCGCAACAAGAGAGCCCTGTACAAAAGCGGAGAATTCGACAGGGCGATTACTATAAGTAACTTCGCAACGGTATTGAAAATAAAAACCCCTCGGAGATTTTTCTGGGGGTTTTATTAGTCCGCGCCGGGACCAATTACGCCGCGGCTTTGTGCGGCCAAAGAGGGCGCGCAATGCGGGCTGCGCCCACGACAGCCACTGGCGAAAATCCGGCAATACCTGTCGTAAGCGCGGTGTCGATTGCTGCAGTGCATGAGTCCGCTTTTGGCACAAAGCCGACATTCCCGCCGCCGTGAACGATGTCCGCTTTTGGGGGTAAAGCGGATATGGCGCGGACCTAATGCGATGTCCGCTTTTGACCCAAACCGGAGATTTGCGCAGCATGCTTTTGACTACTTCCGGACCGCCAATCTCAGGAGTTACGATGGCTTGCCCGGAGGCCAAGCCACGGGGTTCTATGCGCGTCATCAGAAAATTGGAGGCGAATTGTGCAACGCATTGCTGGTGCTTGTTCTGCAATACTCGTTTCCGCCGGTCTGGCTGCCCAGGCACAAACCCCCTCACCCGGTTCGCCGGGATTTGAGAAAAAGAACTACAATTACAGTGAGTGGACGAAGGGTTTGTTCTCCGAGGTCGTTACCGTCACACACCCTGGCAAGATGATCTTTCTGGCTGGGGTCGGAGCCGAGGACGAGAGTGGAGCGCGCGGCTCAATCCGGTACCTCGGCGACTTCGCCGGCCAGTGCGGCTATGCCTATGACAAGATCAAGCGGCTACTCGCGATGCATGGCGCCACCATGAATGACGTGGTGAAGGTCGTCACCTACGTCACCGATATTCGTAATCTGCCCGAAGCCGGCAAGTGCCGCACCGAAGCGCTCGCCGGAGCTCCACAGCCCGTACATACCTTCCTCAATATCAATCAGCTCGCATGGCCGGGCATGTTGGTCGAAGTAGATGTGATCGCGATTACGAAGGAACCCTAGAGTCCCAAATCCTAGGAGGAAGCGATGGCGGTCCATTCGATCACGCGCCGCACGGCGCTGCGCGCGGCGAGCTTCGGTGTGTCGGCATTCATAGCGACGCAGGCGATAGCGCAAGAGAACATGCGCAAGACTTTCGTGCTCGTGCACGGCGCTTATCACGGCGGCTGGTGCTGGCGCCGCGTCGCTGACCTGCTCGAAGCGCGCGGCCACAAAGTTTATGCGCCGTCGCTCACCGGCAACGGCGATCGCTCACATCTTCTCAGCAACGACATCAATCTCGACACCCAGATCGCCGACATCGCCAATCTCGTGACATGGGAAGACCTCAACGACGTCTGCTTGGTCGCGCATTCCTTCGGCGGCTGGCCGGCCTCCGGCGCGCTCGAACATATTTACCACCGCGTCGGTTCGATCGTCTGGCTCGACGCGTTCAAGCCGGAGGACAGTCAGAAGGGCGCTGACTACATTTCGGAGTTCAGCCGCAAGGCCATGGAGGAGGCGGTGGCGCGCGGCGAGCCCGGCCGCAAGCCGCCGCCGGCTAAGACCTTCTCGCTCAGCGAGAAGGATTATGCCTGGATCGACTCCAAGCTGACGCAGCAGCCAAACGGTCTGGCAATGCAGGCGATAAAGCTAACCGGCAAGCGCGACGCGATCGCCAAGAAGACCTACATTCGCGCGCCGAAATATCCGCAGGCTGCCTTCGACAAGGCGCTGGCCGATTGCAACGCAGGCGGCGGTTGGCAGACCTTCGTCAACGACAATTCTGGCCATGACGTGATGATCGATCAACCGGCCTGGCTCGCGGACCTGTTGCTGAAAGTGTCGTAGATGGCCTCCGACCGTACTCGCGCAAACCTACGAGGTGAAAACGATCCCTGCGGTGCATGAGTCCGCTTCTGGCACAAAGCGGACATCACGATCGTGCTGAACGATGTCCGCTTTTGGAGGTAAAGCGGACATCGAGATTTCAGGGCGCGATGTCTGCTTTTGACCCAAAGCGGACATTGGTCTGCTGTTCAGGGTTCGGACCCGATGCCAACCAGCGACGTCCGGTGCATTACCCGGCAAAATGCCTTGTTCGATGTGGGGCGCGTCAATGCGGCCCTACTAGGCTTTGCCGAGTGTTGATAAGCTCCTCCCGACATGCCG
>Ga0306917_10001005_pt1 | contig 12796 bp, 11 predicted proteins | sample tim00Cox00000000_FD_203313 | JGI IMG/M metagenome (GOLD analysis project Ga0306917, IMG submission 203313) | Lab enrichment of tropical soil microbial communities from Luquillo Experimental Forest, Puerto Rico - timezero.00C.oxic.00.000.000 (v2)... | ecosystem: Environmental > Terrestrial >... | reverse complement strand
CGTTGCCTATTCGCGTGCTTGGCGTCGTGTCATTGCCTCCTAGAGGTCAGGACAAGGCATCGTACCGGATCAAACCCGCACACCGGAAGTGCCAACGAACGTGCGCTTTGGGTCAATAACGGACATCTAGGCTAATAGAGGGAATGTCCGCTTTACCCCCAAAAGCGGACATTGATTGAGCGCGTCGGGATGTCTGCTTTGTGCCAAAAGCGGACTCATGCACCGCAGCAATTTTATTCGATCACCAGGTCGGCGCGGCCAAGCAGCGGCAGCGGTATGGTAAGGCAGAGGGTCTTGGCGGTTTTCAGATTGATGACTAGTTCACTTTGGTGGCCTGTTGAACTGGAAGATCGGCTGGCTTTTCGCCCGTGAGAATCCGGCCGGCGTATACTCCGACCAAACGGTAAGGCTCTGCGAAATCGGAGCCATAGCTCATGAGGCCGCCGGCATATGGTTGGCAATGCGTGCCGGGCCGCGAGCTCAACAAGCTGATTACGCTGGGTCAAAAAGAATACTTCACCGCTTATCACAAGTGCGTCCACCCGCTGACCGACAAGGGCCTCGAAAGCCGATTCGATCTCGCTAGCGCTACTCGGTGCGCCCGGAAGGAGGACGGTCAGGGCTCTTCAACATGGCGGGCTCCCGCCCATGGAAATTCTCTAACATCAGAATACGTTGGTGGCTCGGTCCTGCAATGTGCATCTTCAAGCGGCCGTCTCACGCTTCACGCGGGTGACAATCTGGGTTGGGTCGACGAAGCGCAGCGCAATCAACAACCACACCAATGTGGTGAGCATGTAAATTACCGCCATGGCATCGATCGATTGCCCTGCCCGAACGCCCGCCGCATAGACCGCGTAATAGAGCGCGACCACGAGCGTCTGACTCCCCGGCCCAGCCGTGAAGAATGTCAGCTCGAACATTGCTATGGTGCGTACCAGTACGAGCAGCAAGGCTGCCAGGATCCCCGGGCTGAGCAGCGGCACTATCACGTGCAGGAACAGCCGTCCTGTGCCGGCACCGAACACGCGCGCCGCGGCTTCGATACGCGGATCAATCTGCTCGATGAACGGGATCATTACCAGCACCACGAACGGTACCGAGGGCACAAGATTAGCGAGGATTACCCCCGACATATTGCCGCCGAGGTGCGCCTGATAGAGCACGGTTGCAAGCGGGATGCCAAAGGTGATCGGCGGGATGAGCAAAGGCAGTAGGAAGAGTAAGACGACGGCTTGCTTGCCCGGAAAATTGCGCCGCGCCAGTGCGTAAGCCGCCGGTACGCCAAGTAGCCCCGACAGCAGAACCACAGCGCCAACCACCTCAAAGGTGACGATGAGCACGTCGTGAAGCTGGAATTCGTTCCACGCCGATTCATACCAGCGCGCCGTGAATCCGGCCGGCAGCCAGGCGTTAAACCAGCGCGTGCCGAAGGAATTGATGACGACTGTTGCGACCATCGCTGTGAAATTGAGGATGAAAATGGCGACGAGCGCCCAAATCGCTATCGCCCATAGCTGTTCGCCGATCGATTTCTCTGTTGCCACGGGCTTTAGCCTTTTCCACCGCTGGCGGCGCCGCGATAGGCCAGCGATCGCCCGAACAGGATCATAACGACGACGATGAGCTGGCAGAACCCCATGATCATGGCGATCGCGGAGGCCATCGAGCTGTCGTACTGCTCATAGGCGGCCTGATAGGCGGCGATGGAGATGACGCGAGTGTCGCCCGCGGGCGCTCCGAGCAGCACCGCCGAGGGAAAGACGGAAAAGGTCTGTACGAACGACAAGCAGAGATTGATGGCGAGGCCTTGCGCGAGCAGAGGCAGCAGGACATGCACAAAGCGGGCCCGCGCCTTAGCACCGAGAGTGGAAGCCGCCTGCTCCAGCGAAGGATCGATGCCGGTCAGATAAGACAGGGTTAGCAGGAAGGTGAACGGGAATCCCGACAGGATCAGCGACAGCATCACGCCCGTATAATTGTGTACCAGGCGGATCTTTCCGAGCCCAATCATGAACAGCACTCGGTTGAACCAGCCCTGGGGCCCGAGATAGATGAGCAGACCCTCGGCGATCAGCACGGTGCCGAGTGTGATCGGGATGACCAGGATCGCGGTCAGCAAACGGCGGTAATCCATCCGCCGTACCCTGAGCGCGACCGGCACCGAAATCAGAACATTGATCAGTGTCGCCGGAATGGCGAGGCGGAAGGTCGCGCCGATCGTGTCATAAAGGAACGGATCAGAGAAAAACTTGGTGTAATTCGCCAGCCAGTTACCCGCCTTCGGCTGAAACGACAGCACGAAGCCGTAAGCAAACGGATAAATGAACAGCACCACGACGAACAGCACGGCCGGCAAAGCCAGCAATGTCACGCCGTCGAGATCGCGGAGCGCAAGACGCACGCGCAATGGCGTCGGATCAGCGAGGGTGCCAGTCGCCCTTTTGCTCATGCGGTCGCCCGCGAATAGACCAGTACCCGGCCCGGATCTGCCGTGAGGCGCACAGTCTCACCCTTGCTCACCCTGCGATCGGATTGAAAATAAAGCTCGGTGCCGTCGGCGATCCGACCGGAGCAGTAAAAGCTGTGCCCGTGGTACTGCGCCGATTCGACGGTCGCCGCGATTGAGCCAGTCGCACTCACCGCAAGATCGTCGGGTCGGATCGCCGCGACCACCTCGCCCTCATTGACCGCGTCGACGGGTGTCGCCGGCAAGTTGGCGCCGGCGACATTGACATGGATCAGCTTGTCGGCGCGGGTTGCGCGCACACGAAGCTGGTTGCGATAACCCATGAATTCGGCGACATCGGCGTGCGCGGGACGTAAGTAGAGCTCCTCCGGCGTGCCAACCTGGCGCACCTCGCCCGCCCGCATGACGACGATGCGGTCCGCGAGCGACAGCGCCTCCTCCTGGTCGTGCGTGACGTAGATAGTGGCCGAGCCGATCAATTCATGAATGCGGCGGATTTCCGCGCGCATCTCGAGCCGCAGCTTGGCATCCAGATTGGATAACGGCTCGTCCATAAGCACGAGTGGCGGCTCGATCACAATGGCGCGGGCGATGGCGACGCGCTGCTGTTGTCCACCCGAAAGCTGCCCGGGCAGTTTGTCGCCCTGGTCGCCGAGACGCACGATCGACAACGCCTCGTCGACCTTGCGCTCGATCTTATCTTTGGCAATCCCGTGCATGTTGAGGCCGAAGCCGATGTTTCGCCTTACGCTCATGTGCGGAAACAGCGCGTAATTCTGGAACACCATACCGAAGCCACGCGCCTCTGGCGGCAGGTGATCGATGCGCGTCGTGTCAAGCCAGACGCTGCCGCCTGAAAGCGTCAGCAGGCCGGCCAGGCAATTGAGCGCGGTTGATTTGCCGCAGCCGGAGGGCCCGAGCAAGGCTATGAACTCGCCGCGGCGGACGCTCAGCGTGACGCCCTTGAGCGCGTTGATGCTGCCGAACGTGCGGCTCATGCTTTCGAGCCGCAGCTCGCGAAAATCGCGTGCAGCAATCGCCATGACGAGCGCTTCTCCCCAAGCGGCAACAGCTTACATAATAAAGGAAGACTGGCGGAGGCCGCCGCCAGTCTTCTCTCATGGGTAGGGCGTCAGTTCTTCTTCTTCTGCGAGCCAATCTGCTCGTCCCAGCGGCTGAATGCATACACGAGCTTATCGGGTAGCAGCGGAATCTCCTGCGGCGCTGCCGTGATCGCCTGGGCATATTCGCTGCGACCAAATTCGGCGATCACCTTCTGGCTTGCTTCGGGCGCCATCGACAACGGCACGTCCTTTACGGCCGGACCAGGATAGAAATAACCGTCATCGTAGGTCATGGCCTGCGCCGGTGGCGACAGCATGTAGTTGAGGAAATCGATCAGCACCGCGAGCTTATCGTTGGAGACCCCCTTCGGGATGCAGAGGTAATGGGCATCCAGAACCCAATGGTAGCCCTTGAGAAAGAACACCTTGGCTTCCTTGGGCACCACGCCGAGAGCGCGGGGATTGATGTCCCAACCCATCTGCGATGGGATCATGTCGCGAGAGCCTTCGCCGAGCTCCTTCATGGTCGCCCCGGTGCCGGCCGGATAGTACTCGACGTATTGCCCAAGCTCCTTCAAGTACGACCAAGTCTTGTCCCAGCCGTCCTTCGGATCGTGCGGGTCCTTGTCACCGAGGATGTAGGGAAGCCCCATCATGAAGACGCGCCCCGGCCCGGAATTCGCCGGGCGCGCATACATGAAGCGGTTGGGATTAGCTTTAGCCCAGGCGAGCAGGTCTTCGGCGGTTTGCGGCACCTGCTTCACGTTATCCGGCATGTATTCCATCACCGGACCCGCCGGACAGAACACGATGCAAACGCCCTGGTTCGAGGCAAGCTCCTGCATTCTGGCGGCGCCGGGCAGATAGATCTCATTGAGCTTGGGCAACTTGGCCGCAAATTCGGTGGCGATTGGAATCCACAGCTTCTGGTCGACACCGGCCGAGAGCGCATCTATCCCGGTCAGCACACCGTCAATATCGACCCGGCCGGCGTCCTGTTGCGCCTTGATTTTGCCCGGCAGTTCGGGAGCTGGTGCCTTACTGAAGTTTACCTTTGCGACCAGTTTCGGATTGTTGTCGCGATAGGCTTCGATCGCCTTCTGGGTGAGGGCAAGGTTGCCGGCCACGTCGACGAAATTGAGCGTGACCGGCGATGTGGGAAGCGGCAGATTTTGTGCGAATGCCGGGGCCGCCGCAGAGCTTGCAAGACCTCCTACCACCGCACGGCGGGTCAACTTAATGAGCATGGTATTCCTCCCCTGAGGTTCAACGCGACAATGGCTAGGTTAGGTTTCCTTCAGAAAAATTTGGGACAGACAGAGCATTGCCTCGCTCACCTATCGGCCTTTCAGTTTGCGCCACACCGAAAAATCCTCCTTGGCCTGTTCGTCTGTCGGCGGATAAAGCCCGATAATCGAACGGCCGTTTTTGACCTCTTCCGTCACGAAATCCTCGAAGGCGGTCATTTCTACCGCCTCGTTGGCAATCTCGTCGGCAAGATGCGCGGGGATAACCACGACGCCCTCGGCATCGCCAACGACCACATCGCCCGGCCACACCGGCGCGTCACCGCAGGCAATCGGTACATTGATGTCGAGCGCCTGATGGACTGTCAGATTGGTCGGTGCGGCTGGACGATGATGATATGCAGGAATGGCCATGCGAGCGATCTCCGGCGAGTCACGAAAGCCTCCATCGGTCACAACGCCGGCGACGCCGCGGATCATGAGCCGGGTAACGAGAATCGATCCAGCTGAAGCGGCGCGGGCATCCTTGCGACTGTCGATGACGAAGACCGCGCCTGGCGGGCACTCTTCCACCGCCTTGCGCTGCGGATGCGATCGATCCTGGAACACAGTGATTAGGTTCAGATCTTCACGCGCCGGGATGTAGCGCAGTGTGAAGGCCTCGCCGACCATCGTCCCCGCCGCCGGGTTAAGCGGTGTCACATCCTGAATGTACTGGTTGCGAAAGCCCCGCTTGAACAGCGCGGTGCAGATCGTCGCCGTGCTCACTGTCTTGAGCTTGTCGCGTAGCGCTACGGAAAGCATGCCTTACTCTTTCAAAAAATATCCGGCTCGCATACCGGTGCGCCGAAATCGGTCCGTAGGAAATCGAAGTCGCAGCCCTGGTCGGCTTGCTGCACATGGCGTGAGAACATCCAGCCATAGCCGCGTTCATATCGCGGTTCGGGCTGCTTGCGCTTGACACGGCGGTCGGCAAGCTCGCCCTCGGACACATCGAGGCTGATGCGGCGTGCCGGCACGTCGACAGTGATCATGTCGCCGGTCTTAACCAGCCCGAGCGGCCCGCCGACATAAGATTCCGGTGATACATGCAGAATGCAGGCGCCGTAACTAGTGCCACTCATACGCGCATCGGAAATGCGCACCATGTCGCGCACGCCTTGCTTGAGAAGCGTTTTCGGTATCGGCAGCATACCCCACTCCGGCATGCCCGGCCCGCCGAGCGGTCCGGCATTGCGCAACACCAACACGTGGTCGCTGGTGACGTCGAGATCATCGCGATCGATGTTCGCCTTGAGATCGGGGTAGGAGTCGAACACCATGGCCGGGCCGGAATGTCTCAGCAGATGCGGCGCCGCGGCCGATGGCTTCATCACGCAGCCGTTCGGCGCCAGGTTGCCGCGCAGCACGGCGAGTGCGCCCTCGGCATAGATTGGGTTGTTAAGCGGACGGATAACGTCATCGTTATAGATTTCTGCGGAGTCGAGCACGTCACCGAGCCTGCTGCCCGAGACGTTGACGTGTGAGAGGTCGAGGAACGGCTTGAGCCGCGACATCAACGCCGGCAATCCGCCGGCATAATAGAAATCTTCCATCAAGTATTTGTCGCCGCTCGGCCGGATGTTGGCGATCACCGGCACCTCGCGGCTAGCGCGATCGAAATCGTCGAGATTGATACTGTGGCCGGCGCGCCGAGCCATTGCCAGCAAATGGATCACGGCATTGGTCGAGCAACCCATCGCCATCGCCACGACGATAGCATTGCGGTAGGCGGCCTCAGTTTGAATCTTTGCCGGCGTGACGTCTTCCCAAACCATTTCCACGATTCGGCGGCCCGAGTCCGCACACATGCGGATATGGCCGGAATCGGGGGCAGGAATGGATGAGGCACCGGGCAATGCCATGCCGATCGCCTCCGCGAGTGCAGTCATAGTCGCCGCGGTGCCCATGGTCATGCACACGCCGTAGGAGCGCGCGATGCCGACTTCCATTTCGCTCCAGGCCTTCTCGCTGAGCGCGCCAGCACGGCGCTCGTCCCAGTATTTGAAAGCGTCGGAGCCTGACCCAAGTACCTTTCCGTGCCAGTTGCCCCGCAGCATAGGGCCGGCCGGCACGTAGATCGCTGGCACGCCGGAGCTGGTTGCGCCGAGCAGCAGCCCGGGCGTGGTCTTGTCGCAGCCGCCCATCAGTACGGCGCCGTCGACCGGGTGCGAGCGGATGAGTTCTTCCGTCTCCATCGCCAGCATGTTGCGATAGAGCATGGTTGTTGGCTTAACCTTACTTTCTGACAATGAGAGCGCTGGCAGTTCGACCGGGAAACCGCCGGCCTGGAAGACACCCCGCTTGATGTCGTCGACGCGCTGCTTGAAGTGCGCGTGGCATTGATTGAGGTCGGACCAGGTATTGATGATGCCGATGACGGGCCGACCAACATAGTCGGCACCGGAATAGCCCATCTGGCTCATGCGGGAGCGATGGCCAAACGAACGAAAATCGTCCGGCAGAAACCAACGCGCGCTGCGCAGCTCCTTCGGCTGCTTGCGTGACATCCGCTACACCAAACCGTTCCGCCGCAGGCCTGCGCGCGACTTTGCGTCAATTACAGCAGGGATTTGCCGCCGGTGGAATGGGGTTCAGGCGTTCCGGTGGAATGGGGTTCAGGCGTTAGTCTGCACGGCAGCAATCCTGAGCCACCCACGTCCGCTTTGGGTCAAAAGCGGACATTCAGCCAGCGAGCGATGTCCGCTTTACCCCCAAAAGCAGACGTCGCTTAGAGCGATCGGCAAGTCCCCTTTGTGCCAATTCCGGACTAATTGCATCGCAGCAAAACAGCGCCCTATCGATTAGCTCGAAAATCTTTTTGCTACGCACGGCCGGATCATACACATGGGGCATGATCACCGACGTGGCAGCAATCTAAACCCGGCGATGCAGTCGGTGCTCAATGACGAGCAGGAGCGCGTTAGCGGCGATGGCAAAGACGAACAATACGAGCGCAACCGTGACCATCTCTTCGGCTTGCAGGAGTTGCATCGCGTTGATGATCAGAAAACCTAAACCATGCTTGGCTGCGAACATTTCCGCCAGCAGGACCCCAAGTAGGGTGAGGGCAAAGCCGATCCGGAACCCCGAAATCACTTCCGGAATGGTCGCCGGCAGAAGCACGGTGAGAATTGTCTGCCCTTTCGACAGACGCAGGGTCCGCGCCGACTTCAAATACACCAGTGGGATATTGCGGATGGCGTTCATAGTGAGAAGTGCGACCGGCAGCACACCATGCATCGCGCCGAAGGCTACGCGGCCGGAAGTGCTTAGCCCGAAAATCAGCAGCACCACCGGATAGAGCGTAATCTTTGGCAGTGTATAGAGGGAAATCAGGATCGGCTCGCCGACCGCCCCCGACAGGCGATGGACGCCCATCCAAATTCCGATCGAAAGCCCGACGGCATAGGACAGGATCAACGCGTAGAAGAAAGAAACGAGTGTTGCCCAGGCATTTTCTGCAAACCGCGCGGTAGGCAGAAACCTTACAAGATACTGCAAGGTCGGCACCGGGCCGGGTAACGCGGTGTCGCCGACGAACTGGTGCAGCGCCTGCCACACCAGCAGCATCACGGCGAAAACGATCAATGTGTCGGTCGCACGTTTGATCACGATCATGATTTGACGAGACCGCGGCGCGCCGCCCAGCGCTGATCGAGCGTATGCAGCGTCATGTTAACCAGAGTCGCCACAACGATCAGCAGCAACATCAGCGCATACATTCGGCGATTGTCGAAATCGGAGTAGGCGTCCGAGATGATGCGCCCGAGGCCGGCGGGCGCCAGGATGAACTCGCTCGCGATCACTGCGATGAAGCTGTAGCTAACCACAAGCTTGACGCCGGTGAAGAGATGCGGCGCAGCGGCCGGAAGTTTCAGACGGAGCGTTGTGGACAGCCTCCCCATCTGGTGCATGCGCGCCACTTTGGTCAGAATGCGCGGAATCCGGTCGAGCCCATTGAGTGTTGCGATGATCATTGCGACGAGAGCGGTAGCTACGCCCATCAGCAGAATGGGGATGGCAGAAAGGCCAAAAATCGCGATCATCACCGGGTAAAAGATGAAGATCGGTACCGCGTAATACGTCGCAAAGAATGGATCGAGCGTCTCTCGCAGCCGCGGAAGTGCGTGAATGACTACGCCAAGGGCAAAGCCGAGCACAACGGAGATCAAGACGGCAGCAGTCACGATGCCGAATGTGCGCGCGATCTGGTCATTAACTTGCCCTGAGATTAATAGTTGCAGCAGCGCATCGACCATTTCCGACGGCGGAATCACGACGCGATGGTCGATCAGGCCAAGCCGGCAGGAGATTTCGAGAAGACCAATTGCTGTCCCGATTACCGCAAGTCTGATCCAACCAACCCGGCTCATTTTGCGGCTACCCCGCCATAGCCAAGCGATTTCAGCGATTCAGCGCGCAGAGTGTCCCACAGCCGGCCGGTGATTGCGCCGAACTGCGCTTGGCCGACGATCGTGTTGTCGCGTTCGCGCGGCCAGCCAGTCTCGACGATTTCAAGGAATCGCCCGGGACGGGCCGACATCGCACCAATGCGGTCCGACAACATGGCGGCCTCGTCAAGCGCGTGGGTAATCAGCAGAACCGTCGAGTCGGTACGCCGCCAAAGTCGAAGCACCTCGTCACCCATGAGCAGCCGCGTCTGTGCGTCGAGCGCACCGAACGGCTCGTCGAGGAGGATAAACCGCGGCTGGAGAACCAAGGTGCGAGCAATGCAGACGCGCTGGCGCATGCCACCAGAGAGTTGTGCCGGATAAGCGCGGGCAAAATCCTTGAGCCCCATAAAGGACAACGCGTCGTCGACCCGGCGGCAGACCTCCGCTTCGGAGACGCCGCTGCGGCGGAGACCAAAGGCCGCGTTGTCCCACACGGTGAGCCAAGCGAAGGTCGCATCCTCCTGAAAGACAACGCCGATGCCTTCTGGCACCTCGTTCGCAACCGGACGGCCCTCGAATATCACTGTGCCGGCAGTGGCCGGCTGAAGACCGGCCAATACCTCCAGCAAGGTTGATTTGCCGCAGCCCGATGGCCCAACGACCGCGAAAAATTCGCCGCGCCGCAAATCAAGGTCCACGGGCCCGAGCGCGTGCACCGGTTGCTGGCCGGCCGCCCCCGGATAGATCCGCGTCACACCTGAAAGCGACGCGTGAATTTGCCGATCCGGGAGCGTTGTTGAAGTCACTTTTGCAGATCGGCTGGTAGCAACGAGCTATCAACGATCTTCTTTAAATCCACGTCCTTCTCCAGCATTCCGACCCCTTTCATTGCGCGCACCGTATTTTCGAGTAGTGGCATCTCGATGCGGCCCTCGGTCCAGAACTTAGCATCCACCAGTTCTTTGACCATGAGGCCCACATCCTTTGCCGGCAGCGGCTCGTAGACCTGACTGAGGATCTGGATGGCTTCATCGGTGTGCTCGTAAATGAACCTGGTGCCGTCGCGACGCGCCGCCTGAATCGCCCGGAGCTGGTCTGGACGTTCCTTCATCGTCTGGCTCGTAGCCATGCCGATCTGCGAGGGAACGAGCGGCAATTCCTTCGAACCGACGAGAACGCGGTACTTGCTCTCGCCACCACGGGTGTGAAACAGAATGATCGGTATTGCGGTCACATCGACCACACCGTTCTCCAACGCGGTGAGCGCTCCGCCCAAACTGCCGAGCGCCACCATCTGCACGTCGCCCTGTTTGAGGCCGGCTTTCTCCAACACAAGCACGCCCATCATTTCGCCGAGCGACTTGGGATTGCTGATGCCGAACTTTTTGCCCTTGAGGTCCGCCGCCGTCTTGATTGGAGAATCCGGCATGACAACAACCACGAGGTCCGCGAGCGAGCGCGACGTGAAACCGACGATTTTGACGTCCTGACCCTGCTCGGCCGCGGCGATCACCGGGGCGGCGGTGACGTCGCCATAGCCCAGATCGCTCGCAATGGCGTTGCGCACCGAACTACCGCCGCCGGCACCGGAGATAATGCCGCTAATGTCGATACCGTGCTTCTTGAAGAAGCCCTTTTCCAATGCAATCGCGTACGGCGCTCCGGACGGGTCGTTTTTGTACTGTGTGACGAGGAGGTCCACCGCCGCGGCCGGCGACGCAGCGAGTGTAAGCGCAAGGATCAGCACGCCATGAATGAGTTTCATTGCGATGTCCTCTTTTTAAGGCAATAGGCCAGGTGGTCCATGGAATTAAGAGCGTATCGCCTTGGCACAAAAACTGTACAGGAACGTTGCCGCAGGACTGCGCCTTGAGGAGCGGCGCCGGCCACAGCCTCATGGACCGCCCCAAGCGTGGACGACCAGCGGGCGTTCGGGTCGGGGAGAAGACATCTTCAGGACAGGCGCCGATGTCCGCTTTGTGCCATTTCCGGACCAAGTGCATTGTAGCAAACGGTCTCCTATTCGATCATTTCGTCCGCGCGGGCAAGCGGTGTAATCGAGGAAGCCGAGTGAGCGCCTTGGCTGCCTTGAGATTGATTTCGCGGATCAGCGGAATTGACCTCGACGATTTGCAGCCTATCGTTAAGTATCCATCGTGCTTGGCGCAAATATCGCATCAAGTGGCAGCTTGGACGCCGTTAGCCCCTGCTCAAAGGAATATTCCGCGGCGGTTTCGAGGACGATGCGATTGGCCGCAATGCCATGCTGAGCGACCGGGCGCTGAATGATACTTCGTGCTTCAGGCGGCACCAGGCCGGTCGCAAGGTGGTATTCCATGTGCGCGGTGCGCATTCGATCGGCAAGCGCATTGGCCTCCTTGAAAGCGTTGAACAGATTCAATACGACCCATGGGTGTTTTTCGGCAATCTGCCTTCGAACCACCATGGCGTGGTTAATGGGAAACATTCCGGTCGCTTTGTAGTAGCGGATGCCTTCCCCAATTGGATCTGCGAACAGGGGTGCGATGTCAGGATGGCTCCACAGATCGATGGTGCTTCGATCGACCAAATTGTTCTCGCGGATGTAGAGCAGTGTAGCGTCAAGTTCACCGGCCATCATCATCGTACCGATGTTCTTGTCCGGCGGAATTTGGTTGATCGTCACACCCGGCGGTGGCGTAAAGCCCTGCGCGCCGGCATGGCTGTGCGCGACATCGCGCTCCATCCAAAATTGCATGTCTTGAGGACGGACGCCAAATTCATGCTGGAGAAAGCCCCGTGTCCACAGCGCCCCGTTTGCTGATATTCCGGAACTCCCACACGTCGGCCCTTGAGGTCGGCGGGCATCCTGATGTTGGCGTCCCTGCGGACCAGAACCCAGGTGTGAAAAAAATAGCGCGTTGGAAAGACAGGCAGGCCAAGCCATCGATCGTCGCCGCCGGCCATCATCCTCATGAGGGATGACAGTGACATTTCTGAAACGTCGAATTCGGCAAACTTAAGCTGACGCCAAAACGTCTCGGAAGGAAATATCTTGCTCGAAACGAGGTCGATGCCTTGGGGGGCGGTGGTTCCGTCGAGGACGGGCTGAGTACGTGGGTTCGATGCGATCGCCAGACTGAGTTCCAGCCGTTTCGTTGTTTCCGAACCTGGTCGCGCACCCACAGAAGTTGTCAGCGTTGGTCCTATTCCATATGGCATCGGACTTCCCCTCGAACGTCTTATTGCTGCCCGGTGCAGCGGCCAATCCCGGCCGCGCGCGACGCGGTGATGACTGGCGGCAGATGTGATAACGGTAAACCCCATCTCAGAAAGCTTACGGCCTCATGGGCGAGACGACAATTGTCGCGACGCCATCGCGTTGCCGCTAATTGACGACAATGGACATAGGCGGCGCCCAGTTGTCAAAACGCGCAATATTTGCGTTAAGCGTCGCTAGTTTCTCGAGATCAAGCGAGGGTCGCAATACAGTCACACTCTCGATTTCGAATACCGAACCGCAAGATCCGGAACCGCTCTTATTGCCAACGAGATCTGTGGATTGAGACATTATCGAGAGCCAGTAAATGGATAAGGATC
>Ga0306917_10001002_pt1 | contig 12810 bp, 20 predicted proteins | sample tim00Cox00000000_FD_203313 | JGI IMG/M metagenome (GOLD analysis project Ga0306917, IMG submission 203313) | Lab enrichment of tropical soil microbial communities from Luquillo Experimental Forest, Puerto Rico - timezero.00C.oxic.00.000.000 (v2)... | ecosystem: Environmental > Terrestrial >... | reverse complement strand
CGGAGAACCCGCCATCGTCATAAGCCGCGCGCAGGCACACCCAGCCTTCGTGCCGTTGGCTGTTGATGAAGGCTTCGCAAGCTTCGCGTTGCGCCCGCAGCGAATTGAATTCCTGCTGGAGCCCCTCTTCGGACGATTTGCGGGTGTAGATGGCGCAGCGAACCCTTGCGTTCCGCCGTGTGCCGAGGCTCATTGGTCGCGTCATCGGCCGGTCTTGGCGCCGGCCAAATCACGCGCGCGCTTGGTCAGACCAAAGAACCGAGGACCCGACCAATGGGCCTCGGTGATCCGCTCGGCGATTGCCGTTAGCGACCGATAGCGCTGGCCCTCGTGCTCAAACCCGTCTTGGTGGACGCGGACAGTGTGCGTGTGTCCGCGCCACTGGCGCACCAGGGTCGTGCCGGGCTTGAGCACGACACCGGGATCGACAGCCATTGTGGCTTTCGCTGACGCTCCAGACAAGCTCTGCAGGCGGCGCCGCAGCGCTCCGCTCATGCCGCCATAGCTTTGCTCTTGCAGTTGATTGGTGAGGGCTCGGATCAAGAGATCGCGACTGAGCCCCCAAGGCGGTCCGGTGCCATACGATTGCCGCCAGGCAAGCCGCAATTCGTGCGTCGACCGATCCACCAGTTCGGCAATTTGGCGGTCCACCTCGGCGACGTTGGCATTGCCCGGTCGGTTGGTCCGGTTGTCGCCTCGACCGGGAACGGGCGAAAGATCGTGAATTGGCGGTTTCATGCGCTTGGCGGTTCGGCGATGCGGTAGACGCGGCCGCGTTCCTCTTTGGCTGAAGCAAGCGTGAGCCCGAGCTTCTTCTTCAGGGTGCCGGAGAAGACGCCGCGCACCGTGTGGCGCTGCCAACCCGTAGCGCTCACCACTTCATCCACCGTTGCCCCCTCGGGGCGACGCAGCATCGCAATCACCCCGTCCTGCTTTGATCGGCGATGCACATCGGGCTGGGGCTCCGGGTCCGGCAAGGCTTCGATTGCCGACCACAGCTGATCGATCAGCGCTCTACGGTCGCCGACCTTCTTGCGTTTGGCGACACCCGGCAAAGCGTTCCACAGTGTCAGTAGCTGTTTGCTGCTGAGCGGGGCGGCGTGCAATTGCTCATTCGAAGCGACGACGATTTCGCCCTCATTGAGGGCCGCCGGCGCCTCGCGGCACAGCGCGATTCCGTCATTGCCAATGATATAGATACGCATCGGTGGGTCTCCTAATTGACCCGGCAGCGGGTGCCGCCGGTGACCCACACTAACGCTCTCTTTGCCGAGCAAAGCCAGTCGATTCTGGACCATCTTATGGAAATTATTGGGCCAGAGCTCAGCCTGAAATCGCTTGGACCTAGAACGCCGTGATCTGCAATACGAGGGGGCTCGCCAAAGGTGAAAACGCGCTCCGCAATGTCCGCTGCCTGAGGTAATTCGGAAAAAATATACTCACTCGGAGTTTTACCGCCCGTGACCCAAAAGGCCACGTTCGAGCTCCGGTAGCGGAAGGTCTCTTCCTGGCGCCAGGCTGCCTGTTGCTGTCCCCGGTCCTGACCTGAACGGGTTTGGATGTTTCAGATGCATTGGAACGCCGCGATCGTGGATTGACCATGGCCCAGCTACAATGCTGCCTGTTAAGCTGATTCCGGTGAGCAGCTGCCTTGCTCGATTGCCGCAGACTGCGATGCCGCACCACTTGCGTGCATGACCTCGGGTTTGATCGACGAAGAGAGGCGTACAGGGCAGCCCCTCGCAAGCCTTCACGTGGTGAAGTCCTCTGTAAACGATCTTCCGCAAGTGAACGTGCTGCAGGAGGAAGAAGCAGAGAATCGGGCGACTGCCAGCGCCGTTGCAGGCTCCAGGCGAGACCGGAAATTCCCGTTTTTTTCCTGTACGTGGTGACGGTTCTTGATTGTCAACCCGATCGCCAACCACGATTTGATCGAACTCGCGCGAGCAGCTGATTGAGCAGTTCGAGTTGGCGCAGTGCATTCGGCTCAATTGGTCTAACCTTATGTTAATAGACAAACGGTTTGAACCAATCCTTAGGGGAGGTCTCCGAGAAGAGCGCCCTTCCGACAGGCTTCCAACACGTCGTCGGGCACCAATCCAGCCTGGTTGAGGCACGCGAGAAGGTCTCCGCTGAGGCGAGCCACTCGACCTCGTTATCCATGGGAGGCGATGGAATTCAAGACGTCCACCCCGTGCAACCAGCTTCCAAAAGGCTGCTCATGGGCAATTCCATCGATTGGACAACGCTATTTTTGGTCACCGGGCAGGACCACGCCGCGCGCCGTTGAGCGGCAGCATGTTACCGCAAGGTCGCCACCCGGCGGCGACGCCTACACCACATCGGGAAGCGGCGCATTGCACGCTGCGATCCCAAAGAGGGTGCCGGTTTAGGCCAACGCGACAGTGCGGAATGGAGGCACTTGAGCGATGCGTGACCGGCCGATGCCGTCATGGCACAGTGGACGCCTGCATCCCTGCGGAGGAAACGATGAACGGCCTGCCGCTGCGCCCTGCCGCCGACATCGGCGTCGTCGAGGACCGGTCTTTCACTTTGCGCAATTTTCTACTCACCGACGGCGCGGTCATGCCCGAGGCGACGATCGCCTACGAGACCTATCGCCGGCCGGCGTCCGACGGGCGCAACGCCATCCTCTGCACGCATGGTTACACGGCCAGCCACCATTTCGCCGGCCGCAACCCGGCGAACGGCAACCAGCCCGGCTCGTGGGACGGCCTGATCGGGCTGGGCAAGGCGATCGATACGGACAAATTGTTCGTCGTCGCCTCGAACATGCTCGGCTCGTCTTTCGGTTCGACCAATGCCGGCAGCATCAACCCGCAGACCGGCGGAGCCTATGGTCCTGATTTTCCGAACATCACGATCCGCGACATTGTCGCCGCGCAGAAAGCCTTGCTCGACCATCTCGGCGTCCGCCATCTGGTCGCGGTCGCCGGTCCCTCCTATGGCGGCTACCAGGCGTTCCAATGGGCGGTCGCCTACCCCGATTTCATGGACGCGATCGTGCCGCTCCTCAGCCGTCTTGTTTGGCGCCTGCTCGACTGGCTCGACTATCGGATGTGGGACGCGCGGCTGCGCACGGTCGACGCCTTGTATGGGCCCGAACCTGAGACGGAGGCGGATCGGGAGCGCAATCCCAAGCATCCAGTGCCCGGATGGAGGACGCATGGAGACCGTGGCAAGGCGATGGATGAGGCCTAACGGTTCGGCCCGCTAGCGCCCCGCTGCGCCCTTGGACCGACAGCAGAGCGGCGTCTCGGCGATCACGCTATTGCCGCTGCGGTGAGCGTTCTTGACGCATTGGCTTTAGTTCGCACGAAATAGCCCGATCCACCATCGGTCGATGCAATAAATGGTATTGCCAAAGGAATGCATAAACTTCACCGATGAAAAGCGCCATTATTATGACACTTGTAATGGTCCACACCGCACGGACGTGGTCTTTTATCGCGACCACCGCAAGTACTACTGCTGCTAGCATCGTAAAAATAAAACGTGTGTATCGTATTTGTGGGATAGATGAAGCACGCGATAACCAAGCAGGAACGTGCACAATGAGATCCCCACGGCAATTAAGGTAAGCACTAGCACAATGTAGGAAATTGTTCGGATCATTGTGGTCATACAACCACAGTCCAGATTATTTATCATCTTCTGCATTTCTGCACATGCCTTCTCATGCCTTCTGAAGAAGCAAACCAGCAGGATTCCACCCCGCCTGCTTTATCGCCCAACCTTCACCGTAGATGCCGTCCGGACGAATGACGATGCGGTCGGCATAGGCGTGGATCTCGACTGGCCGACCGATCGCACGGGAAGCGACCGGGTACTTGTTGTTGTCGAACCGCACCAGGCAGGTCTTCGAGACTGACGCTTGCGTCGCGTGGAATCCGTCGAATGGGCCAGTAATCGGCACCAGCTGGGGCCGCTCTGACTCGAAAGCCTGCCAGATCGTGCGGTCGGTCAGCTCGGGATGTTTGTGCGCCTTGGCGTAGGCGACGCAGCGATCGAGCAGCCAAGCGTTCAGCTCGTCGTAGCTTGCCACCCGCAGCCGCGGCGTGAAGAAACGCTCGCGCACCAGCCCGACCTGATTCTCGACCTGGCCTTTCTCGCCCAGCCCGAGGCCGGCGTGCAGGCGGTCGGCTCGACCAGGTAATGGCTACACATCCGCAGAAAGCGGCGATTGAACTGGCGGTCCTTGCCAATGAACACGGTCTCCGCAGCCGTCTTCACGTTGTCGTAGATGCCGGGCGTGCAGGTCCCCCGGAAAAAGGCGAAGGCCCGGGTATGGGCGTCGAACAACCCGACCGGTCACGGTTTTGCCCTGGCCAGAACCGGCACGGTGGTGTCGTCCCCGTGCAGCCGGGCAGCGCCCAGCACATGGAGCCGGATCAATGTGACGAGCGGGGCCAGATTCGCCGTGCATGCGCCGACCCAATCGGCCATCGTCGAGACGTCGAGATCGATGCCCTCCCGGGCAAAGCTTTCGCTCTGGCGGTTGAGCGGCTGATGATGGCCGTACTGGGCATAGAGGGTCATCGCCAGCAGGCTGGCCCCAGCGCGCCCGCGCGCGATGGTATGGAAGGGTGCCGGCGGCTGGGTAATCTAGACAAACCGGCCGCGCTCCAGTCGCTTGGCGTACAGCGACATGCCCAGACGTCATGCCACAGAATCTTGATCAGATCGCCCCGCCGCCCGCGGAACACAAACAGATCACCGGCATGCGGGTCGCGCTTCAGGCCCTGCTGGATCTGCAAAGCCAACCCGTTCATCCCGCGCCGCATATCGGTGTACCCGGTCGCGATCCACACCCGGACACCAGAGGGAACCGGGATCATCGGCGCAGCGCCCTGACCACAGCCGCCGCCAATTCGGGCGGCGACAGCACCGGGATACGCACCCGAGCCGCGCCGGCAAACTCGACCTCGATCGCCGACGCCGGGCGCAGGGCGGCGCGATCATTGCCGCGGTCATCGATCGCCGCGATCACCACCTCGGAAAACCCGCCGCCGGCGCGGCACAGCTCCTGCCGCCACCGATAAATCTGTCCGGCACAAAACGTCAGCGCGCCGGGCGACATTGGCGACGATCGCACCCGGCGCAAACGCCGCAGCCACGATCGCCCGCTTTTGCTCCTCACTCCACGATCGTCGCCGCTCGGGGCCGGTAATGATCTGCATTCTGGCCATCTCGATGACTCTTACACTGGTGCAAGCACCAACGCTTGCACCAGTGCGGACATCAAGCCTTAACTGCCCGCCAGGTGCTAGGCGGCCTTCCCCGGAGGGTTACGCTTTGAGCGGGCGCCCGAAATTTAGAGCGCGCAGATGGTCGAAAGCATCGACACTTGGCGAGCCCGTCTACGAGTGCCGCTTAGCCGATCGGCGGCGATCGTCTACATGCCGGAGAAATTTCTCGAGCATGACCCGCCGCTGACCGGCAAAGGCTTTGAAGGGGCAGGGCCTAGCCGCGGCAGCTTGGAATACGGCCCGCCAGTTACGAAGCATAGGATCGTACGGGGAAAACCGAGCCGCTCGTCGGGGGTTACTAGAAATTGTGGAATCACGTCACTGCCGCGGAGCCCAGAGCGTCCAGGACTCAAACATTCCAGGTCTGGACGAAACTATGCTGCATCGGTTGGCAATAACTCCCTAATCCTTAGTGGCAGTCGCCCTGCATTCGGATAACCCGACTGACAAGTTGACAGTTCCGTCCCATCTCCACCTGCATTACGCAAAGGCGACGAAACCCGTGTTGATGTCCCTAATCTTGCGGCTGGAGCGTTGGAAGACGCCGATTCCTTCCCGCAGGCCGACTGAGTTGCTATTGCCTTCGATCGTCACAAGCGTGCCGCCGACGACGTCCGCGACGAAGCCGGCGTGGCCGCGTCCCTGTCCCGTATCGATAAAGAAGACCATTCCCGGCAGCACCTGTGAGGGGTCTTCTTTGGCCTTTTCGGCAGGTACAACATTTTCTTTAGGCAGTGACTGCGCCAGTTGCCAGCAACGTATGACGCTACCGGTTCTCGGCGCCGGATTTGAAACGCCGAGAGCGGCAGAAGCTTGCTTGAAGCACCAAAAAACGAAGGCCATGCACCACGGCTGGCCTGGTCCAACCCCAACGGCATCGAGATATTGGTTCACGCGAGGCCCGGTGTTCGAACCCAATGGAATCTCGCGCACTCCTACCTCCTCTGCGGCCACCTTCAGTACCTGCGCGGGCAGGGAACCGATCTCCGGCGGCGGAATGCTGAACGCGGGTGTCGCGAGCCCGAACAATGCGTCCCAGGTTTTGCAGCCGACGATTCCGTCGATCTCCAAATGATTTCCATCTTCGTCAACAGCCCGCGCCTGAAACATTTTCACGCCCGCTTCCGTCTGGTCGCCAAAATCCCCGTCTGGCTCTCCCGTTTTGATACCGAGTTCGGACAGGCGCTTCTGTACGTCGAGGACGTCGGGACCATGCGAGTCCATTTTTAGGAGGTGACCCGGATAGGGCGGCGTCTCGGTTGATCGCGGTGGGGGCGCGCCGTTCTCGACCGACACTGATGGGGTTACTGCAACCCCACCTGTGTCAGCCGGGGGGGCCGGCATCGGGATCGCAACTTTTCCAGTGTCGATCATCCGCTTGAGCGCCGCCATCCCACCACACTGCTTGCTTACCGCAGTGGGGGAGAATTCGCCGTCGCCGACGTATTTACCCGCCGAATAGATCGTGGTGAAGCTCCAAAGGTATGGACTCTTCACTTGCGGGTGATTGCGCCTATAGCCAAATCCGTTGTAGCTCTCGAGGACAACAGCGATCCCCGGCACTGACCAATCCCTCCAATTGTTGAGATCATGCATAGTCAGCGCATCGATGGCGCTCTCTACCCATTCGAACGGCGGGCTCCCCGACCTCGGACGGCCCTCCGGAACATGGACAGTCCGGGCGGTCAACGGATCACCGTTGTGCAGGTGAGCGTTGAAGTTGAAGCTTGCCTCGAGGTTATGGATGATACCGACCACAAAGGCTGGTACGCCCGTGCTGTCCTGGACTTTTTGGTATCGTGAGAAGTTTTCTGGCGCGAAAATCCGGTCTGCGACCGCATCAACTTCGAATTTGTGCTCAGGTCTTATCTTCGCTAATGCGAATAATTGAGTGTATTCTTCACTAAGGTCCCTTGTCAGCTCTGCCGTTGGCATATCTACCTCCCTGCTTGCGGATACAACTGAACGCCTCAATTGGAATTCGCCAGATGCTTGTCCTGATAGTTGCACCCGGACAATACGTGCGACCACGTACGCGTTCAAATCGATTATCAAAGTTAACCGTACGGACCTTTTAATAATGTGATCTGGATCACACCGGAAGCGATTTTCCGAGGGGGAGCGTAGAAACGACCCCGAAAATGGGAAAGCGGGTAAGGTGGAAGTCTTCGCCCCCGGGCCAACAGGCGCAAAAACTTGATTCACATCTGATCCCCTATTCCCCGGATGGTACCGCATTTTGCGGTGAAATAGTCCAGATACTGGTGAGGATACAATATGTTGTATTAGGTCGAACGGAGCGGCGATGGCGCACCCGGCGGGTGAAGCGGACAGCGAGGCGCGGAGGCTCGATTTCGACCGGCGCCTGATGCTCCGGTTCCACGGCTCGGCGATCACCTCCGATTGCGGATTGCTGGCGTATCGCGAACTTGATGACGTGCTCGCACTGACCACAAGCGGCGGCGAGAGATTGGCGGAGGCACGCACCGGCAGGAACCGACGCCATCTGTTAGTCGAGTTGCTGCGGCGGTCGGTATTCGGGCGGCTGGCCGGCTATGAGGATGTGAACGACGCCGACCGGCTTTGCCGCGACCCGGCAATGCGATGGGTGGTCGGCGGCCAAGCGCCAATGGGTCGGGCTGCCTCGACCAGCCAGATGGGGCGCTTCGAGACAGAGTGGCTGACCCGTCCGGCGAACTTCGCCGCTCTCGCCGCTCTGCCCGGCCAGTGGATCGACGCGGTGCACCAGCGGCGACCGCCGAGGACCATCGTGCTCGACATGGATTCGAGCGAGCCCCCCACCTACGGCGAACAGGAAGACAGCGCCTACAACGGCCATTTCGGTTGCACCTGCTATCACCCGCTGTTCGTGTTCAACCAGCTTGGCGATCTGGAGCGCAGCGCCCTGCGGCCCGGGAACGTCCATTCGGCTGATGGCTGGCGCGAAGTGCTGGAACCGGTTGTGTCGCGCTATCGGGGCAGAGTGAAGCGCCTCTATTTCCGCGGCGATGCGGCCTTCGCCAATCCGGAGATCTACGAGTTGCTCGAAGCCGAAGGCATGGGTTATGCCGATCCGGCTGCCGGCCAATCAGGTGTTGCAGAAGAAGATCGGCCACCTGCTCAAGCGTCCGGTGGGTCGACCGCCGCAGGAGGTGCCCCGTTACTATTTCAGCTTCAGCTACCGGGCCGGATCATGGAACAAGCCGCGCCGAGTGGTGGCCAAAGTTGAGTGGCACCCCGGCGAGCTTTATCCGCGGGTCGGCTTGGCTTCATCGTCACCAACCTGGCGCGGCCAGGCCGAGCGGGTCGTCGCCTTCTACAACCACCGCGGCACCTGCGAGCAGTACATCAAGGAAGGCAAGGGCGCGGTCAAGTGGACACGCCTATCGTGCCGCTCTTTCGCCGCCAACGCGGTCTGTCTTCAGTTGCACGCGCTGGCCTACAATCTCGGCAACTTCATGCGGACGCTGGCGATGCCGAAGACGGCGGAGCCGTGGTCGCTGACCAGCCTGCGGGAGAAGCTGATCAAGATCGGCGCCAAGGTCGTCAGCCACGGCCGCTACGTGACCTTCCAGATGGCCGAGGTCGCGGTGCCGCGGCAGATGTTCCAGGAAATCCTGTCGCTGATCGCCCGGCTGCGGGCGCCGCCGGCACCGGCATGAGCGGGCGATCGGGTCAGATACGACAGACGACGACGGCAGAGGTGTGCCTTGATGAAGGCCAAGCCACGGTTTCGGTCCTGCGAGGCAGGAAACCGGACGATTTGGCTGCCAACGAGGTTGGTTGCGGCCAAATTTCGTTGCGATGTGCCTCGATGAGACGAAAAATCGCGCTCGACGGACCGGGAATCCGGGGAATGTCGGATTACGTCCTCCCTGACTCCTAATCAGTGAAGTGCGGTCTCAACTGTCTTGGATCAACCAGCACTATAGACGATGTCTCCTATCCGGGGTGATCCGGACTGATGTGAAATAGGAGCAGCTTTCACCTAAGAGCGGCGGGTCCTAGTACCGCCACTCGGGCCACCACTCGTAACGGAAAGCGAGGCGACCCATTTAGGCCTGGGGCTCGTGCCTATTGTGCCCGTTACGGAACTATTGTGTATCCCCCGGCTCCCGAGCGAGGTCATGCCGGACGGAGTACCCGCATCGAACGGCGGTCTGACACGAAATAGAGACAGCGATAATCAGCTGGTTGTGCGATGATCGAGGGAGACCGCCCCCTCTCAGGGATATCGTCCACGCCGATGGGAAACGATCTCGCGGAGGCAGATCAGAGCCGGCAATCGGTGATCACTGGTAAGGACTCAAAATGAAACACGCCGGGAGCCGAATTTTGGCAGCGTGTAAGGGAGGTTGGGAACATGAATGCCGCGCGTAAGGCACACAGCCTGGCTGGCCTCCTGTTACTTGCCAGCTGCCAACAGGACAGGTCGAGCGTCAACCGGCAGATCCCGCTGTTGTGGCCCGGATCGTCGCGGCATGCACCGACAGCGGGTTGTTCAAACTCGCAACCGGTGCCTTGGAGATCGCGGTCCCGGCTACTACGCTGCCGGTTGCCGTCATCAATGCCGGGGTGGAGAAGGTGTGCGCCGATCCGCAGCGATTTGCTGGGGATGTCTCGACGGTCGAGTGGGTTGAAAAAAACCTCCGTGCGAGCATCCGGTCTTAACAACGGCACATCGACCGGCGGCATCGTCACGAAAACAGGGTGAGCGGTAACGATGAGTATGATAACCTCGACGCCCTGGCGGCGTTCCGGTACCACATCATGGTGGTCTGGATGCGCACGCTGACGCGGCGCGGCCAAAAGGATCGCACCGGGTGGGACCGGATCAATCGGCTCGAAGACCAGTGTCTGCCAAGGCCACGCATCCTTCATCGCGGCCCAACCAGCGCTTCGCCGTTAAACATCCGAGGTGGGAGCCGGATGCGGGAATGCCGCACGTCCGGTTCTGTGTGGGTGGTGTTCAGTAATGGGCATCCCTACCGCGATCGCTGGCCTTATACCGTATCGGCCCATAGCGATAGAAATTTGAGCCCGGCTTGCGCAGCAGCGACTTTACTTTAGAGAATAACGCAAACAATAACCAAGAGATGGGAAAAAATATAAAAATCATGACAACTGCTGTAATAACTGTACTTTTAGGATTTTATGCGCAAGCCTCTGAACTAGACCTAAGATCTAAGCAATTGAAGACAATTTATAATTTATTGGACGTCGACAGCGAAACCAACTCGGGTGACAATACTGTGCAGCGATCAGATGATGTGTCTTGCATTCTGTCGGCAGAGTCTTGCCAATTTGCTGCTTCCGGCAAGGTGATAGGACAATCGGAAGGCGCAAGAGTAATATTTAACCAGCTTCAACCTGGATCTAATAATGACGTCAGACAAGGTGCGATGAACTGTTTTAAGCGCGGACAGAGAAGAGACAAGACGATCTATTATTGTACTGTAAATTGATCGCGTCGTAAATCATGCGAACCTGAGTGCTGCCATCGGGGGCTCCTCTCTCGAGCTGAAGGTTGCTGGACCTTCGATGCAACGATGAAAGAACAGGCCATGGCAATGGTTACACTTCTGCGAGCCGCTTCAAATCCTGCGGCGGGCCGTTCCGCGAAGCGGGCACGTAGCGGAGTGACATCGTCATATCCCCAATTTCGTCCACCTGGAAATTCGGCGATCGGCATCAGCTCGACGGCAGTCGCGTCGAGCTTCTGGATGTGATCGAGATACCGGATCACCCCGGTAAAGTCGCCGGTTTCGGAAGAGGCGCCGACAGGCAACTCGTAGAAGACGATTTCTTCCCATCGTCGGCCGCACCAGCCGAGGTCACTCCAAACATGCTTCGCGGGATCGACGACCGATTTTAGTGTGTACACGATTTGGGCAGTCCGTGGCTCCATCGAAGCCCAACGCCGGAACTGTTTGTTGCTGACTCGCCGGTGGAGGAGCGGGATTCGAACTCCAGGTCCCTCTGGCGAGGAAAGTTGCTTCCCGCGGAGGAGAACGGGCCGGAGGTCGATGAAGGGAAACGCGGGCATCCTCCGAATGAGCGAGCGATTTTAAGCGCGGCACAAACAGTCGGCTTCTGAGTAGCCCCGCCTACAGATGCCCCAGCCCAGTCGGCCCTCCCCAGTCGGAGAAGGGGTAATCAAACGCGCCGCCGCTGGGACCCCAGACCCAGTAACTAGGAACCCCCGGCCCTAACAGGGGTGCGGAAAAACTTGGTGACTGGCGAGCAGAATGTAGAACCGTTATGGCTGACTCCCTCATAAGTTGTCCAATACGGCTCGGCACGTAGAACGTTGCGTCGATGTTGTTGGTACTGCCATGTCTGGACAGATTCCGGACATGGTTAGGCCCCGATCGCCACCAGCTTGGGCAGGCGAATGAGATTGTCGGCAGTGGCCGTCAGCGTGAACATCCAGCCGACACAGGCCAGACCACGGTGATGGGTCTTGCGAAAGCCGGCGGCGCCCTTGGTCCAGCCAAACACCTCCTCAATGCGTTTGCGCATCCGTCCACTGACCGCATAGCCGGGGTGGCGGGTCGTCCGGCCGTCGATCGCAGAGCGCCGATTGGTGGTGTTCTGCGCCACATGCGGCGTCACGTTGTACTCGCGCAGATCAGCGACAAACTCGGCCACATCGTAGGCCTTGTCGGCCCCGAGCGTGATCCGATGATTGCCGGGGCGGTCCGCCACCATCGCGAGCGCGGCCTCACGTTCGGCCGTACCGGTGGCCAAGGTTAGCCGCGTGCTGCGAGGCCCGAGTTCCGAAGGATTACTCGTTGCGGTCGATCCGGCGGATCGTGGACGAGGCGTGCGTCTGGCTGCGACGCTTCTCGCCATGGAAATCGCGGTCGCCATTACGTCCGGCAGCCTGTCCGCAAGTTCATGGCTGCGGTCTTGAACCAAGGGCAGGTCAAAGCGTTGCTGTCGGACGACCAATTCTCGGTTGACGGGACGCTGATCGAGGCGTGGGCCAGCATGAAGAGCTTTCGTCCCAAGGACGGCAGCGGCGAGCCGCCTCGACCACAGACCCCGGTGCCCGGCTGTATCGCAAGGGCCGGGCCAGCCCGCCAAGCTTGCCTATCTGGGGCATGTTCTGATGGAGAACGGGCACGCTTTGGTGGCGGCTCTGTCGCCGGAATTCGAGCAGCTCTACGCCAAGTTCGGCCGGCCGCCGATTCCCCCCGAGAGACTGCTTCGTGCGTTGCTGTTGCAGGCCTTTTATTCGGTGCGGTCGGAGCCGCAGTTGATGGAGCAGCTCGACTACAATCTGCTGTTCCGCTGGTTTGTCGGGTTGTCGCTGGATGCCGCGGTGTGGGACGCCACGGTGTTCACCAAGAACCGCGAACGTTTGATCGAGGGCGACATTGAACGGCCCATCTCGACGGCAAGACCTCAGGCAGCGCACCCCATCACCGCACTGGTGCGGTTGTGCACCAGCTTGGCGATCGTGCCGGCGCCGACCGGGCCGATATAGGCCGCCTGGTCGCCCATTGTGTCGAGCACGGTCTTGTAGCGGTTGAAG
>Ga0306917_10000995_pt1 | contig 12838 bp, 15 predicted proteins | sample tim00Cox00000000_FD_203313 | JGI IMG/M metagenome (GOLD analysis project Ga0306917, IMG submission 203313) | Lab enrichment of tropical soil microbial communities from Luquillo Experimental Forest, Puerto Rico - timezero.00C.oxic.00.000.000 (v2)... | ecosystem: Environmental > Terrestrial >... | reverse complement strand
ACGTCGCCAAGGTAATCGGGTTCACCAAGGGCGATCTGGACGCCGGCTTCCGCCAAGCTGATGTCATCATCGAACGGCGCTACTCCAACGCGCCGGTGCACCAGGCCTATATCGAGCCGCACGCTTGTGTCGTCTCGGCCGCCGCCGATGGGCAGACGACGATCTGGAGTTCGAGTCAGGGCCAGTTCATGGTGCGCGCTTACTGTGCCAAACTGCTCGGGATCGACATCTCACAGATCCGCGCGATCCCGGCCGAAATCGGCGGCGGTTTCGGCGGCAAGACGCTGATCTATCTCGAGCCTCTGGCGTTGGCGATGTCTCGCAAGACCGGCCGGCCGGTCAAAATGGTGATGAGCCGAGAGGAGGTCTTCCGCGCCACCGGACCGGCGGCGGGTGCCGCCATGGAGGTTAAGCTCGGCGCCAAAAAGGACGGAACGTTGACCGCGGCCGAGGCGGTGCTCAAATACCAGGCCGGCGCCTTCCCGGGCTCACCGGTCGGGCCGGGCTGCATGTGCGCTTTTGCGATGTACGACATCCCGAACGCTAAGGTCACCGGCTACGATGTCGTCAGCAATCGCCCGAAGGTTGCAGCCTATCGCGCGCCCGGTGCACCGAACTCGTCGTATGCGGTCGAGAGCTGCCTCGATGAACTGGCCGACCAGCTCGGTATCGATCCGCTGGCGCTGCGCGAGAAAAACTCGGCGAAGGATGGGGTCAAGGCATTGCACGGCCCGACCTGGCAGAACATCGGCTATGCCGCGACCGTCGAGGCCGCCAAGAACCACCCGCACATGAAGCAGCCGCTGGGTCCCAATCAGGGCCGCGGCGTCGCCTCGGGCTTCTGGTTCAATATCGGCGGTGAATCGAGTGCCGCCTGTCACATCAACGAGGACGGCACGGCGGTGGTCGCCGTCGGCACCCCGGATATCGGCGGATCGCGCGCCTCGATGGCGATCATGGCGGCTGAGATCCTCGGCATCCCGGTCGAGCGGGTGCGCCCGATCGTCGCCGACACCAGCTCGATCGGCTTTTCGTTCCTGACCGGTGGCAGCCGCGTCACGTTTGCGACCGGCATGGCTACCACACAAGCCGCCGAGAAGGTCGTTGAGGAGTTGAAGAAACGCGCCGCGATGATCTGGGACATCAGCCCCGATGCGGTGGAGTGGAAAGACGGCAAGGCGTGGCCCGCCGGCGCCAACGCCGGCAGCTTCGAGCCGCTGCCCTTGGCCGAGATCGCCCTCAAATCGGGACGCACCGGTGGGCCGATCACCGCCGAGGTGTCGGTCAACGCTCAGGGTGCGGGACCAGGCTTTGCCACGCATATCTGCGACGTTGAGGTCGACAAGGAGACCGGCTACGTCAAGATCCTGCGTTACACCGCGGTGCAGGATGTCGGCCGCGCAATCCATCCCTCCTATGTCGAGGGTCAGATCCAGGGCGGGGTCACCCAGGGCATCGGCTGGGCGCTCAACGAGGAATACATTTACGACAAGGACGGGCGGCTCGAAAACCCGGGCTTCCTCGACTACCGGGTTCCGGTCGCACCTGACGTGCCGATGATCGACACGGTCATGGTCGAGAACGCCAACCCGCGGCACCCGTTTGGCGCCCGCGGCGTTGGTGAGGTACCGATCGTGCCGCCGATGGCCGCGGTCGCCAACGCGATCAACGATGCGATCGGCGTGCGCATGCGCGACCTGCCGATGTCGCCGCCGCGGTTGCGCGCTGCGATCGACAAAAACGGCGGGTAGCTGCTTGCCGCGCGTCCACTTCTCGGGCCAGGCAGCCCGCCGGTTTACCGGCGGGCTGACCGAGCTCGAGGTGGAGGCGAACACTTTCCGCCGCATGGTTCTCGAACTCGATCGCCGGTTCCCCGGCCTCGGCCGCCAGATCGAGGAAAGCATGGCGGTGGCGATCGACGGCGAGATCTTTCAGGACGCCTACCTGGCTCAGCTCAAGCCCGAGAGCGAGATCGTCCTGATCCCCAAGATCGGCGGCGGCTGACGGACCAGCGGGCGGCGTACCCGCGATGTCGATTACTCAGGCAGAAGCGCTGCCAGCAGCGGATTACCCACGGCCGCGAAGGGGTTTGCGACGGTGAGGCCGCTCCAGATAAACCCGTCCTGAAGGTCTTCGGACAGCAGCAATTGGCAGCCGTTCTCGGCCGCGACGGCGATCATGATGCTGTCCCAAATTCCGAGCCGGTGCGCAGCGGCGAGATCGGCGGCGGCGATCAAGGCCGAGCGCGTCGTATCCGCAGTCGGGTAGCTCATCGACCAGCCGACAAGTCGGGCACGGGCATCGGCCGTGGCATAGCCGGCTTTGCGGATCAGCACATTGTACAATTCCCCGAGCGCCTGAATCGGAACCAGGGCTGCCGCTGTGGGGAGGCGTCGCAACACGTTCAGCGCCGCCTGCCGCCGGTCGAGCCCATTCACTCCCTCGGCATAGACGAGAATGTTCGTGTCGATCGCCGTTCTCATAGGTCGTAAAGCTCGTCCCGCGTCCAGCGACCGATATCGATCACGGGTTGACCTTCCAGCCGCTCTAACAAAGCCTCCTTGGCCACTTCGCGCAATCGCAGCTCGGCGTCGGCTTCGTCGTCAACCGGCACGAGCCGCGCAATCGGACGCCCATGCGCGGTGACGACATAGCTCCGCCCCGCCCGCACCCCGCGCAGCAAACGCGAGAAGCCGCGGTTTGCTTCGGCCGCCGAAACGGTCTCTACCATGGTTCTCTCCCGACAGCGATGTAGGCAATTTGACTACTACTGCAACCCTGAGCGTTCGGCAACGCCTCACGATCGGCGGGCCAGATCGGCGCTTCCCCGGGCTCGGCCATCAGATCAAGGAGAGCATGGCAGTGGCGATCGACGGCGAGATCTTTCAGGACGCCTACCTGGCTCAGCTCAAACCCGAGCGCGAGATCATCCTGACCCCGAAGATCGGCGGCGGCTAAGACGCGGCGCCACCTTCGGCGCGGTTACTCCTCGGGGACGCCGAGCTTGCGCAGACCGGCGAAATAAACTGTCCAGAACAGCTCTCGGATTTTCGGTGGTCCCCAGTAACCGGTGACTTTCATGTCGGCGATCGTGGACACCCAGACCCTCCCGCTCAGACGGTAGTGTTCGGCGAGTTCTGCAGCACCCCGTTCGACCTCACCATTGAGCGCATTGGACGCGAGTGCTTCTTGATATTCCTGAATGGCTCGCTCGTCGCGCCGGCTCGCGCGCAATACCTGACCGTAGGCATAATGCGCCATCGAACTACGGGGTGATACCGCCAACACCCGTCGGGCCAACGCTTCCGCGCGCGCGAAATCCTCGGCTGGGGTATCGGTCATACGATCGAGCGCCCGGCACGCAAGGGCGCTCGCCAACAGGCTCTGTGCGTCGACCGACTCGGGGGCGAGCTCGAGTGCCCGCTCGAACCAACTCACGGCCTCGGCGCGGCTGTCACGCGTTGGCGCTTTGTACGATGCCGCTCTCCCCCCGCAGAATGTAATCCGTCGCATCAGGATCCTCGATCGGCCGCGCGGCTTCAGCACCGACCAGCTCCAGATGCAGCGTGTGCGCAATCCGGCTGGTTATTTCGTTTTGCACGGCCAGCAGATCCCTTGCGGTACTGTCGAACCGCTCGGCCCAAAGATGTGCGCCGGTTGCGGAATCGATGAGCTGGGTGTTGATGCGGACCTGATCGGCCGATCGTCGGACGCTGCCCTCCAACACGTACCGCACCCCGAGGTCGCCGCCAATCTGCTTGGCGCCAATCGGCTTGTCCCGATAGGTGAATGCCGTATTGCGGGCGATTACAAACATCCCGGAAAGCCGGGACAGGTCTGTCGTCAGATCGTCTGTCATGCCGTCGGCAAAATATTGTTGCCGTCGATCTTCGCTGAGATCGGTAAAGGGCAGCACAACGATCGACAACGCGGAGCGGCGAGCTGCGCGCCTCCGACCGGTGCAGCGGCCATCGACGGTGTGTCGGCGGTCTCGATGCGGGTTACCGGCACGACGAGCCGATAACCCCGCACGGCGACGGTCTGGATACAGCTCCCCTCCGGCCGCCTCTGATCGAGGATACGGCGGAGGGCGGCGATCTGAACCGTCAAATTGGCATTCTCGACCACCGACCGCCGCCAAACGGCCGCCATAATCTCTTCTTTCGTGACCAGCTCGCCCGGCCGCTCGACGAGCACGCTCAGAACATCGAGCGCTCGAGAACCTATGGATAGGGGAACGAAGACCCCGTGTTCATCGCGCCGGGACAGGCCCTCACCGCGTCGATCGAGGCGAAATTCCTCGAACTCGAAGATGTCGGCCGTGCCGAGCACGTCCCCGTCTCCCCGTGCTTCCGCGGATAGGGACCCCGATCAGGGAAGCGACGGGGCGCCCGCGGCTTACGGGTCACATCTTGAGGCGGAGAAGGTCGTTAGAAAAGATCTTTGTAATTTTTTTGTAAGCGTTTTGTAGCCCTAGCTCGCGGGCGCGCGCCTTAATGCCTGTCTGAGCCGCTGAGCTCCTGAACCCAATGGGAGACGAGGAAATGCGCTGCTACAAGAAGGCGATGTTCAGAACTGCGATCACCGGAACTCTCGCGATGGTCTCGCTGGCGATGGGTCTTGTCACCGAGGCGTCCGCCGGATGCCCAAACCTTCCGGGGTTTAAGGCGGGCGTTGCCCAGCCGGCCTCGTGGCAAGGGACGGGTGAATTCGGGCCTGGCTCGCTTCTGCTGGTCGCCGACCGCGACAACTCCGTTGATGGGATCGTGGGGCTCTGGAGAGTGATGTATGTGGCGGCTAACGGCACGGTCTTCAACGAAGGATAGCAGTGGCATTCGGACGGAACAGAATTCCATTGGGACACCGGGAACCCGCCGGCGGGTGGCAATTTTTGTTTAGGGATATGGAAGAAGACCAAGGGGTCCCATTATACAATGAACCACTTTTTCCAGAATTGGGATCCCGCCAGCAACAGCCAGCAGTTCCGGGGTCAAATCCGTGAAGAAATTGACCTGGACCGTAGCGGTGATGAACACCTAGGGACCGTTGTGGTCGATGGCTATGATCCCGCAGGGAAGCCTCTTTTCCACCAGGAGGGCACGGTGCACGCGACCCGTGTCACCGTGAAGACCGATTTCAAGGACCTGTTCTGAGCCGCGGGCCAACTACGCGGGCGTAATACGACGCCGCGAAACCAACGGGAGCGAGCCCGCACGCCCGCGGGCTCGACCCAAATCGAGCGGCAACTTTGCCTATACGACGCCGAGTAGCGCTCAACGGATCAGCAGCCGGGATGGCTGACGGGCGAGCAGCGCCCTCTACAACCTCGAAGGCGATTTCGGCTTTTCGCCAGCCAATGCCAGCCCGCCGGCTCCGAGCTCGAGGTGGAGGCGAACACCTTCCGCCGGATGGTGTTAGAGCTGCAAAGCCGATTTCCCCGTCTCGGGCGCCAGATCGAAGAGAGCATGGCGGTGGCGATCGAAGGCGACATCTTCCGGGACGCCTACCAGGCTCAGCTCGGGCCCGAGAGTGAGATCTATCTGATCCCGAAAATCGGGCGGCGGACGTTCCCGAAGCCGCGGCTGCGGGGGAACCACGACCCTCGCCGACCCCGGCAAATCGACCCCCGATCGCCTCCCCTGCTTTCCCCCTGATAGATGTATTCGGCCCCTTGTTCGGCCAAAATCGGCCCCCTGTTTACCGCGTCGGCGACCGGCTCGTAAGCATCTGATACAAAAAGGCGTATTCTCAATGAGCCGGGCAGATTTTCGGCGTGAAATCAATTTTTCACGCTGTTTTTGCCGGTCTTACAGGGTTCGCCAATATCGGCGGCGGTTGACTGGGCCACATCGGCCGGCTCGCCGCAGCCGCACTTACGTTATTTTCAGGAATTCTAGGTACGGCTCCCGATAGGTCCGCAACTGGAGTCGGTGGTGCCGTCACTCGCCCAGGCTCTCGCAAGCCCCGCCGCGATCTTTGCGGTCGTCGGGCTCCTCGTGGTATGGGCCGGATGGTCGGCAGCCCGACTACATGGGCGGACACAAACACTGATTTCGACGCTGAGCGCCGCCTGCGCGATCGTCGATGAGCCGGAGTTTCTGCCGAACCTTGCAGCGGCAGCGGAGCAATTAGCCGCGCTGCCCTCCCTCGCCGGCGGATGGTCGGCATATTACGACACGTTGATCGTTCTCGGCGACAAAACTGCGTCACGTCCGGTCCGCAGCACGTTGCAGCCGAACCACGTGTTCGATTTGGGGCTGCTACGCGCGGTCGGTCTAAAGCCTCGCTACCAGGCGGGGATGCCGGGAATGTTGGTCGGCGCCGGGCTGCTGTTCACGTTCTTAGGGTTGGCTGTGGCGCTGTCAGCTGCGGGCGGCGTCGTTGCCGGCGGCGACCCGGTCCAAAGCCGGCAGGGTCTGCACCAACTGCTCGATGCAGCGAGCTTCAAATTCATCACCTCGCTGGCCGGCCTGTTGCTTTCGATCACCTATACCGGCTTGCGCAACCATCGGATTCGTTTGGTTGAGCAAGCGCTCGATGGTTTCACCGCGGCACTCGATCGGCAGATGCCGTTGGCTACGCCGGCCTTTCTGCAACACGAGGCCAATGAAGCGCTGCGCGCACAATCGACAACCCTCAAAACTTTCAGCACAGAGCTCGCCGCAAGTATTGGCGAAAAATTCGACCGTGCCTTCGACCAGCGTCTCGACAAGCATATCGGACCTTGGACCGAGGCGATGCAGACGCTCGCGGACCGAATGAGCACGCAAAACCAAGATGCGACGCAGCAGATGCTGAAAATCTTTATCGATCGCCTTTCGGGCGGAACGCGCGATCATCTGGCCGGGGTCACCGAGAGTCTAGCGGCGCTTGGAACGCTCCTCGAAGGTCTGCAGAACGGGCTCGGCCAGGCCTCGGCGCGCATGGCGCAGTCCGCCGAAGCGATGGCTGCGGGGATGGGCGAGGGCGCCGAGGCGGCCCTGACCCGGATCACCGTCCGAATGGGCGGGCTGATGGAAACCCTGCGCAGCGTCACGACGCAGACTCGCGAAGCCGGCGCCGACGCGGCGCAATCTCTTGCCGCCCGCATCGAGGGTGCAGCTGCCGGATTTGAGGCGGCGGCTTCGCGCATGACCGACACGTTCGCCCAGGCTGCTACCGGGACTAGCGAAGCGCTCGCTCGCGGTGCGGGCGAAGCCGCCAAAGAACTGGCAGCGGCAGCGTCCGGCATTCGCGAGATGTTGGAGAGCACCGGCCAAGCCCTGGCGCACCAAGCCTCCGCACTAACGGGGACGGCCGAGGCAGTGGCCGGTCGAATCGATCAGCTCGGTCGCGTGACGCGGGAATCGGTAGCGCCTTTCGCTGCCGGCGCTGCGGATCTGCGCCGGACCGCAGAGGCAGCGCAAGCAGCGACGGCGTCGCTGCGCGATGTTGCGACCAGTCTCGACACGGCGGTCGAACAGATGGGTGGTGCCGCACAGAGGTTCGAGGCAGCACACGCTGGCGCCGCTCGGGTGTCCCAAGAGATCGCCGCGGCGGCACAGCGTTTCGAAGGGGTGGACGATAATCCTTCAAACACGCAGTTGGCCTCGACCCGGCGCTCGACGAATTCCGGCACGAGATCCAGGAATTCGTGAACGATAACGACCAGAACCTGTCGCAGGCCGCCGGAGATATCTTGAGCGTAGCAAGCGAACTAGACGAGATGCGCGGGGACGGCAAGTTGACGCGCGGGTGAGCGACGAGCATGGCACTTCGTGACCACGAAGAGGGGGGCGTTGAGGGTTACTTCGCCTCGGTCAGCGACCTGATGGTTGGCATCCTGTTCGTGTTTCTGCTGATGCTGAGCGTATTTGCACTGAATTTCCGGGTCGCGGAGCACGACCATGAGGTTAGCCGTGCGCGGTTTGATATCGAAAAGGCGCGGGCGGATCGCGTGCGCGAGCTGTTGGAACAAGCCGCCGCCCAATTGCACCAAGACATCGAAGCAAGTTCCAACGCGCGCGACCGCCTACTGGCGACGTTGGAGACAAGCCTGTCGCAGAGAGGCATCCAGGTTTGGGTGGATCGCCAAGCCGGCATTTTGCACCTGCCGGGCGATCTGCTTTTCGACACACTCAGCGCAACGCTCGGACCAAGGCAGCGCGACAGCGTCGGAATCGTTGCGAATGCGCTGGCTCGTATCCTGCCCTGCTTTACCCCGATCATCGATCGAACGCAGTGCGGCCCACCCAATTTGCCCGTTCTGGAGACGGTTCTGGTCGAAGGTCATACCGATCGCCGGCCGATCGGAATTGCTGGAACCGGCTTTCGCGACAATGACCAGCTTTCCACCGAAAGGTCCTTGGCGGTCTTCGCCGAGCTTCGCCGCGCGCAGCCTAGCCTCGACGCTTTGCGGAACGCCGACGGGAGCTATCCGCTGCTGGGAGTCTCGGGCTTCGGTGATCGACGGCCGCTGCCGCAAGCGCAGGGCACTACCGAGGCCGACTATGGCCTCAACCGGCGCATCGATCTGCGTTTTTTACTGGCCCGCACCGCTGAGTTGGAACGGTTGCGCGGTCAGCTCGAGGCGGCTCTCAAGGAAAGCAAGAAATGATTGTCCGGGAAGGCATGCCGGTGACAATCGATGGCGAAGTCTCGTTGCCCCTCAAGCGCGTGAGCGAGATCCATGTCATGCTTAACCGTCGGGGACGGCTGATCTGCCGTTAAAGCTGAGCTCGACCGCGCGCAGGCGTTAAATCGGATACGTCTCCGGTACCAAGCGCGATTAGCTGGCGAGGGTTTGGAACTCTTCGGTGGTTAGACGAATCGAGGCGGCCCCGAGGTTTTCCTCGAAATGAGCGAGCGAAGAGGTCCCCGGGATGGGCAGCATGACAGGGGAGCGGTGCAGCAACCATGCCAGCGCGATCTGCCCCGGTGTCGCATGGTAACGCTCGGCTATCCGCGCCACCGGAGAATCGGACCGGACAAGGCGACCCTTGGCGAGAGGATAGAACGGTATGAAAACAATCCCGGCGGTGGCGCAAATGTCGATCAGGCCGTCGGAAGAGCGGTCCCGCAGATTATAGCCGTTCTGGACCGACACGATTTCCGCCACGCTTCGTGCTCGCGACAGTTCGTCTGCCGAGACATTCGACACGCCGATACAGCGAATTTTGCCCTCGCGCTGAAGCTCAACGAGGGTCCCGATAGAATCCTCGATCGGCACACGGTGATCGACGGAATGGAGCTGATAGAGGTCGATCCGCTCGAGTCGCAGCCGCTGCAGACTGTCCGTACAAGAGCGGCGGAGATGCTCAGGCCGGCAATCGATGTCCCAGTAGCCAGGCCCCGGGCGCGTCAGCCCGCCCTTGCTCGCTATTACGAGCTCCGCCGTATAAGGGTAGAGGGCCTTGGCGATTAGTGTCTCGCTCACCCCCGGCCCATAGGAATCGGCGGTGTCGATAAAAGTCACACCGCTATCGGCTACGCGGCGGAGCAAGGTGATCGCTTCGCCCTCGTCGGGTGGAGGTCCCCAAACGCCGCGTCCGGTGATGCGCATCGCGCCAAAGCCGAGGCGGCCGACCGTCGGACCGTCTCCGAATGTTAGGGTCACCGGCAGCTCGACAGGAATGGATCGGACCCCTCTTACAGCTTAGGACGACTTGGCTACGCCTTTGCCAAGCAAATCGACCTTCCGGTTCAATGCCATTACCAGACCGTCGATACCTTCGCGCCGGAGGATCGAATAGAATTCCGAGCGCTGTATTGCCAGCTGGCTGATCGTGCCGTCGAGATAGACGTCGGAGATTTGCCACGAACCCTGATTCTGGTGCATCAGATAGTCGAGGGTGGTCGTATCACCGTCGGATTTGACAATCTTGGTTTGGACAATGACGTCCGCATTGTAGGGCCGCTCCCCAGTGACCTGCAGCTGCTGCCCGGAATAGCTGTCGAACCGATCGGCGTAAGTCGCCGCGACATAGTGCCGGAACGCCTCGACCAACTGCTGCTGCCGAACGGGGGAGAGGGCTGCCCAGGTCGGACCTATGGCCAGTCGGGTCATCGAGGAAACGTCGAAGACCCGGTCGACAACCGGGGCCAGTCTCGCATAACGACCGCTCTGCCCAAGAGTTGGGCCGTTCTTCATTGTCGTCAGGAGCGTGTCGTAAAAGCCGCGCACACTGTCTTCCGGATTCTCCGCAAGCGCCGCCGTGCTCCCGGCGAACATGCCGAGGATCAGTGAGAGGGCAAGGGACAGGCCTACGATCCGCCGCGAGTATGGAATCAGGTTACGCATGGCTCGACCTCCTCCTTCCGCTCCCCAGAGACCGCGCCTGGCCGCCTGGACGGCGAAGGCGGGGATGTGTTCCCGGCGGTATTGTCCGCGAAGGCTGCCTCTTTTGAGAAAGTAGGGCGTTCCTGGGCGATGACAACCTCGCAGGCAAGACAGCGCATAATTCCGTGTTGCCACTTCCATGTGAAGTTCTGCTGATGAGAGCCCCCCTATCAAACCATTTATGATCAACAACTGAACTTCATTCCACCAACACCGCAAATCCCGGGCTGGTGTCCCACGATGACGTGTCACGAACGGTTCAGCTCCAGAGTTTCTTTCATACATGGCTCTGGCATGGCTCTGGGATTCTCTCATTCTTTGTGAACGATTGGTCTCGGCGCCTGTTTATGAAGGCAGATATCTGCTCACGAACTGGAGGTCTCTGCTATGCGGACTTTAGTAAAAGCGACGGCGTTGGGGCTCGGACTGCTGGCCAACGGAACCGCCATGGCCAATGACAACTTTGGCGGATCGCCACTCTATAATCCGGCCACCGTATTACTATCCAAACTACTGGAAGTATAATACCGGGTATCCCAACTATTATCCTGTCTATAATTACGTTTACGGCTACCCGTACTATGGGTGGTATCCGGGGACCGCATACCCTTACTGGGATCCCACGGCCGCATCGCATTCGTATTCGAAGACGAATCCTAATTGGATACCCTATGTCGGCTGGCGCTAAGCCCTGCGGTCGCGAATCACGCCGCGCAGGAACGATGACCGAGCTATAGAGGCAGACCTGCAGAGGCATACCTGCGCGGGGGGGAGACATCCGGCTGCGGGATATTGTTCTACCAGCGGCGGTGACAGGATCGGTTCGCCAGTGGCACTATCCCCTTGCCCACGCCATGGGCGAGCAGGCAGGAGGCGAGAGATGCCGTCGGGCCGGCGAATCGAGGATTATGCGCTTATCGGCGATTGCGGCTCGGCCGCGCTGGTCGGGCGCGATGGCTCGATCGACTGGCTCTGCCTTCCGCGCTTTGATTCGGGGGCGTGCTTTGCGGCGCTGCTCGGCGAGCCCGAGAACGGCCGCTGGCTGATCTGCCCGGTGGAGCCGGCTGCCCGTGTCGAAAGGCGCTATCTCGACGGCTCGCTGATTCTCGCAACCACGTTCGAGACGGCGGAGGGCGCGGTCGAACTCGTCGATTTCATGCGCCCGCACCGCCGGCTTCCGCAGGTTCTGCGCCTGGTCCGCGGGCTGCGCGGGCGTATCGCCATGTGCACCGAGTTCATCTTGCGCTTTGACTATGGCGCCGTGGTGCCCTGGGTTGAACGCCTGCCGGAGGGCGGCCTTTCTGCGATCGGCGGGCCCGATAGGGTGGTGCTGCGTACGCCGGTGCCGCTGCGCGGCGAGGACTTGAAGACGGTCGGCGAGTTCAACGTCGACGCAGGCGAGATGATCCCGTTTGTGCTCAGCTACGCACCTTCCCATCAGCCGTTGCCGCCGCCGGTCGATCCGGCGCGGGCGCTGCACGACACCGACGTGTTCTGGCGCCGATGGTCCGACCGATGTGCATCCGCTGGCCCATGGTCCGATGTGGTCAAGCGTTCGCTCGTCGTGTTAAAGGGGCTCACCTATGCGCAGACCGGCGGCATCGTAGCCGCGCCGACGACTTCGCTGCCCGAGCAACTCGGCAGCGTGCGCAACTGGGATTACCGATATTGCTGGCTGCGCGACGCCACCTTTACCCTGCTGGCATTGATGCATGCGGGGTATTACGACGAGGCGCGGACGTGGCGCGACTGGCTGTTTCGCGCAGTCGCGGGTAGCCCCGATCAGCTGCAGATCATGTATGGCCTGGGTGGCGAGCGGCGGCTTACCGAGTGGGAGGTCCCGTGGTTGCCGGGATTTGAGGGGTCACGCCCGGTCCGCATCGGCAACGCCGCGGTAAACCAGACGCAACTCGACGTTTACGGCGAGGTCCTCGACGCGCTCTACCATGCGCATAGCCACGGTCTGCCCCCTAATCAACACGGGGACGCGGTCGGGCGTGTCGTGCTGAGACATTTGGCCAAGATCTGGGATCAGCCGGATGAGGGCATCTGGGAGGTGCGCGGTCCGCCGCAGCATTTCACGCATTCCAAGGTCATGGTGTGGGTGGCGTTCGATCGGATGATCAAGCTGCTGGAGCAGCTTGGTAGCACCGGTCGGGCACTTCCGCGCTGGCGACAGTTGCGCGACAAGATCCACGAAGACGTCTGCCGCAGTGCGTTCGATCCCGAGCTCGGCAGCTTTGTCCAAGCCTACGGGTCGAAGGCGCTCGACGCTAGTCTCCTGCTGGTACCGCTCGTCGGCTTTCTGCCCCCGACCGACCCGAGGATCATAGGTACCCTCAAGGCTATTGAGCGGCGTCTCGTCGTGGACGGGTTTGTGTTGCGCTACGACACCGGTGAGACGGTGGACGGGCTCCCCCCCGGCGAAGGGGCGTTTCTCGCCTGCAGTTTCTGGCTCGCCGACAATTTCGTTTTACAAGGGCGTATCGCCGAGGCGCGAGAGCTATTCGAGCGCCTTTT
>Ga0306917_10000989_pt1 | contig 12853 bp, 7 predicted proteins | sample tim00Cox00000000_FD_203313 | JGI IMG/M metagenome (GOLD analysis project Ga0306917, IMG submission 203313) | Lab enrichment of tropical soil microbial communities from Luquillo Experimental Forest, Puerto Rico - timezero.00C.oxic.00.000.000 (v2)... | ecosystem: Environmental > Terrestrial > Soil... | reverse complement strand
TGGCTCATCGCGCGCGATGGTCCAGGCGAAGACGTGTGCGGAGCCCGGTGTTGCCTTGAATCCTCCTGTGCCCCAGCCGCAATTCACGTACAGACCCGGGACCCCGGTCTTACCGATGATCGGCGACCGGTCCGGCGTCACATCCACGATGCCGCCCCAGCAGCGCAGCATGCGCATGCGGCGGAACATGGGAAACAGCTCGCAGATCGCCTCCAGCGCGTGGCTGGTGATGTGCGGGCCGCCGCGCTGCGTGTAGGAGGTATAGGCATCCGTACCGGCGCCGATCACGAGCTCGCCCTTGTCCGACTGGCTGATGTAGGCATGGATGGTGTTGGACATGACGACACACGGGAACACGGGCTTCACCGGCTCCGAGACGAGGGCCTGCAGCGGATAGCTCTCGAGCGGCAGCTCCACATCCGCCATCTTCAGGATCACGCTCGTGTGCCCGGCCGCTGCGACACCGATACGCGGCGCGCGAATCGTGCCGCGGGTGGTCTCGACGCCTTCCACTGCGCCGGAGGCGTCGCGCCGGATACCCGTTACCTCGCAGTTCTCGATGATGTCGACGCCGAGTGCATCGGCGGCGCGCGCATAACCCCAGGCCACGGCATCATGGCGGGCGGTGCCGCCGCGGCGTTGCAGCGCGGCACCGAGTACCGGGTAGCGGATGTCGCCGATATTCAGCAACGGACAGAAGGTCCTGGCCTCGCGCGGTGTGAGCCATTCGTTGTCGACTCCGGCCGCGCGATTGGCGTGCACGTGACGCTTTGCCACCTGCATGTCATGCACCGTGTGAGCGAGCATCAGCACACCGCGCTGCGAGAACATGACGTTGTAGTTGAGTCGCTGGGAGAGGCTCTCCCATAGCTTCACGGCATGGTCGTAGAGCGCGGCACTTTCAGGAAAGAGATAGTTGGAGCGGATGATCGTGGTGTTGCGGCCGGTGTTGCCACTGCCGATCCAACCCTTCTCGAGCACGGCGATGTTCGTTAGCCGGTGCTCGCTCGCGAGGTAGTAAGCGGTGCCGAGTCCGTGACCGCCGCCGCCGACGATGAGTGCGTCGTAGGCGGGTTTGGGCTCGGCGTGACGCCACTGCGGCTGCCAGCCACGCTGGCCGGAGAATCCCCGGCGCAGCAACGAGAAGCCGGAAAAGCGTTGCATGACGCGATCCTGCAGTTTCCGGCCGGAGGTGACGTGCACCCGCGCGCCCGGCAGTTTGAATGAAAGCGACATGGGCAGCGACATTCCCGCTGCGGTGCAACTTGACACTCCTGGCGGGGCGAACCGAGCATTCGCCGGCTTCGCAGCGAGGGAACGACCATGGAACGACGTGGCTTGCTTTCGCGTCTGGCCTTTCTGCCCCTGTTTGCCGGCGCTGGCGCGGGTGCCGAAGAGCCGAAAAAACCGCTGAGAATTATGTTCAAGAGCGCCTGGGGCTCGGACGATCCGACCAAAGCCGCGTTTGCATTTCTACACGGTAATGCGCTCGCCGAGGCCGGGCACAGCGTGCAGATTTTCCTGCTCGGTGAGGCGGTGTCGCTGATGCGTTCATCCGTCGCTCACGCGGTCGTGCCGGTAGGGTGGCCGCCACTGGCCGAAGCGCTCACCAAAGCCTCCGCCAACAAGATCCAGATCTACGCCTGCGGTGCCTGCTCGCGCGCGCGCGGGATCACGGAGGCCGATCTCACCCAATGGGGCGCCAAGTTCGGAAATCCGACCATCTTCGTCTCATTGATCGAGTGGGCCGACCGCGTCATCACGGAGTAGCCGCCGACTGACTGGCCGCCCACAAGGCAGCCGCCCACTGTGTAAGTTCGAGCCCCGCTGATGCGCGGCCGGCGCGCCCGCCGGCACCGGCTTGCGGGCCGGCGGGACGCGCACCGAGACTCACGCGGCCGTTATTACTTGGTGCTGGTCTTCTCCGGACCCCAGATCAACGGCAGGTTGGACGAAATCTGCAGATCGATGAGGTTGAGCAGCTGACTCTCCACCTGCACGAAACGGGCAGCGAGCGGTGCACCCAGTGCGGCGCGGACCTTGTCATAGGTGCCGGCCAACAGATCGATGCGCTTCTTGTGGTAGGAGATCGCGCCATTGACGAGCTCGTCCGCCTTGTTGTCAGTCATGTTGTTGTAGTTCTGGGCGTAGGCGGTGATATTGCCCAGGCGTACGTCGTTGAGCTTGGTGAGCTGCTTGTCGTAGTCCTTGTATATCGGCCAGAACTTCTTTGCCTGGTCGGCGTCGAGGCCCAGGGCGGCGCCCATGATCTTGGATTTCTCCGCGCGCACGTCCTTGCGCAGCATCTTGATTTCATCCGCCAGGTTCTGTTTGGACGCGCCGCTTCCCTCGGCCGATTGCGCGATCGCTCCTGAGCTGCAGATCAACAGTGCGCTTGCGGCGAGTCCGACACCGATCGATGGACACTTCATTGCGATGCTCCCCTGTGATTTCCGTTGGGTAGGAATGCTGCGACGGCGCAGCAACCCTCATGTGCATAATCGCGGCGCAAATCGCGCCGCGATGCTAACTCCAAAGCAGCCGTGGCCGCCAGCAAGATCTCGCCCACCCGGCTGCGGATATTGCGTCAGACTTCCGCCTGCAGTGACTCAACATTCTGGCTGAGCGTGTGCGACGCCAGCGTGCCGATATGGCGCCAGCCTTTCAGGGCGTACCACGCGAGGCCCGCTCCGAGAATCACCGCGATGTACACGAACGCGCCCCAGGTGTTGTACCAGGGTGCACCGTAGACGGCTTCGCGCGGCCAGGCCAGGTTGAGCGCCATCCCCGCGCCCCACAGCACTGCGAGGACATTGACGAACATTCCCCACCTGCCCATGGTGAAGTAGCCGCCCGCGGCGAGATCGGCGGGGGGCCATTGCCCGTCCAGGCGTTTCTTCAGCAGCGGCCCGGTCACCATCAGGTACGCCAGGTAGATCATGATGACCGCGATCGAGGTCAGCACCGTGAAAATCTTCGGCTGGCCAATGTTGAGCACCAGGATCAGCTCGGCGATCACGCCGATCACGACGGCAGGAACGATGGGTGTCTGCGTCCTCGAGTTCACCCGCGCGAGCTTCTCGCCGAACGGCAGCGCATTGTCGCGCGCCATGGCGAAGGTCAAGCGGATAGCCGCGGTATGCACGGCGAGCGAGCACACGGTCACCGCAACCACGATGCACACCAGGAAAATCTTGCCGAGCGGGCCCCACATCACTTGCTCGACGATGTATTGCAGGCCGCCGCTGCTGCTGCCGATCTTCGCATCGGCGAGGTTGGGTGCCGCCATGACCGCGAATACCAGGATGGCACCCCCGATGACGAACGAGGCCAGGATGGCGCGCAGAATGGCCCGCGGAGCAGTGCGCCGAGGCTCCAGCGTCTCTTCACCGAGCGAGCTGGCGGTATCGAAGCCGTACATGACATAGCCGGAGGCCAGTGAGGCCACCAGGAAACTGCTCAGAAAGCCCCAGCCGCTGCCACCGCCGTAGCCGTTGGTGGAGAAGAAGACGGCCGGACCTCGGCGGATGTTGAGCGCCAGGAAGATGGCGATGAGGCAGGCTGCGATCAGCTCGACGAAGACGCCGGCGCTATTGATCAGCGCTATCCACCGCACGCCGAGCGCATTGACGATGGTGGTGAACAGGATGAGGACCGTGCCGAGGATCACCGCGTTCGTGGCGAAATCGTAGGTGCCAGTGCCATCGCCGAAGACCTGGAAGCCGCTCCACAGCCGCGGCAGGTTCAGTTGCAGCGCCAGTACCACGGCAGACAGGGTAACGATGGACGCCGTGAGCATCAGCCAGCCGGACGACCAACCCACGATGCGGCTGCCCAGCAACTTCGACCAGTTATAGACCGATCCGGCGACCGGATATTTGGCGGCGAGCTCCATGAAGCACAGCGCGACCGCCAGCTGACCGACGAGCACCATGGGCCAGGACCACAGGTAGGCAGGACCTGCGGTTCCGAAGCCGAAGTAGAACAGCTGGAAGGTGCCGGTGAGTATGGAGATGTAACTGACGCCGGCGGCGAAGCTGCCGAACGCGCCGATGCTGCGCGCGAGCGATTCCTTGTAGCCGAAATGCTCCATGCCGCTGTCGGTCGGTCCGGTAGCCTTGTTCTTGAGCACGCCGTTTGTCCTCTGCGAAAAGTTGTGCTTCGTGCCGTCAGATCGGGAACACACCGATGTCGCGGTTCTTCATTGACGCGCAGCTGACCGCCGCCGACAGTACGGTAATCTCGGTGTGGTATCCGAGGTGGGCTGAGAGATGTGTGCGCTTGACCTGGCAAGTCACGCAATTCATGATCCGGCCGGTGCATTGAATAGGCGTTTAATGATCGTTTGTACGCCTCTAATAAAGTTGGCAACCCCTTGAGAAACAAAGAATAGATTATCCAGCTCAACTAAGCCAGGGGCGGCGGAGATTGACGCCCCGAACGGGTCCGGAGGACACCGTTGAATACGCAATCAACCATCAGACATTCTGCGCACCGTAATGGCATTCCCCGCGACGAGGCCGAGGACGCGCGCCGTGTGCAGCTGATCGAGGTCACCATCGACAGTCTCGCCGAAGTGGGCTTCGTCGGCACGACTCTCGGGGAGATCGCCGGCCGCGCCGGGGTTTCGCCGGGGCTCGTCGCGCATTACTTCGGCGACAAGGATGGGCTGCTGGAGGCCGCCTTTCGCAAACTCGCGCGCGAGGTCGCGACATGGGCTCGGCAGCGCCTTGCGCTCGGGCGCACGCCGCGTGCCCGTGTGCAGGCGGTGATTGATGCCAATCTCGGGCCGGAAAATTTCGATAAGCGCACCGGTACCGCCTGGCTCGCCTTCTGGGGCCAGGTGTTGCATAACGAGGGCCTGCGGCGCGTGCAGACCGCATATCAGCGGCGCATGTTGTCCAACCTGCGCAGTGACCTGCGCCGGATGATTCCGGGAGAAGCGGCGCGCAGTCTCGCCGCGATGATCTCCGCCATGATCGATGGAGTGTGGCTGCGCGCCGCGCTTTCCGAGTGGCAGGAAGCCGACAGCGAGAGCGCACGTGCGCTGCTGACCGCATTCGTCGATGGCCATCTGCGCGAGCTCACGCGCGCAGAGACTACGGACCTTGCGCCCGCCGCGGGCGGCGTGGCGGGCCGTCCAGCGCGTGCTCATGAATCGATCAGGGTGATCAACCCGGCGACCGGCGAGGAGCTCGCGGTGCTGCGCGTGGACGGTGCGGCGCAAGTGGACGCCGCGGTCGCCAAGGCGCGCGCCGCACAGAAAGCCTGGGCCGGCAGGACGGCTGCCGAACGCGGCCGCGTGCTGCAGCGTGCGGCGCGGCTGCTGCGCGAGCGTAACGATGAGCTCGCCGAGCTCGAAACGCGCAACACCGGCAAACCCATTCAGGAGACACGCGCGGTCGATGTCCTCTCGGGAGCGGAGTGCCTCGAGTACTACGCGGGAGTTGCCGCCGGGCTCGCCGGCGAGCACCTCGATCTCGGGCCGAAGGCGTTCGGCTACACGCGCCGCGAGCCGCTCGGCGTCGTTGCGGGAATCGGCGCCTGGAACTATCCGCTGCAGATCGCCTGTTGGAAATCTGCCCCTGCGCTTGCCTGCGGCAATGCCATGATCTTCAAGCCCGCCGAGCTCACACCGCTCACCGCGGTGAAGCTCGGCGAGATCTATCGCGAAGCCGGCCTGCCGGAAGGGGTCTTCCAGGTTGTGCAGGGATATGCGCAGACCGGACAGCTCCTGACGCGGCACCCCGCCATTCGCAAGATCTCGCTCACCGGCGAGGTGTCGACGGGCAAGGCGGTGATGGCGGATGCGGCCGCCACACTCAAGCAGGTGACCCTCGAGCTCGGAGGCAAGTCCCCGCTCATCGTGTTCGGCGATGCTCATCTCGATAACGCGGTGTCCGGAGCGCTGCTCGGGAACTTCTACTCCGCCGGAGAAGTGTGCTCGAACGGTACGCGCGTCTTCGTGCACCGCAGCGTGCGCGCCGAATTCATCGAGCGGCTGCGTGCACGCACCGCGGCGATGAAAGTAGGGGACCCACTCGATCCCGACACACAGGTCGGTGCGCTCATCTCCGCGGAGCACATGCACAAGGTGCTTGGCCTGATTGCCCGGGGACGTGCCCAGGGGGCGCGGCTGATCAGCGGTGGAGCGCGGCTCACCCAGGGGACGCTCGGGCGCGGCTGCTTCGTCGCCCCGACCATCTTCGATGCCTGTCATGACGATATGGACATCGTGCGACAGGAGATCTTCGGCCCGGTGATGTCGGTGCTGGAGTTCGAGAGCGAAGCAGAGGTCCTCGACCGGGCCAACGCGACCGAGTTCGGCCTGGCGGCGGGGGTTTTCACCAACGACCTCACCCGCGCCCATCGCGTGATCGCGCAACTCGAGGCAGGGACCTGCTGGATCAATCACTACAATGTGACGCCGATCGAGCTGCCCTTCGGCGGGGTGAAGCTCTCAGGGCTCGGGCGCGAGAACGGTCGCGCGGCGCTCGAGCACTACACGCAGCTGAAGAGCGTGTACGTCGCGATGGCCGACGTCGAGGCGCCGTACTAACGGCAGCGCGCCTCGATCGTTTAACTGCACCGTACCTGCATCGTGACAGCCGAGACCTTCGACTACGTGATCGTCGGTGCGGGCTCCGCGGGCTGCGTGCTCGCGGACCGTCTCAGCGAGAGCGGACAGGACAGCGTGCTGCTCCTCGAGTATGGCGGCTCGGACCGCTCGATCTGGATCCAGATGCCGAGCGCGCTGAACATTCCACTCAACATGGCACGCTTCGACTGGCGCTACTACACCGAGCCCGAGCCAAATCTGAACAATCGCCGGCTGCATACTCCCCGTGGCAAAGTGCTCGGCGGCTCTTCCTCCATCAATGGCCTCGTGTACGTGCGCGGCAACGCCCTCGATTTCGAGCGCTGGGAATCGCAAGGTGCGGCCGGCTGGGGCTACCAGGACGTGCTGCCGTACTTTCGCCGTGCGGAGGCGTACGCGGGCGAGCCCGATGAGTACCGTGGTGTCGAGGGCAAGCTCTGCACGCGCAAGGGCTTGTTGACCAATCCCCTCCATGACGCATGGCTCGCGGCCGGCCGTGAGGCCGGCTACCTGTTCAGCGCCGACATGAACGGCTTCCAGCAGGAAGGCTTCGCGCGCATGGACATGACTGTCGGGCACGGCAGGCGCTGCAGCACTGCCAACGGCTACCTGCGTCCGGCCATGCGTCGGCCCAATCTCGCGGTGCGCACGCGTGCGCTCGCGACCGCGGTGCAGTTCGCCGGACGGCGCGCGGTCGGAGTCCGCTACCAGCGCGATGGCAATGCACAGGAGGTGCGGGTGCGCCGGGAGGTGATCGTGTGTGCCGGCGCGATCGCCTCACCGCAGCTGCTGAAGCTTTCTGGTGTCGGCCCACGAGCCGAGCTCACGGCCCTCGGCATACCGGTGGTGCATGATCTGCCCGGGGTGGGCGAGAACCTCCAGGACCACGTCGAGTTCTACTTCCAGATCGCGAGCCGCGAGCCGATCACGCTCTACAAGTACATGTCGCTCTGGCGCCGGGGACTCATCGGGGTGCGCTGGCTCCTGACGCGCGGCGGACTCGGCGCGAGCAACCATTTCGAGACCGGAGGCTTCATCCGCAGCCGTGCCGGTGTGCGTTATCCGGATATCCAGTTCCACTTCCTGCCGCTGGCGGTGAATTACGACGGGTCTTCACTCGCACAGGAACACGGCTTTCAGGCGCACGTCGGGCCCATGCGCTCGCGCAGCGCCGGATGGGTGCGGCTGCGATCGGCGGCGCCGACGGATAAGCCGCTCATCTTCTTCAATTACATGTCGCGTGAAGAGGACTGGGCCGAGATGCGCGCCTGCGTGCGCCTCACGCGCGAGATCTTCGCCCAGCCGGCCTTCGATCGATACCGCGCACGTGAGATACAGCCCGGCGAGCAGGTGGGCACCGACGAGGAGATCGATGCGTTCATCCGCGCCAAGGCCGAGAGCGCCTTTCATCCGAGCTGCACCTGTAAGATGGGCAGCACCTCAGACCCGATGGCGGTGGTCGACAGCCAGACCCGGGTGATCGGCCTCGAGGCACTGCGGGTGGTGGATTCCTCCATCATGCCGTCCATCACGACCGGGAATCTCAACGCCCCCACCATCATGCTGGCCGAGAAGGCCGCCGATCACATTCGTGGCACACCGCTCCTGCCCCGCGCCGCGGTACCGTACTACACTGCCTCCGACTGGCAGAGCCGGCAGCGCTGAATGTGATTGGCTGGCTCAAACCTGCGGCGTTTGCTCCCGCACTGCCTCCCGATCGGGTGGATCCCACCTATCGGCGCCTGCGTCGGCAGGTGTTCATCGGGATCTTCGCCGGTTATGCGGCGTACTATCTGGTCCGCAATAACCTCGCGCTCGCGATTCCCGACATCCTCCGGGAGTATCCGCAGTACAGCAAGACCGCGCTTGGCAGTGCGCTGACGGGCCTGTCGATCGCCTACGGCGTGTCGAAGTTCCTCATGGGCTCGGTCTCGGACCGCAGCAACCCCAAATACTTCCTGCCGCTGGGACTACTGCTGTCGAGCGCCATCATGGCGGCGTTCGGCCTGCTGCCGGTGCTGTACGGATCGCTCGCGTCAATCGCCATCGTGCAGATTCTCAATGGCTGGGTGCAGGGCATGGGCTGGCCGCCCTGCGGCAAGACCATGGTGCACTGGTTCAGCACACGCGAGCGCGGCCTGTGGGTCTCGACATGGAATACCGCGCACAACATCGGCGGCTTCCTGATCTCGGGCCTGGCGTTCATCGGCGTGTGGCTGTTTCATGACTGGCACGCGAAGTTCTATTTCAATGCCGTGATCGCCGCGGGCGTAGCCATCGGTGTGTATTTCCTGCTGCTGGACACGCCACAATCGCGCGGCCTGCCGCCTGTGGAACAGTACCGGGACGACTATCCGGCGGGCTACAGCGACGCTGCAGAACAGACGCTCACCTTCCGCGCCATCGTGTTCCGTTACGTGTTGCCCAACCGCTATCTGTGGGCGATCGCTACGGCCAACGTGTTTTGCTACTTCGTCCGCTATGGGGTCGAGAACTGGATACCCACCTACTTCGAGACTGCCAAGGGCTACTCGTTCAAGGAGTCGAGCATTGGCTGGATTCTGTACGAAGTGGCGGCGATTCCCGGCACCATCGCCTGCGGGTGGATCTCCGATAAGTGGTTCAAGACCCAGCGTGCGCCGGCAACAATCCTCTTCATGGGACTGACCATCATTGCGGTAGTGGTGTACTGGCTCAATGCCAAGGGACCGCTGTGGATCGACTACGCGGCGCTCACTGCCGTCGGTTTCCTGATCTACGGGCCGATCATGGCCATCGGTCTGCAAGCTCTCGACCTCGTGCCCAAAAAGGCGGCCGGCACCGCTGCGGGCTTTACCGGCCTCTTCGGTTACACATTCGGCTCGGCCTTCGCCGGTACCGGTGTCGGCTGGATAGCGGATCGCTGGGGTTGGAGCGGGGTGTTTGGCACGATGGTGGCCTGCTGCGTGCTCACGATGCTATGCAGCGCGCTCACCCTCGGTCATCGCCCGGAGAGTGTGCGCCGGCTCAGCGACGCGACGGCTAGTCCCGGTAGCGCGTAGCCGCGTCACCGAGGGCCTCGCGCAGCGGGCCGAGCCACGGCTCGTAGTGACGCCACTGCTCGAGCGCCTCGCGGTAGATCGGCTGCCGCACCTGCTCGGAGCTCGCGGTGCGCACACTGCGCTCGGTCCGGTAGAACTCGACGCAGGAGCGCTCGAACTCGAGCCCGCAATAGTCGAGCAGCCGCCGGACGTTAGCTTCGAGATCGGCCACCACGTCCTCGTACTGCACGCGCAGCACCCGTCCCGGCAGCGCTGCATCCCAATGGCGCATGAGCTCGAGGTAGGTCCGGTAGTAGCGGGCGATGTCCTCGATGGCGTAGGTGAACTCCTGGCCGTGCGCAAAGAGCTGCTTCAAGTTGCCGAAGCAGCAGGCCATCGGCTCGCGCCGCGCATCGATGATTTTCGCATTCGGCAGTATCAGGTGGATGAGCCCGATGTGCCGGAAGTTGTTCGGCATCTTGTCGATGAAGTGCGCCTTGCCGCTGCGGTAGCTGCGCGTGTCCCGCAGGTATTTCTCACCGAGTCGACGGAAGTCGGCAGCGCCCATCTGCGCGAGCACACCGGGGTAGCGCGGATTCTCCAGCTGCCAGTCGCGGCCTTGCAGCTCGACCACCATACGCGTGATGTCGACGAGCTCGTGCGTGCCCTCGACCCTGCTGTGCGAGGCGAGGATCTGTTCGATCAGCGTCGATCCGGAGCGGGGCAGGCCCACGATGAATATCGGATCCGGCGCCTGCGCGCCGGAGCCCTCGTGGTGCGCGAACAGCTCGGTAGTACAGATCTCGCTCTGCAGGCGGGTATTGAGCTCGATGACCTCCGGGCGATAGCGGCTCGCGGCGTGCTTGAGCGCATTACCACGAGCGTAGTACTCGAAGGAAGGAGCGTATTGCTCGCGATCCTCGAGCGCCTTGCCGAGCGCGAAGCACAGGTGAAAGCGGTCGACCGTGCCGGTGGTCGCTGCCGCTTCCGCGGTGCGCATCTGCTCGAGCTCCGCAGCGGTGAATCGGTAGGTCTTGAGGTTGGCGAGACTCCACCAGGCATCGCCGAACCCCTCACGCGCCGCAGCGGCAGCGTGGTATTCGGCAATTGCAGGCGTCTGCCGGCCGAGGGTCTTCAAGGAATGTGCGATGGAGAGATGCAGCTCGGCGGGGTTCACGGCACCGGGCAGCAGCGCGCGGTAGAGCTCCATGGCGCGTTCGTGCTGCCCGAGCCCGACAAAGGTCATGGCGTGCAACGTGCGGTAGTCCCGGTTGGAAGCATCGACCGCGAGGAGCTTCTCCACCTGCGCCTGGGCTTCGAGGTAAAGATGCCTGCGCGCGAGGGTCTGCGCATACTCGAAACGCGCCGCCTGGTACTCGGGCTCGAGATCGAGCACCGCCTCGAGCAGCAGTTGCGCATCATCGAGCACGTCGTGCTCCAGGCCGATGCGGGCGAGCAGGCGCATGGCCTCGACATGGTGCCCGTGCTTCAGCAGGAAATCGCGCACGATCTGCTCGGACTCGGCGAGCTCGCCGTCGTAGAAGAGCGCCGTCGCCGTCACCACCGCCACCGGCAACTTCTTGAGAGTGGCGCTGTGCCCGGCCGCCTGCGCTGCCTCCGTGGCCTGACCGCTCATGCGGTACAGACCCTCGAGCATGTGCCAACTGGCGGGGAGCGCGGGATTGACAATGACCCCGCGCCGGAAGGCCTCGATCGCTTCCGGCGCGCGTTTCAGCGCGACATAACAGTAACCGCGCTCCTGGTAGAGGCGGCTGAAGCGGGGATGCAGCCGCTCGAGCGTGGCAAGCGTGGCGAGTGCCGCCGTGGTGTCCCCGCGCATACGCTGCGACACGGCCCGCAGGTAGAGGAGCTCGCAATGGTCGGCGTGGGCGGGTGCGAACGCATCGAGCGCCTGCAATGCGTCTGCGAACCGGCGCTGCTTCACCAGCTCGCGGATCGGTGCAATATCTGCTTCCAGCGCTGCGGCCATGACGTCAGCTAGTCCCAGGCACGCCACGATAGCGCGCCTGTGCAGCGGCGCCTACGTCCCGAGCCCGGGACCGCGCTCCCTCAGAAGCTATAGCCGAACGTACCGCTGATGACCCTCGGGCGGAGCGGCGTCTGCGCGGTGATGAACTGCTGCGAGCTGATGAAGGTGCTGGCGTTCGAATTGGTAAGGTTCTCGCAGGAGACCGTGAACCGCCAGGCATCCTTCGAGACCCCGATCGCCGCATCGTAAGTGGTGTACGCCGGGTTCTCGAACCGGCCCCTCGAGGTACTCACCGTTCCACCCAGGTGGTAGGTCGGATTCGCACCGGCCTGCGTGAAGTAATGAGCGGTGTGAAACACGCCCGCCTGAATGAAAGGAACGTAACCCGCCATGTGCCACTCGTAGCGCGCATGTATGTTGAATTGCACCGGCGGCGCATCGGCGCTCGGGGAGCCGACGCTGCCGAAGGGATTCTGCACGGGCTGGCAAACGACCAGGAACAGGTTGCAGGCATTGGTGATCGGCTTGCCGTAGCCGGGGGCGGCGGGATTGTTGACGAGCAGTGCGGGTGAGTTCGTCTGCTCGCTGCTGTTCCAGGCGGCGGCGCCCTGCAGCGTGAATCCCTCGAAGAGCTGGGCCACCAGCTGCGTCTCGACACCCTTGATCTCGAAGTTCTGACCGTTGGTGTCGTAGAAGAGGTTGCCGACTACCCCGGGATTGAAGAACTCGATCTGCACGTTGTTCCAGTTCTCCTTGTACACCGCGCCGTTCCACAGCAGCCGGTGGTTGAAGAACTCCGTCTTCCAGCCGATCTCGTTGTTCGTGAGATTATCCGAAGTATACGAGCGGGGAATGAAGTACTGCGCCGCATTCGGCGGTCCGCCGCCATTCACGAGCGAAATGTAGGCTTTCGGCGCATTGCCATTCTGGTTGAACCCACCGGGGCGAAAACCCTGCGAGTAGGTGTAGTACACCATGACATCCGGCGTGACATGCCAGGTGAGATTCCCGCGGCTGCGGGTGCCGGTCTCGGTGTTGCTGAGGCCGTCGTAGTTGAGATTGTAGCTGTAATTCGTAGAGCCAAAGGACGGCGCCGGGTACGGGTTCGGAGAGTTGGCGATGTAGCAGCCATTCGTCGAGCCGGTGGCAATTTCACCGTTCAGCCCTTGCTGGAAACAACCGAAACTGGAGAGCACGCTGCCCTGCATCGAGTTATCGAAGCGGAACCAGCGTATGCCGCCGGTG
>Ga0306917_10000987_pt1 | contig 12858 bp, 6 predicted proteins | sample tim00Cox00000000_FD_203313 | JGI IMG/M metagenome (GOLD analysis project Ga0306917, IMG submission 203313) | Lab enrichment of tropical soil microbial communities from Luquillo Experimental Forest, Puerto Rico - timezero.00C.oxic.00.000.000 (v2)... | ecosystem: Environmental > Terrestrial > Soil... | reverse complement strand
GCAATTCATACCAGGACGCCGACAAATATTCGTTGCTCAACGCGCTGCCGCCGACTCCGTTCGGCCCGCTCGGGATGTTGGCAGCGGCAGGAGCGGTGTCCCCGGGAACGGAATTGCACCAAGTACGTGACTCGGCATTAGCTCCGAAGAACTCGCGGCCGCGACCTTCGAGGCCAAACTCCTGAGTCATCTCCCAAGTTTTAACCAGCTGCCAGAGCTGAGTGGAGTAAACCTTGTTGGTAATCTCCGGCGACCACGCCATTTTGGTTTTAGCAAAACGTCCAAGAAAGACGCGCCGAGCTTGCGACCATCTGGCGAAGGCGGGAATAATGGGGCCAATATTAGAGCCGGGAGTGTGAGTCGAACTCAAGAGCGCACGCAGCGAAGTCCTTGGTCTAAGACTCGATTTGCCCTCCGAACCGGTTCCATCGTACATTGCGGCAAATTCGCTCTGACCAAAAGCTGAACCCCAAGCATCTTTGGGATGAACGCGGGGCAGCCACTGGCTCCAATCCGGCAATTGTAAGGCAATGGGAATTTCCCGAGGGTTAAGATTGCCGTCGGGGCGAAAGACCTCTGGGGTAATTTGTCCTACGAGCTCGTGAACGTCACGAACGCTTCCGGCTGAGGTTGCCGCGCTCAAGCGCGTTCCATGCTCGACAAGCAGATATTCCAAAGCATCCGTATCCCGGCCGAGGATCCAAGCGAGTCCAGCGCCGGCCGCCCAATTCGAGATTGGCTGTTCGTCTAGTCCGGGTCCAGGTTGGTAGGGCGGATTCCACGGTCGACCCGGACTGGGAAGCGCCAGGCTGCGGATGTAGCTGGCGATCTGTTCGCCCTGCAGGGTGGTAAGACCATGGAAACGCGAGCGGGCGATAATACTGACGTTGGAGAAATTGAAATATTTCAAATCGAGCCCATTGTGTGCATGACAGTCCGCGCAGTGCGCCTGAATCCTTGGGCTGTTCTGGAGACCGCTGGCCACCAGCGAGGCCGTATGCCAGAGTTCCTGCCCCGCATGGATGGAGTCTGCGTCAGGTAGTGGGGGTGTCCAAGATTCAGGAGCATCCTGCACAAAATCGGTGGGCGGGAGGACCTTGCCTCCATCATTCGTTACGAAGTTCCATGCAAGAACACGATAACCACTCGCAAGTCCGTCAGACTGATTGAACCGAAAGCGCACTGTGTTGCCGCCCGCGACTACCGTGCCGCTCGGAAGAGGTACAATCAGCTCGAGCGTCGAGAAGCCCCCGCCGATCCCGCCGAAGGTCCTGCCGGGTTCGGCAACTGACAAGGTGTCGTTTCTGAGCGGTATCCACAAGCTCGTATTGACTTGGACGCTCGCTTGCGTCTGATACCGCAGCCCATGCACCAGCAGCCATAGAGACTTCACTGGCTCGCATTGTGCCGCCGTGAGGGTAACCGTTCGGCTCAGCGTCGTTCCGTCTGCACCCAAGACTTCGATCGGCAATGCCAAACGGCCAGAAGTGGCATCCGCAGATTGGATGTGGATCGTTAGGGCAGCTAGAAACAGGCGGACAAGCAATTCAGGCCACATATTCTCCGTCCATTACCACGATGATGCCACACCTACGGCCTGCAATTCAGAGCTTTGTGTTTACCCCCCGCTCAGTAAGATTCATCTACAATTCAAGGGATTCTAGAAAGTCTGACCGCAACCTGCCCGGAATTGGACTCACGGACAGTAGCTTGCGGAACCTATTTCCCACATGCTACTCATACACATCTTCCATTCGTACCGCGGGCGAATATGGCGATAAGGCGAGAGCAAAATCCTGTCCTACCTGCGGTTATTCTTGTGATGTTCCTTGCGCTCCTGGTGTTCCTGTTAGTCAGCCGAAAACGCGAGACAGGGGCCTCTCATCCGCAACCTGCAGAGACGTGCCGTATAGACGGAGTCGATCGGAGTGAGAGGGGTTTTGGGAACCTTCTGATAAACTCTGCCTTTCTCTATATAAGGCGGAATTCGCGGGAGGAAACTGCAACTGAGGCGGATAGAGGTCAGGTCCTCGACCCACTTTTTCCTGACTGAGAACTGTTGGCAGATGAACGGCCTGCTTCGGATGGGGTCTCGGCGATGCTCCAGGCCTTCTCGAGCATCTTGATGCAAAAAAACGCAGCCAGGCGTCGTGTGACTGTGCTCGAGGACTTCCTCTTCTGGAACAACTCCGGCGCCAGGGCGATTTCGGCATTCCGTTCGGCCAACAGATATTGCTCGAACGGGGCCATGCTCGGATACGCAGTTTTGTTGTCCTGCGTTTCCGCTTGCAACGACCCCGGCGAAGCGCAATACACTCATGACCAACATCAGAACGAGCAGTAAGGGCCGGGGGCCGGAAGCTCGGTGCGGAACGGACCTCCAACGTATGTAATTGCGACAGTGACATCGCTGGCCGATTTGTTCGGATCGTGATTGATGCCGATGTGCCCGTTCCCGTAATCAACAAATCCCTCACCGGCCTTGTACACGTGAGGCGAACAGGTTGGGTCATCATATTCGTAAAAGGTAAGCTCGCCCGACGTCACGGTAATGTAGACCGGCCCTGGATGCTTATGCCAGCCCGTTGACGCTAACGGGGCATAAATGTGGGTATCTACCTCCATGTCAATTGCGGGCTGCGCTTTTGCTATGTACTGGAAGGGGGCTTGGTTCTCATCCGTGTTTACCATGAAACGGTCATAGGTTCCTCTGCCGACAAGAATACGGGTGACACCGCTGGCCGGAGAGGCCCAGACCTTGATTACGTAGCCGCCAGCCAGCATCACGCAGAGAAACCCAACAACACCGCCAATCATAACAACCTTGCTTTTGCTCCTCATTCCAGACCTCCAAGTCTGCGTATTTATCGTCTTCCGCGCTTGCCAGAGCCTATTGGGCGCGCGTCGCACGGCGTCATCCAACATTGCGAGCGCACGTTCGACCTCGCCTAACTCGCAGCGCGACGATCGCAGTAGCCTCACGGACTTTACGCGCGAAGGAGTAGACCGACAACGAGCAAAGTGGAGCAAAGTTGCTCGCCTGCTGCGGAAGACGGGTGAGCAGGTTTGCGCCAGGGTCCGGATGTGGCAGAATGAGCCAACACGAACGAGGGCAGGATGTCCGCGGATCCCCTAATAAATATCAGTTCCGCTTCGAACCGTACCCGCAAACGGCTCGACTCGTGGAAACAAATCGCGGCCTATGTGGACCGGCACGTGACGACGGTGCGGCGTTGGGAGAAGGAGGAAGGACTTCCTGTTCACCGACACGCTCACAGCAAGCTAGATTCGGTCTTTGCCTACTCGGCGGAACTCGACACGTGGCTAGAGAGCCGCCATCCGGACCCACCGCGCTCCGCGCCCCTAGCCGAAATGCCAGGGCTTCCCAGTGGTTCTGCGCCGCTTCCACCCCCACCGGCGTTGACAAGTATGCCCCCATGGCACGTTGCCCTTTTGGGGCGCGAACGGGAAATCGAGGTGCTTGGAAACGCCTGGATCGCTGCGTCCAGGGGACCACAGCAACAACTGGTTCTGATTTCCGGTGACCCCGGCCAAGGCAAAACACGGCTTGCGCTTGAATTCGCCCGATCGATCGCCGAACGCGCCACGGTGCTGTTCGCTGCGTGCGATCGGGAAGCGCTCGCTCCGTTCGCTCCGCTTTTGACCATGCTCCAGTGGTTGGTGCGGGTCGGCGCGCCTCAGACGTTACGGCAGTGTTTGAAAGAGGTCCAAGGAAGCGGCGAGTTGGTTCAGCTCGTCCCCGAAATAGCCCGACTCGCGCCACAGGTCCCGGAATTGCTTCCCGCAACGGCGGAAGGCCGCCGCTTCCGCATGTTCGAAGCCTTCGCCCAGCTCCTGAGTGCTATGTCGCGCCAATGGCCGGTGCTCCTTCTCTTTGAAGACATTCATTGGGCCGATACGGGGTCCTTGCTCTGCCTACGACATCTGATTCGCTCAACCCGTGAGGCCGCCGTCTGTATCGTCATCACGCACCGCGAAGACGAGGCCGCCTGTTCTGAGCCTTCGGAGGATATCCTACAGAGCATCCGGCGGGAATTTCCGGTGACACGAATACACCTCGGCGGGCTTAGTGAAGATCACGTCCGGCGCTTCATCGAATCGTGGACACACAGTGTCGCGCCACAGTGGTTAACCGAATTCATGATCAAAGCGACCGAAGGCAACCCGCTTTTTATTACCGAACTGCTGGCGCATTTCGGCGAAAGTCGCGGGTTTGGGCGAGCGGAACCGACCGGGGCGCCCGTCGCTCTCAGCGACATCGGTTTGCCCAAAGGCATTCGCCAGCTCATCGGGCGCCGTTTGATGCGTTTGAGCCGGGCCAGCAGGAGCGTTCTTACCCTCGGGGCCGTCATCGGCCGTGAATTCGATTTGCCGCTCGTAGAAGCTGTCGCCAACCTACCCGAAGGCGAGCTGTTAGACGGAATTGAAGAAGCAGTGGCTGCCGGAGTTCTGAGCGAAACTCCGGGTGCCCCTGACCGGTTTTCTTTCACGCACGCTCTCGTTCGAGAAACGCTCTACAGCGATATCGTTGCCGCGCGGCGTGTTCGTCTTCATTACCGGATTGGCGAGGCGCTAGAAAGGCTCTCTCCACACGACAAAACACCCTCGGGGCAGCTTGCGCACCACTTCACCGAAGCAGCGGCTTATCGGGCCCCGGAGAAGGCGATCGACCACGCCGTGCGTGCAGGAGATGAGGCCGCCAGCAGCCTGGCGCTGGAAGATGCCGCGCGCTATTACGGCATGGCACTGCAGGTCTTGAATTTGTTGCCAGGCGGACCTGCCGTCGACGACAAGCGCTTCGATCTCCATACCAAGCGCGGGCGGAGTTTCTTTCAGGTCGGGCAGTGGGCGTTGGCAAAAGCGGAACTCGAATTGGCGTTGAGGTTCTTGGGCCCTGCCCAGGGACTGAAGCGTTGCGAACTCCTGGTTAAGCTTGCGGAAGCGTCGTTTTGGCTCATGAATGTTCGCGATTTGCGGAGCGCTGCGAGGGAGGCGGAACGGCTTGCCGAATACATTGGGCGCGACGACCTCTGGGCTGACGCCCGCGCGTGGATGACGAGCGCAGAAATCGCCGAAGGAGACGTGTCCGGCGGCATAGAAAGTGACCGGCAAACGTTGGCACGCGTCGGCGGAATTCGCTCTTTCGGATTGGCGAGGATTCCGCTAACGCTCTACTGGGCTGGTCGAAGTAGCGAAGCGGTTGGACAGGGCGCGCAGGCAGTTGAACGGGCCCGAGAGTCCGGAGATCCGGCATTCCTCCTGTATGCGCTGCAGCACTTCGGTCTCAGCCTCTCGGGCGCGGGACGGTACGATGAGGCGCTGCGCGCTTTCGATGAAGCTCTAACATTCGGCCGACAGTGCGGGGCGTTTCCTCTTCTTGCCCGCGCTATGTCGATGTCGGTCGCGCCGTTGCTCAGCCTTGGCGATTTTGATGGCGCAGCGCGGCGCGCAACGGAAGCGCGCGAGTTGGCGCATCGTGTGGCTTTCGAGCCTCCGCTGGTTAGTGCCGGGATCGATCTGCTTCTCATCCATGCACGATCACAGAACGCGGGACGGGCGGAGCCGCTGCTCGCCGAAGTGGAACGTGCCGTCCAACAAGCCAGCGGTTGGCATGCATGGAAATGGAGGATGCGTCTGTCGCAGGCGCGCGCAGAGTTGGCTGCGGCAAAGGGAAATTGGAGAGATGCCATCACTTTCGCAAGCGATGTCATCGAGCAAAGTGAAACGCGGAGCCGTCCAAAGTATCAGGCCCTGGGACTTGCGACGCGAGCCCGAGCGCGAGGAGGGCTTGGAAAACGAGAAGCTGTGGACGATGCCTGGGCGGCGGTCAAGGTAGCCCGGCGCCTCTCGGATCCCGCGGTACTGCTGGAATGCCTGAGCGTTCTTCTCGAGCAAGACGGGAACAGCAAGGTCTTAGGCGAATGGGAACGGACGATGGAGTCCATTCTTGGGGCACTTTCTGGCGAGCCCCTCCGTAGGAAGTTCCTTGCGAAATTCGGCTCGCTAGACGTTCGCTAGATGCAATGCGCTTGGTGCGGAACCTGTTTTAGGCAGTCGGAAAGCAAGAGTATCAGGCCTTCGGACGGTCGCGGCGGACTGCTGTCCACCCGAAAAAACCTCAGTGGAGGCTGATTTTGGGCGGTCGTTCAGGGTGGTAGCATGCACCGGAAAAGAAACCTTCCAGGACGCCAATGTTGAGAACCCGCTTCTCCCTGCGACCGAATTAGGTCTTATAACCGAGACGGACTTCCGAACCACTAGTCCCATAGAAGTCTTTGTGAGAATTCTAAGAGAATTCTTTGAGCCCGCCGAGAGGACTTAAGTACCGCCGGGACTCTACTATGCCCGGAACCATCCGGAATGCTGCGGGGGCGCAGACCTTCGCTCCGGTTTGGTTACTTCCAGATCCGTTAAGGAGGTAGTTCAATGACTATGAAACTCGTAGTAGCTTGCGCGCTGGCAACAGTCACGTTTGCAGCCACGCCCCGGACTCTTAAGGCCGCCGATCCAAACGCACTGTGCCCGCGCCAGAACGCAACCTTAGTCGGGACCTACATGTCTCACGGGACCGGCACTGTAGTGGGGGTCGGACCCGTTGCCGCTGTTGGAACGATCACATACGACGGAGAGGGCACCCTCGTTAACCCCTTCACATTAAGCGTGAACGGCTCGGTGTCCACGTTCACGCAGACTGGCACCTACAACGTGAACCGCGACTGCACGGGGACCGTAGTCCAAGCCGGTGCCCACTACAATTTCGTCGTCGCCCCCGATGGGAGTACCGTTTTCTGGATTGAGACCGATGCCGGCACGATATTGAGCGGAAACGCAGTGCGCATGAAGCCAACGGACGCCGAGAAGACCAGCACACTGAATAAAGATACCGCGAGTCAGGAGTCGCAAGCGGCAGTCTTCTCCGCTCGACAAAATCGCGGACGCGGCGGGGCGGCCCGTCGTGTGGGACTATCTTGAAGTCCACTCAATTCTGTGAGGCGGATTGCCACTCCGGCGCGGATGGCCGATCCGCCCACAGCCACGCAATCCCAGCGAACTAGCAACCAGTTGCTCGGCGGATCCCTGCTGATCTGGGGGTACTGGTCGATAGGCACGGTTTTCGCGAATCGCGCTCGATTTTGGTGGGCAAACTCACTGGATCGGAATGCGGTACACATTCCTCTGAATCGTACCGCGGTAAAACGCGTAAATATCCGACGAAGGGCCGGGCACCAAGCCACTTTCTTCGATCCGGCGGGCTCCTGGCAAATGAGCCATCTCCTGCTCTGCGTGAAATCCTCCCTCGGGTATCCGCGGTAGTGACTCGCCCAACGACAGTGGAACCAGATATCTTCCGCCGAGTAATGCTGTGTGCCCGTCCAATGTCCAGTTCAGAAAAGCAAAGGAGTCGCCGATGGGGATCGGACTTCTTCTTTCCAACGAAAAAGCCTGCATCGCCATTGATCCATGGTCGCGTAGTGGTGCCCATCCCACGATCCACCGTTCGTCGGGTGAAACATTCCACACAAGATACACCGGCTCAGCGACGGCCTTTCTGAGTCCCGTCCCGTCCGGGTGGACCCGATAAACTGCTTCCGCGTGTCGAAAGAAAATTTCGCCACTTGGCCCAAATCTCGGTTGCACGCCCTCGACCTGAGCCAATTGGGTAGGCGGCAAGCTTCGGTCCAATTGCGCCACCCAGAGCCGGTGTACGCCTTCCTGGTCTGTCGTCCCAATTACAATCTGCTTGCCATCACGGGAGATGTCGTAGTCAAGAACCGGGATGTCTCCTCGCACCACCGGTTCGGAGTGCCCCGATTCTAGATCTGTAATCCGTAGTTCTCCTGGATTTCTGAACCACGCGAATTTACTCGTCGCTTCTTTAACGACCAGGTAGCACAGCTTCTTGCCATCCGGAGTGAATCTCGGGTTAGAACCATTAACCTCGAGCGAAATCTGTCGTTCGCCTCTTGCGTCGTGAATCCATAGCGAAGTGTTCTGCAGCGCTACCGAGGTGAGGAAGGAGCGGCCGTCCGGTGCCATAGCGATGCCCTCTTCCTCGGTGGGACCAAACGTAATCTGTTACGGCTGGCCATCGGGAAACCGTTGCCTCCAGATGTGATTGACTCCACCAGGGTTCGCAGTGAAATACATCCATTTGCTATCGCGCGACCAAGCTGCGGACATGCAGCTGCGCGCGAGAGGGCCGACTAGCCGCCCGATTGAATTTCCGTCCGTCGGAACGACGCGACAGGGGAGCCACTGGTGGTCCTGGTCCATTTCCGCAAGCAGCACCCATTTCCCATTGGGCGACAAGTACGAGCGGTGTGCCATCGCTGGCTCATCTGTCGGCAGATAAATGTCACGCGCACCGAGACGGTTCTCGTCAGCCGCGACGATCCCCATGTGGATGCCCTTCTTGATTTCTGAAAACAGAACCTGGTGCGGGCCGGTCCAAGAAAGGCCGGATGCATTTCGCATCATGAGTTGCGGTTCGCCGCGCAGCGTGGGAACCCCCCAGGTGTCCCAGGTGAAATGCTGCGGATCAAGGACGGTATAGGTAATGCGCGACCCAACCGGTGAAAAGGCAGGATCCGACTTGATGAGGTCGTCGTGCGTCAGCTGCACTGGCTCCCCATCCGGCATGAATTTCACATAAATCTGGCCCGGTCCGATCCAGGTCGAAGGACCTCGCACAAACGCCAAGAGGCGGCCATCAGGCGAAAGTACCGGCTGGCTTGCCGAATCGGGGAGCTTTGTGAGCGGGACCCACTGCGATCGGTCCGGAACGCGTATGGAACTACTCCACCAAAGGACACGTCCGGCGCCAAGCACGGAAAACACGGTTAGGATAATCACGGCGAGAATGCGCGTTGACCGCCAAGCGCTGGCAGGCATCGCGGCCACCACTAATCGTTTTTCCCGCGTGTGCCGGTCCACGGCGGACTCGGCCCCGTCCGGCAGTTGCCGCACTGCTCCCACAAACCGATATCCTTTCTTAGGAACCGTTTCAATGTAATCGGTATTCTCGCCAAGCGCTTTGCGAAGCATGAAAATGCTATTGGTGAGATTTCCTTCCTCCACGAAGGAGTCGGGCCACAAGGTTCGGATCAGTTCTTCCTTTTCGAGCAGGTGTCCGCTGTTGCGGACCAAGAGCACCAGCACGTCGAACGCCTTCGGGGTCAAGCTGATAACTTCGTTTTCGCGCAGTAACTTACGCTCCCCGGGGTCCAGCCGAAATGGACCGAATTCGTAGAGTTCGGGAATTTCTAGGTTTGTGTCTCTGGCCGCAAAGGACGACCCGCCGATGTTTTTTGCTCCGGCTTTGCGACTACTTTCGTCGTTCACGGGGTACTCCTGGTTTTTGCGAGAATTCTCAGGGCAATTTCGGCGATCGCTGAGAGGGCTTCCGGGGCTGCCTGCGGCCAACTTTGCGTGGAAATAGCCGGAAGGCCGGATGCGGGCGATTCTAGCACCGGCTTTCGGCGACTTCAAAATTTCCTGTACTATCGATAAGTCCTAGGTAACGGCGTTCCCGGAAACTTGACAGACAGTACCCAGTTGAACGGGCTTCCCGGCTCCACGGACCTGACAGGTCATGTCGTGCCTGCGATGTATGCTCTTGCTTCCGCACGTCATCAGAATACGCAGACGGAAGAAACCATAATTCAAAAAGGCGAATCGAAAGGCTGGGCTCCTTCGAAACCAATTCTTTCACCTGACGGCTAGAGATTAGCCGTTTATTGGAATCGCCATTCCCCGGGGCTTTGGATTGTTTCTCTGGAGCCGTACGCTGAAACTTTCCTGCAACCCCAAATGCTGCCGTTTGGCTGGTCGCCAAACGGAAAACAGGTGTACGCGGTACGGCGAATAGAATCCCGACGAGAAATCGTGACGATTGGGGTCGTAAGTCCGAACGAGGTTGTTTCGATAGCAACTTTGCCGGGCGATGTTGCCCAGCTTGGTGGGTGTGGTGGGTGTCCTGGGCTCCCCAGCTTGAGCCCTGACGGGCGTCAGATTATTGCCAGCCTTGCTGAGGAGAAGTCCGACGTGTGGTTGATGGAGAATTTTGATCCGTCTCTCCGCGCCACGAAACCTCAACCGTAGATCTAGACAATGGAAGCAAAATCATAAAGTCGATGGACATCCGACCACCGACCTCCTGGTCTTGTACCAGGCGCTCACTGACCTTCTCTTATGCCGTAAGTTGCTGGACCGAATTAAGTTGGTCGGGGCGAGTGGATTTGAACCACCGACCTCCTGGTCCCGAACCATCCATGTAACAATGTCGCGCAGCCTCACCGTATCTTGTGATTTTGAAGTCGGCCAGACTTTTGTCGAACAACAGGTCCTGATTCAACGTTCGCGAACCGGAAGTCACCTGTTTTTTTGGTGGGCCTGAAGTTCGTCTAACCTGCGCTTAAGGTCTTCGAGCTTTTGACCGGCTTCGGCGAGTTTACCCTCGGCAGTGAGGCGCTGGTAGTCGGCCAGGTCTCTGGCGGCAGCCGCGATTAACGCGTTCAGATCGGTGGTGGGCTTAGGGGAGCTGGGGGGCGTAGGTGCGTTTCGTTCGGGTTCCGCAGGAGCAGTTGCGGCACTGAGCGAGGAGGGCACGCCTGCGAAGATGGAGCGCATGGCGGCATCGAAGGTGGGACCGAAGGCCAGGCGTTCTTGCAACGCGAGCACGACCAGGCGCAGCTCGGGCATGGGGCTGCGTTCGGCTTGCAGGTAGATGGGCTCCGTGTATAGCAGCGCGCGGCCGCAGGGGATGACGAGAAGCGTGCCGCGGCGGACGTGCGACCCTTGCTGATTCCACAAAGTCAATTGGCCGGAGAGTTGTGCATTCTGATCGATGCGCGCCTCGATCTGCAATGGGCCGGTGACTAGCCGGGTTTTCGGAAAATCGTAGACGATGGCGGTGCCATAGTGCGCGCCGTCGCTGCGCCCGGCAATCCAGCCGATGAGATTGTTGCGATTGGCGGGGGTAAAGGGCAGGATTTCGACGTACTCGACGGAGCTTTCGCCTGGGAGCTTCATCAGGACGTAGTTCGGTTCCATGGTGAGAGTTCGCTGTTGTCCGGATTCGTCCATGCCGACTTCGGAAGCAACGGTCCAAAGATCCTCGCGGTTGTAGAACACTTGTGGATCAGTCATGTGATAGAGGCCGTAGACGGTGGCTTGTAGTTTGAGCAGCAACTCCGGATAACGGATGTGTTTGCGCAGGTCGGCGGACATTGCAGAGGAATCCTTGAAGAGGGCAGGGAAAATTCGGCGATAGGCGCTGATGATGGGGTCTTCGGGGTCGAAAACGTAGAACGTGGTTGTCCCATCGTAGGCGTTGATGACAGCTTTAACGCTGTTGCGCATGTAATTGATGCGTGTGCGGCCCGTGCCGTAATGAGTGGAGTAGGGGTAGGTGTCGGAAGTGGTAAACGCGTCCATGATCCACGAAAGCTTGCCGTCGTCACCAATGACGATATAGGGATCGGAATCGAAAGTAAGAAATGGAGCGAGTGCGGCGAGACGCTCGCGGACGTTCCGACGCATGAGGAGGCGGGTCTGGTCTTTCACATCGTCACTGAAGGGCAGCTTGGTGAGGTCCCCGCGGTCGGCAGCGATGAGGATGCGCCGGAGAAAACCGCCGACGAGAATGCCGCTGTTGCCTTCGTAGGAGGTGAGGCTGTTGGTCTGGCCCTGCGGAAAGTTAAATTCCTGCTGGTGCGTTTTGACGTAGACGTCAGTGTTGGTCAATTCGCCGAAATAGATTTCCGGGGCGGTAACGGAGACGCTGGGGACAGTGCTTTGCACAGGCATGTTGCTGAGGATGAGGGTGGGGAGGCCTTCCGGGGTGAAGCCGTTGACGAGGTTCATGGTGATGCCGTAACCATGAGTGTAGATGAGCTTTTCATTGATCCAATTGCGGCTGCTTTCGGGGAGCTTGTCTATGTTTAGTTCGCGAGCGGCGAGCATGACCTGGCGCATGTTGCCGTTGATTTCGTAACGATCGATATCGATGTCGGGAAAATCGTAGTAAGTGCGGATTTCCTGAATCTGACGAAGAGTGTCCTGAAGCGCGCGCCAGTCCCAGAGACGAATATTTTGCAGCGTGGGTTGATTGTTGGCGGGCTCGGCGGCTTCGACCGAGGTCTCGGCGGGAAATTCGCGTTGCGAGACACGATTCAAGCCGTAGGCTCGGCGGGTGAGGTCGATGTTATAGGAAATGTATGGGCGCTCGCGAACGAGTTCGTTAGGCTTGACGATGAAGCTGGTGACGTACCAGCCGAGTATCTGAACGGCGATATAGCAGACGAGAGCGGGAGCGACGGCAGCGGCGAGCCAGCGGAGACGAGGCGCGGAGAAAACGTTGAGTAAGGCAACCGCAGCACCGAGAATGAGCGCCACACAGACGATGAGCATGCCCGTGAGAGTGACGTGCGCATCGGTATAGGTCACGCCGTCGAAAATCGTGTGACTGTCGAGGAGTTGTTCGAAGCGGCTGATGTATGCGCGCATGGCGAGCGTGAGCAGAAAGAATGCGAAGGCTAGGGAGAAACCGCGCCAGGGTGAGGACAAGGAGATGTAGCTACGGCGGCGACCGGCGAGCGCGCGAGTGCCGCCGGTAAGAAGGACGAAAACGAAAGCGATAAGGCAGAGGATCACAGCTAAGGTGATGAGCCAGCCGTTGAGAACTTGCCAGGCAGGAAGGGTGAATAAATAGAAGTTAACGGGCCTGGAAAAAATCGGGTCGACCATGCCCGTCGAGTTTGGCGCAGAGAAGTACAACGCGAACGTGAGCCATTCGCCCATGATGCTGCCACCGGTTATCACCGCGATGATGAACGA
>Ga0306917_10000986_pt1 | contig 12859 bp, 14 predicted proteins | sample tim00Cox00000000_FD_203313 | JGI IMG/M metagenome (GOLD analysis project Ga0306917, IMG submission 203313) | Lab enrichment of tropical soil microbial communities from Luquillo Experimental Forest, Puerto Rico - timezero.00C.oxic.00.000.000 (v2)... | ecosystem: Environmental > Terrestrial >... | reverse complement strand
CGGCCAAATGCCATGTTTCCGCCTTCTGACGTGATCGCAGACCCGAAGACGCAAAGGAGTCCGCTTGCACTCGCAAGGTGATCGTTATTGCCAGTAATGAACTCGGTACGAAGCATCCTGCCCGGCCCGCTCGCGCATTTTTTAGCGTACGCCGCTCTGACGGCTGTCGCGATTGCAGGCTACGGCTCGAGCCTGGGCGCCTCGCGGATCATTGCCGCCCTTTGCGTCTACGCAGGCGCTTTGGAGCACATCCGCCACTTTTCGCGAGGTCGGCACGGCCGGATCGTTTCGGGCAGCCTCGACGCGGTTGATTGCGAAAGCTACCCGCCAGCAGCCGGGGTGAGGTAATCAGAGACCGAAGCCTCGTCTAGGCTGCCTCTGCGACTTGTGGAAATATCGTCATTCGGGGTTCAAGAGTACCCTCTGTCTCGGAATTATCCGCAATTCCTCTCCAATTGCGGACAAGTATAAAGTTGGGGCAATCACGCATAGTCACTATAATGGATTGGAGACGATCGTGCTCTTTATCGAGATCGGGAAGCGCCTTTGCCAATTCAGCTGACGCGGAACGATTGCTGAAAACGCGTTCAAGCGCCGTGGCAGTGCGTATTCCGTATCTTCTTAGCTGATCCCGTAGCGGGCTGGTTTGCGACTTCTCCTCCTCGGAGCCGGCACCAGCTTCTCCTTCCTTCGTTCCCGGACCAAGATAAGTCAGGAGGATGGCTTGATCCACCCAATCAATTATGCGATGGGGCGGGATCTTTGTATTGAGCATTAGGTCCACCAGATCCGCTGTAGCCAGATTTGGAACGCATTCGATGTCCTCTTCCTCTAACCGCGTTTGAACCCAGTATGAGAGACCATCAATGGAACTGAGGGGCATCGACGACGTAAGGCCGGGAAGCGCCGCCTGGAATGGCGGGAATTTCTTTAGGGCCGCCGTGACAAGTTGCCATACGACGAGGGGGAAAGCGCCAATCGCAAAAGAGGCCACCAGCACAAGTGGGGCCTTTTCATCCACCTGATATCCCGATGCCGCGAACGTTCGCATCGCGATCCATACGCCCACTACCGCTAGGATAATCCGCAACGATATCGCGTTATAAGTATTGGCGCCCAGATCATGCCGGACGAAACGCTTAATGATCATCTGAAGCGAGAAGAAATAAGCTCCCAAAACAGCAAAGACCACTGGACTCGCTGTAGGCACCACCACAGCCCTGAACCAATCGGAGAAATCTCCCCCCTCATAGGGCTTAAAAGCCTCTGGTGGCAGTACGCATATCCAACCCAAGGCTAGAAGGCACGTCGCCCCGAGGACAGGAATGATCGTCGGGAAATCAAACTCTCCGCCAGCGCTCAAGGTCTCGTGCGCCGTTTCGTCTGGGACCTCTGGCTCCAGCACCCCACATTCGTGCTCGATGGCTTCTAAAAATTTTTCCACATTGTTTTTCTCGATGCTGCCGTATATGGCGCCGAAACGGTCGAAATAACTCTTGATCCGTGCACGGAAGCACGTCCTGGTCTCCGGCATAAAAGTTGTATTGCGATTGTTTGGGTCGACCTTTGCGACCTCCTGCCTGGGTCCAGCTGTCGACCAGCGCCGCAGCAGTCCGAGGGGTGTGAGGTTCGTGGTGAAGGCATTGAACAGGCTTTCCCGTCGTGCTGCGATAAAAAGGAAATATAGCGAGGCAGGGAGAAATATTGCGCCGCTGAGAAAGGCAAGCCGGAGCAGCAATGGCCCATCCGGGAGAAGGCATAGCAGAAAAATCGCAGTAAATATCAAGGGTGCACAGTAAAAATGAAATACGCGTTCTTTGCTGTCGCACTACGCCACGTCTTTTTGACGACTATCCAGCCGACTATTAGAAGCAACAGAAGTACGGCCGGGATGCAGGCGTCTGGTATATACCCTGAAATTTCTGGAAACGTCATGACAGCCTCCCTTTCGGCCGAGCTGCGATTTTCTCCCAGCGTGGCGCTGACCCATATTGCCCCAAGGGACCCTGCAAGTATGTGAGCTAGGTCACAGTCGGAAAAATTTCGGCTCCGAGGTTCGAGTTGCGAGAACTGGTCAACTCGGCCGGGTATTCTTCGTCAAGATCCAGATCCCTAACCTGTGGGCCGACGATGTTCAAACAGTAGTCACCCTAATAAATACAAATCCTCCTCACGTTGCGCTCGGCGAAAATGATCCGTGTGCAAGCCGATTCATTACGATGATCACGATCATAAAATTGCCTTATTAGCATGACACGCTTCGGACTGATAGCGCCTTCCGGAGCGTACGGTGGTGATTCGATGAACGGAGGTAAATCTCGGTCGCCAGCCGTTCTTCGGTATTGGGCCGGTCGTCGCTTCGCTACAACCTATGGAGGAGCTTTTGCTGCAGATTTGCTGCAGATGCAGCAGTGCGAAACAATTAACTCAATTTATGATTGTCAATCTATGTGATGCCCCACCGGGTATTTCGCCGGTCCTCGGAAAACCGTAGAAAGGCGAGAGGAGGGACGGGGGAAACATGGACTACGAGAGCTGCCGCAGCCTGCCGGCGATGTTCTTCGAGCAAGCCGAGCGTCTCGGCGACAAACCGTTTCTGTGGACCAAGCAAGCCGGACGCTATCAGGCGATCGGCTGGGCCGCGGCGGCGCGCGACGTGCGCCGGCTGGCGCTCGGCCTACGATCGCTCGGGATCGGCCGCGGCGAGCGCGTCGGGCTGGTCAGCGAGAACCGGCCCGAATGGGTCATCGCCGATCTGGCCATCATGAGCGCCGGAGCAATCACCGTCCCGGCCTATGTGACGCATACGATCGACGACCATCGGCACGTCTTTTCGAACAGCGGCGCGCGCGCGGTGATCGTTTCGAAGCCGCCGCTCTCTGCGCGAGTGCTGGCTGCGGCGAACCAGGTATCGACGATTCACACTGTGATCACGCTCGAGCCCGCAGCCGGCCAGGCGAGTGCCGTCGACGTACGGCCCTGGGAGGAGATGCTGGCACGCGGCGATGACATGCCCGACGACACCAACGAACTCGTCGCCGCGATTGAACCCGACGACATCGCCTGCCTGATGCACACCTCGGGCACGGGCGGCATCCCCAAGGGGGTGATGACCAGCCACCGCAACATCCTCGCCAATTGCTGCGGCGCCTATCGGTTGCTCCGGATGGTCGGGCTCGGCGACGACGTCTTTCTGAATTTCCTGCCCCTCTCGCATACCTATGAGCACACCGCGGGCATGATGTTTCCGATCTCGCTCGGCGCGCAGATCTACTTTGCCGAGGGTGCCGAGACGCTCGCGGCCAACATGCTCGAGGCCCGCCCGACGCTGATGACCGCGGTGCCCCGGCTCTATGAGACCTTGCATCGGCGCATCCGGCTGGGGGTCGAGCGCAAAGGGGGTGTGACGGGCCGATTCTTCGACAAGGCGGTAGCAGTCGGGCGCAAGCGATGCCTGGCGCAACCGTTGAGCCTCGGCGAGCGCCTCATTGATCCGCTACTCGGTCTGCTTGTGCGCGGCAAATTGCGGCGGCGCTTCGGCGGGCGGCTCAAGGCGATGGTCTCGGGCGGGGCGCCCCTCAACCCGGAGATCGAGAGCTTCTTTGTAGCGCTCGGGGTCAGGCTCCTGCAAGGCTACGGTCAGACCGAGGCCGCCCCGGTCATCGCTTGCAATTCACCGGCCCGGATCAAAATCGACACAGTCGGGCCTCCGCTCGACGGGGTCAGGGTCAAAATAGCCGAGGACGGCGAGATCCTGGTGGCCGGTGACAATGTCATGAAGGGATATTGGAACGACCCCGAAGCGACCGCGCAGGTCCTTGAAGATGGCTGGCTCAAGACCGGCGATGTCGGCGTTGTCGACGAAGACGGTTACATCAGAATCACCGACCGCAAGCGTGACTTCATCAAGAATTCCGGCGGCGAGACGATCTCGCCGGCGCGCGTCGAAGGCTATTTGACGCTCGAGCCGGAAATTGCCCAAGCGATGGTGATCGGCGACCGACGCCCTTACCTGGTCGCCGTACTCGTTCCCGACCCCGACTGTGCCGCCACCTATGCCCCGGACGCACCGGCTGGAGATTTTCGCGGGCTTGCCGGCGACCTCGGATTTACCAAGGCGATGGGCGCCGTCGTGACGCGCGTCAACCAGCGGCTTTCACCGGTCGAGCGTGTGCGGCATTTCGCGATAGCGGCGGAACCCTTTACGATTGCCAACGGTCAGATGACGCCGACCTTGAAGATCAAGCGACATGTCATCTGCGAGGCCTACGGCGCAGTGCTTGACGCGCTCTACGATAGCAAAGACATCGCGGCCTGACCCCATCCTGACTCTCCCCACGAGTGGGGAGATAAGAGTGGGGGCAGCCGGACGGGAGGGAAACCATGCGGCTCGACGGCAAGATCGGCATCGTCACGGCAGCGGCTTCCGGGATGGGGAGGGCGGGTGCCTTGCGCTTCGCCCGCGAAGGTGCCGCGGTTGGGGTGGTCGACATCGATCAGGCGGGGGTCGATGCCGTGGTCGGTGAAATCACCGCCGCGGGCGGCCGCGCGTTGGGCCTCGTCGGCGATTTGCGCCAAGACGATTTCGCCCGCGGCATCGTACGGCGTACGGCCAACGCCTTCGGCGGGCTCGATTTTGTCTGGAACCATGTCGGGCACCCCGGCCCTGCCTCGATCGAAGGCATCGACATGGCCGATTACGAGATCGCGATCGACCTCAATTTACGCACGGTGCTGGTGACAACGGAGGCGGCGATTCCCGAGATCCGAGCGCGCGGCGGCGGCAGCTTTCTCTACACAGCCTCGACTTCAGGTATCCAGGGGTCAGCCTTCAGCCCGGTCTATTCGATGGCGAAGTTCGGGGTCGTAGGCTTTGTCCGCTCGCTGGCCAAGCGGCTGGCCCCGGAGAAGATCCGGGTCAACGCGATCTGCCCCGGGCCGATCGACACGCCGATGCTGCGGGTCTTTGTCGCGCGCCCAGATCAGCAGCGTACCGCCGGCATGGACAAAGAGGCGTTGGTTGTCCAGCGCGGCCGTCAGAACCCGATGGGGCGCACCGGCAAGCCCGAGGAGATCGCCAACGCAGCGCTGTTCCTGATCTCCGATGAGGCCTCGTTTGTTTCGGGCGCGGCACTGCCGGTTGACGGTGCCGCCACCGCTTGAGAGGTCACCCTAGCCGGAAATAGTGGACGCTGAACAATTCGGCGGGGTCGGTCCAGGTGTCGACTGGGCGAAAACTCGCCTTTGCCGCCAGCACACGGAATTCGGGGACCGAGTATTTATAAGAATATTCGGTGTGGATCAGCTCACCCTTGGTAAACAGGACCGGCGTGCCGGCGATCCACGCTTCTTGATTGGCGAGGCTGCGAATGTAGATTTCGATCCGCCCTTCGGCTTCGTTATAGAAGGCGAGGTGCTCGAAGCGGTCGATGTCGAGATCGCCCTCGAGCTCCCGATTGATGCGTTCGATCAGGTTGAGGTTGAACTCGGCGGTCACCCCGGCTCGGTCGTTATAGGCGGCGTCAAGGATCGCCGGATTCTTTTTGAGATCGACGCCGATCAACATCTCGCCGCCGGGTCCGAGGACGCGCGCATAATTGGCCAGGAAGTCCACCGCGGCGTCAGGCTCGAAATTGCCGATTGTCGAGCCCGGGAAGAAGCCGACCCGCCTGCCGCTCGGACCCGGCAGAGGCGGCAGAGGGAAGGCCCGGGTGTAGTCGGCGCAGACGGCGACCACGTGCAGCGACGGAAAGTCCTCGGCTAGGCTGATCGCGGCGTCCCGCAGATGTTCGCGCGAGATGTCGACGGGCACATAAGCCGCCGGTCTATCGAGCGCCCGCAACAGAATGCGTGCTTTGGTGCTGGCGCCGCTGCCGAACTCGATCAGCCGGCTGTGCGCTCCGATCTGCGCAGCAATCTCAGCCGCGTTTTCCTCGAGGATCGCGACCTCGCTGCGGGTCAGGTAATACTCCGGGAGGCGGCAGATCGCCTCGAACAGCGCAGAGCCGCGCGCGTCGTAGAAGAATTTGCAGGGGATCGATTTTGGAGTACGGCCGAGCCCTTTCAGCACGGCGTCGCGGAAGCTCTCCTCACCGGGCGCCAAATCGTGAAACGTAAAACGCGAGCGGCTGGTCATCCAAGGTCCTCCGCCAGCCGCAACCCGGCGAAGACCCAGCGCGCCGGAGGCGGAAAGAAGTTGCGGTAGGTATCCCGAACGTGCCCGGCGGGGGTCACCGCCCCGCCGCCCCGCAACACGATCTGGTTGCACATGAACTTGCCGTTGTACTCGCCCACGGCACCGGCAGCCGGGCGAAAGCGGGGGTAGGGGATATAAGGACTAGCCGTCCATTCCCATACATCGCCGAACATCTGGCGAAGCTCTGGCTTATCATCGGCCGACACCGCCGCTCGGTCGGCGAGGGGGTGATAATGGCGGCTGTTGGCAAAATTCCCCGCCATCGTTAAACCCTCGGCGGCGGTCTCCCACTCCGCCTCGCTGGGCAAGCGTCTCCCGGCCCATTTAGCGAAAGCATCGGCCTCGTAAAAGCTGATGTGGCAGACGGGCTCGACCGGGTTCAGCCGGCAGCGGCCGGACAGCGTGAAGATCGACCATTCGCCATCCTCGCGGTGCCAATAGAGCGGCGCTTCCCAGCCCTGCTGGCGGACCGTCGCCCAGCCGTCCGAAAGCCAAAACTCCGGCGTCCGGTACCCGCCAGCCTCGATGAAGCCGAGGTATTCGCCACAGCTGACCGGCCGCGCCGCGAGGCGAAACGGTTCGAGCCAGACCTTGTGGCGAGGCGTCTCATTGTCAAAGGCAAAAGCCGACCCCTGATGTCCGATCTCCGCGAGCCCGCCAGCGAACTCGACCCAGGCAAGTGGTGTCGCGGCCCCCCTGATTTGGGGCAGCGGCGCTTGATAGGCAGGCAACAGCGGGTTCATTGAGAAAACGTGCTTTATGTCCATCAGGATCAGCTCCTGATGCTGCTGCTCGTGCTGGACCCCGAGCTCGACGAGGGGTGCGGCAGCGCGCCACGCATCAGCCGGCGCATCCTCGACGAACCTGGTCATCGCCGCGTCGACGTGGTCGCGATAAGCGGAGACGACATCAACCGCCGGACGCGACAACAGCCCACGCTCTGGCCGCGGGTGCCGCGGTCCGACCGCCTCGTAATACGAATTGAAGAGATAAGCGAAGGCCGGGTCGAAGACCCGATAACCCGGATCGAGCCGGGTCAGGATAAAGGTCTCGAAGAACCACGTCGTGTGCGCGAGATGCCACTTGGTCGGGCTGACGTCGGCCATCGACTGGATCGACTGATCTTCGGGCGTCAGGTTGGCCGTCAGTGCTTCGCTTTCACGGCGTATCTCGGCGAATCGCTCGATCGCGGCATCGCGATCCGCGCGGCAAACCTCCGGTTTCTCGGCACTGTCGAACACGGCATCCCCCAAACCTGTTGTGTCACCCTGTTAACACCCGTGCTTCCGGGTGGTTGCGCTAAACGAGGTAACGATCGTGCAGATGGCGCTCGAAACTGGCCGTCCCGAGCGGCCTGCCCGTGGCATTTTCAACCAGCTCCGACGTCGACAGCAGTGATCCTTTCGAATGGACGCGTTCGCGTAGCCAACCGAGCAACGGGGCGAATTCACCCCGTCCAATCGCCACCAGCACATCCGGGATGGCCTCGCGGGCGGCCTCGAACAGCTGCGCGGCGATCAGCGCGCCCAAGGTATAGGTCGGAAAATAGCCCCAGACGCCATCGTACCAATGGATGTCCTGCAGGCACCCCTCGCGATCGTTTGCCGGGACGATACCGAGCAATTGGCGAAGCCCATCGGCCCAGGCGCCAGGGAGGTCCGCTGGTACGAGGTCGCCGGCGATCATCGCTCGCTCAAGGCGGTAGCGCAAAATCACGTGAGAGGGATAGGTCACCTCGTCGGCATCGACCCGGATCAGGCTGCGCTTTACGCAGATTTGCCGCCGATGAAGTGCGTCGGCGTCCCAGCCTGGCCCGTCATCGGCAAAGGTCTCGCGCAGGATCGGCGCTGCAAAGGTCAGAAAGGCGCGGCTGCGGCACACTTGCATCTCAAGGAACAGCGACTGGCTCTCGTGAACCGCCATACCGCGGGCGCGACCGACCGGCTGCAGACGCCATTGGGCCGGGAGACCCCTTTGATAGAGGGCGTGGCCGGTCTCGTGCAGAACCCCTATCAAGGCGCGCGCAAAATCGCTCTCGTCGTAGCGTGTGGTGATCCGCACATCGTCGGGCGTACCGCCGCAAAACGGATGGGCGCTGACGTCGAGCCGGCCATGTTCGAAATCGAAGCCGATTTGTTCCATCAGCTGCATCCCGACGCGCCGCTGCAGCTCGACCGGAAAGGAGCCTGAGGGGATGGGCGTCAGCGGCAGAGCCGCCTGCCGGGATAGGACCGCATCGAGCAGATCCGGCAAGAACCCCGCGAGTTCATCGAACAGCCGGTTGATTTCCGCGACCGATCCGCCGGGCTCGTATTGGTCGAGCAGCGCCTCATAGGGGCTGCTTCCGAGGAGTTCTGCCTTAACCGCCCCGATCTCGCGCTCCAAGCGCAGCACGCGCTCTAGGAGCGGCAGAACAGCAGCAAAATCGTTTTGCGCTCGCGCATTACGCCACGCCGCCTCGCACTCGGAGCAAGCGTGCGACTCGGCCTCGACAAGCGGCGCCGGAAGCGCGGCCGCATGCAGCCGGCGGCGGCACATCTCGCGCAAATTGGCGCGCTGCCAATCGTCGAGCGCGGCACTTTCACCCTCGGCCTCGGCGACGAGGTCGCCGATCGCCGGCGCGGTAAGGTGTTGATGCGCGATTACCCGCAAGGTCGCGAGCTGCTCCCCTCGGGCCGCCGCCCCGCCCGCAGGCATCATGGCTGCGGCGTCCCAGTGAAGCATCGAGATCGCTCCCTCGATCGCCCCAATGCGGCGAAATTGCGCCTCTAATTGATGATAAGCAGTCATCCCGATCCCGCGTTGCGGCGGTGAAAGAGGAAATAGACGACGATCAGCGCAACCGCCAGGGAAAACCACGTAATCGCGTATTGCAGATGGTCGTTCGCCAGCTGTATGCGAGTGACGCCGCCTTTCGGCCAGCCTCCCGGGTTTGGCGTCGCATCAGCATCGATGTAGAAGAGCGCCACCGGATCGAGCTTGTCCGCCGCGGCCATCGCCGGTAAGTCGATCCAGAACCAGTAATTCAAGTCAGAGCGGTTGTCGGGCAGAAACCAAGCCGGTTTCTTGGCCGGCGGCAGCCGCAGCAATCCTTCGACGCGAACCCTGCCGACGATTTGGCCAGCTTGCCGCTTTGCCGGGTCCTTGAGCTCAGCGGGGATGAACCCGCGATTGACAAAGACGACGCGGCCCGTCGGCTCCTGCAACGGCGTCAGCACGTGGTAACCATTTCTCCCAGCGTCGGATGTCGCGCCGAGAAAAATCTCCTTGTCCTGCAGAAAGATACCTTCGTCTATGACATGGCGGAATTCCATGCTGTCCGCTTCTTCGAGGGTATGCGGCACGGCGGTGGAAGCTGCCGCCAGCGCGGCCTCACGCTGCGCGTTCAGCTCGCGTTTCCAGAACAGCCGCTCGATCTGCCAAAAGCTGAGGCCGAGCAACAGCAGCACCACCGGCACTGTGAATACGGTAGGCCAGAACAGCGGACGAAACCGGATTATGCCGGCCCTGAGCATGCGCAAGTATCAGGACGGTGACGGATCCAACCGTCGGTAACGGTATTGCAATGCGATCAGCCCGGCCTTGAGCGGGCGCAGCATCGCTACCGCGCCGATTAGGATCAATGGTCCCCACACCAGCAGATGCACCCAGAGAGGCGGTGAAAACCGTATCTCGACCAGCGCCGCGAGCCCGACAACAAGCATTCCGAGGAATAGGATCGCGAAGACCGCCGGGCCGTCGCCGGCGTCCTGCGCGGACAGGTCGAGTGCGCAAACCTCGCATGCCTGGCGGACGCTCAGCAGCCCGGTGAACAGCCGACCCTGACCGCACCGCGGACACCGGCAAGCGATGGCCGCGCGCAATGGATGAACAGCGGGCAAATCCTTTGTCATCACAGCGGATCAACCGACCGGACCGGCGCCGCCGCTTCCTTCGCCCCACCAATAGATGCAAACGAACAGAAAGAGCCACACCACATCGACAAAATGCCAATACCAGGCGGCCGCCTCGAAGCCAAAGTGGTGATCAGGTTTGAAGTGTCCCGCCCACGCTCGGTAGAGGCAGACGATCAGGAAAGTCGTGCCAATGATGACGTGGAAGCCGTGAAAGCCGGTCGCCATAAAAAAGGTCGAGGGGTAAATGCCTCCGGTAAACGTGAAGGGGGCATGGCTGTATTCGTAGGCCTGGACCGAAGTGAAGCAGATGCCAAGAAAGACCGTCAGCGCCAAACCCCTCAGCAATCCGTTGCGGTCACCCTCGATCAACGAGTGATGCGCCCAAGTGACCGTGGTCCCCGATAACAGCAGGATCAGTGTGTTGAGAAACGGGAATTCGAACGGGTTGAACGGATGAATGTTCTTGGGCGGCCATACACCGCCAGCGGGGAACAGGCTCGACGCGAAGAACGCCCAGAAGAAGGCGGCAAAGAACATCACCTCGGAAGCAATGAACAACGCCATGCCGTAGCGCAGGCCGATCTGCACGACCGGAGTGTGGTAGCCCTGAAACGTCGCTTCGCGGATGACGTCGCGCCACCATACGGCCATGGTCCCCAGAACCAGGACGATCCCTATGATCAGCGTGGTCCACCCATAGCCGTGCATGTAAAGGACGCCGCCGGTGGTCAGAAACCCGGCGGCGATCGCACCGACGATCGGCCACGGACTGGGATCAACCAGGTGATAAGGATGCTTCGGCGCAGCGTGCGTCTCACTCATGGATACAGGCCCGGTTCGGTTAATTCACGGAGCGTGCCGCCGGTCCCGCGGAGGCCGTTGGCCGCGCCGGCTGATGCGCTCGGAACATCGTATAGGACAGGGTAATCGTGCGCACGTCGCTAGTGTTCGGGTCCGTCAGGATATCGGGGTCGACGAAAAACACCACCGGCATGTCGGCCCTCTCGCCCGCCGCCAGATGCTGCTCTGAGAAGCAGAAGCACTGCAGTTTGTCGAAATAGATGCCGACTTTGGCCGGGGTCACGTTGTAGGTCGCGCTTCCGGTAACTGGTCCGGCGGTCTTGTTCATCGCGCGGTAAAAAGCCTTCTGTTCCTCGCCCGGATGCACGGTGAGCGTGCTCTGTAGCGGTTGAAATTCCCAGCCTAGGTCCGGAGCGGTGTCAGCGTCGAAACGGATCGTTATGGAGGTAGCGGCAGCCTTGGACGGGGCTGTCGTGGCACGCTGGGTTGTGCCGCCAACACCGGTCGTCTGGCAGAACAGGCGATAGAGTGGCACCGAGGCAAAGGACAGGCCAAGCATTCCCACGACCACCGATGCAAGAAGCAACACGATCGTGCCGTTCCGTCGGCGACGTTGCGATCGCGTCGGTCTCGGCACCTTTAGCCCCCCATCCGGACGATTGTGACGACGTAGAACAACGCCACTAGGCCGACGAGCACAGCGACGAGTGCGCGGTTGCGCATACGGATCGTCCGCTGTCGCTCTGCTTCAGGATCCATTGTCATCAATGCCAATTACCGCCCGCCCGGTCCATCAGCAGCATGCTAAATATCAGGAACAGATAAAGCAGGGAAAAAGCGAACATCCGGCGGGCACTGCGGTCGCTATCGTCACGACATACCTGGACCGCGGTAACGGCGAAGACGGCGTTCAATAAAAGCGTGGCGGCGGCGTAGAGATCACCGGCGACACCCATTAACCAAGGTGCGACCGTCACCGGCCACAGCACCAATGTGTAGAGCAGGATCTGGCGCTTAGTCTCATACAATCCGGAAACGACAGGTAACATCGGTACGCCGGCCGCTGCGTATTCATCGGTTCGGGACAATGACAACGCCCAGAAATGCGGCGGTGTCCAAAAGAAGATGATCGCGAATAATGCGATCGCACCCCAGGCGATCTCTCCTGTCGCCGCAGCCCAGCCGATGATCGGCGGAAAGGCGCCCGCAGCGCCACCGATCACGATATTCTGAGGGGTCCGCCGCTTGAGCCATATTGTATATACGAAGACATAGAAGAGGATGGTCATCGCCAGCAGCGCGGCCGCCACTGAATTCAGCGCGAGCCCCATGACCACCACTGCTCCGACCCCCAGGACCACACCAAAGCCCAACGCCTCGCCGGGCATCATGCGTCCTGTGGGCAATGGCCGCCGCGCAGTGCGCCGCATTAGCGCGTCAATATCGCGGTCGTACCACATGTTGATCGCGCCTGCCGAACCGGCACCGACCGCGATGCATAGCACCGCGACTGCAGCCAGCACTGGATGGAGATGTCCCGGCGCTAAGCTCAGCCCGACTAGCCCCGTAAAAACGACCAGTGCCATCACTCGGGGTTTCAGGATCTCGAGATATTCCGCGACCCCCGCTGCAGTGGGGGTTGCTAGGTGGACGCCGTCCATCGCTGGTGCCCCGGACAATTCAGTCATCGAGGCGGACGCTCATGATACGACTGGCAGTTCTTCATAGCTGTGAAACGGCGGCGGCGATGAAACTTTCCATTCGAGGGTCGTCGCCCCCTCACCCCAATAATTGGCCCCGACACGACGCCCTATGAGGAGGGTGTGAAGCACGATGAAGACGAAAAACAGTGTCGAAGCATAGGAAATATAGGAGCCGATAGATGCCACCATGTTCCATCCGGCGAAAGCATCTGGATAATCGGCAATCCGCCTGGGCATGCCCGCAAGACCGAGAAAATGCATAG
>Ga0306917_10000982_pt1 | contig 12873 bp, 9 predicted proteins | sample tim00Cox00000000_FD_203313 | JGI IMG/M metagenome (GOLD analysis project Ga0306917, IMG submission 203313) | Lab enrichment of tropical soil microbial communities from Luquillo Experimental Forest, Puerto Rico - timezero.00C.oxic.00.000.000 (v2)... | ecosystem: Environmental > Terrestrial > Soil... | reverse complement strand
ACTACTTCAGGTCTCGGCGACATCGTCGTCGATTTTACGGCAGTAGAATACATATCGAGCGCCGGGTTGCGGGCGCTGATGGCCGCCTCGCGGTTGAAGCCGAAGGAACGGCGGCTCGCTGTCGCCTGTCTCAACTCGATTGTCAGCGAGATCTTTGCGATTAGCCGGTTCTCGCATGTCGTGCCGATCTTCGCCACCGTCGAGGAAGCGAGCGCTGCCTGGCAGGCGCCGCCGCGACCCCAGGCGGCGGTTCCGTATGCTGAGACCCGACCGGTGGAGCCGTTGCGGGTCCGTTTCTGGGGCACCCGCGGCTCGCTCCCGGCGCCGCTGCAGGAGCGGGCGGTCCGCGCCAAGCTCCGCGATGCGCTCGTTGCCGCGCGCGGGCATGCGCTCGAGACCGAGGCGGCGATCGACGCCTTCATCGCCAGCAGGCTGCCATTTTCGGTGCGCGGCACTTTCGGCGGCAATACCAGCTGTGTGGAGATCACGACCGGCGACGATGAATACGTGATCTGCGACCTCGGTACCGGTGTCCGCGAATTCGGCAACCGTGTGGTGGCCGAACACGGCCCCGCAGCCAAGAAATGCTTCAACGTGTTCCTGTCCCACCCGCACTGGGACCACATCATGGGCTTTCCGTTTTTTTGCCCCGCCTTCATCCCGGGCAACCTCATTCGCATCCATAGCAGCCACCCAGCAGTGCGCGAGGCGTTGCACAAACAGCAGTCGGACCCGTGCTTTCCCGTCGATTTTCGCGCGCTGCCGGCGACCATCGAGTTCGTTACCCTCGAACCCGGCCGGACCTATGAGATCGCCGGGTTTTCCGTCACCTCCCTCAAGCAATTCCACGGCGGCGATTCCTATGGATACCGCTTTTCGCGCGGCGACAAGACGATCGTCTACTCGACCGATTGCGAACACAAATATTCGAACCTCGACCAATCTTATCCGTTCATCGAATTTTATCGGAACGCCGATGTGCTGATCTTCGATGCGATGTACTCGCTGGCCGACACAATCTCGGTCAAGGAGGATTGGGGTCACTCCAGCAATGTGGTCGCGGTCGAGCTGGCGCAGGCGGCGCGGGTCAAGCGCCTCGTGCTGTTTCACCACGAGCCAGCATATGACGACCGCATGATCGAGGAGGTCTTCGCCGATACCGTTCGCTTCGAGGCGATCAGCCGGCCTGGCCACGAGGTCGAGGTGATCTCCGCCTATGACGGGCTCGAACTGGAGCTGTGACTCGCGATCCCGCGGTGGACCGAGGCATCGCCCTGCTGCGCGGTCCCGGCCGCGCGGCTGCTCTCGCGCTGGTCGCAGGCGCCCTGGCGCTGCGCATTATCGACCCTGGCATCGTCACCGAATTGCGTGTGCGCGGCTTCGACTTGGCGGAACGAATCTGGCCGCGCGCCAGTGGTTTGGCACAAGTAGCGATTGTCGACATCGACGAGAAGAGCCTCGCCGAATACGGGCCGTGGCCGTGGCCGCGGCACTTGGTAGCCGAGCTCATCCGCCGTATCGCGCAGGGGCACCCGCTCGTTGTCGGCATCGACACCGTCTTTGCCGAACGAGATCGGCTTTCGCCGACCGAGATCGCGCGAGAACTGCCCGGCCTGCCTCCAGCCCTGGCTGACGCGTTGGCGCAGCTGCCGCCAAGCGACCGCGACCTCGCCGAAGCGATGGCAGGGGTCCCGACGGTGCTCGCACTCGTCCCTACCCGTGAGGAGATCGCGCGATCTTCCGGCCCGATTTACCCCGCCCCAATCCGCCAGGCCGGAGGCGATCCGACGCCGTTCTTGAAGAGCTACAAATCCCTGGTGCAAAGCCAGCCCGATCTGCGCGCCGCTGCGGTGGCCGCCGGTGCCGACGCCGTCGAGCCGGATGCCGACGGCGTCGTCCGTCGACTGGCTCTCGCTGTGGCCCATCGACAAACGATCGTCCCGAGTTTTGCGCTCGAGGTCGTGCGTATCGGCGGTCGCGAACCCGCTATCGTGATCGATACCGGCCCGCTTGGGATCGAACGCATCAGGATCGGCGCCACCACCGTCCCGACGGACAGGCGGGGCCGCGCGATCATCCACTTCGCGGCGCCACTGGCACGGTACATCTCGGCCTCGGACGTCCTCGATCCGGCGTTCGATCCAGCCGAGCTGCGGGGGCAGGTGGTATTGCTCGGGGTTGCCGGAATCGGCGTCGCCGGGCTCCGGGAAACGCCCCTCGGCCTCGTCCGCGCGGTCGATCTCCATGCCGAGCTGATCGAATCGATCCTGCTCGGCGACGTGCTTCGCCGCCCACCATATCTGGATTGGTTCGAGCTCGCTGCAGCACTCGCAGCCGGGCTCGCGGTCATCTGGCTGCTGCGCTACGCAAACCCGGTGCGCGCGGTTGCTATCGTTGTGGTGATCGCGGCGGCTCTTTTTGGCGTCGAACTGGCACTGTTCCGCTTTGTCGATCTGCTCTTCGACAGCACCTTTCCGGTGCTGACGTTGCTTGCGGCATTGGGCGTCATGGTGGTCGCCACCCTGCGAGCTACGGAGGGGGAACTCGTGCGCGAACGGGTGGCCAAGCAGCGGGTCGAGGGCGAGCTTGCCGCCGCGCAAGCGATCCAAATGGGCCTTTTACCGCGGCGGTTTCCGGCCTTTCCGGATCATCCGGACATCGATGTCTATGCGCGCATCGAGCCGGCGCGAATGGTCGGGGGCGACCTCTACGATTATGTGCTGATCGAGGGAGGCCACCGCCTGTTTTTTCTGATCGCCGATGTCTCCGGCAAGGGCATTTCGGCAGCACTGTTGATGGCGGTGACGAAGGAGGTCGTCCGCGACGCCGTGCTGACATTCGGGCCAGCGCTCGACCGTATCCTTGCGGAGGCAAACCGAAAAACCGCGGCGGCGAGTGCCGAGCTGGAGAGCGAGGGCGGCGTCTTCGTCACCGCCTTCGCCGGGATTCTCGATCTCGGCTCGGGGGAGGTCGATTATGCTAGTGCCGGCCATGATTCGCCTTTTATCCTCGGCGGCAGCGCCGGCTTGCGGCAGCTCGGTACCGAGGGCGGTCCGCCGCTCGGCGCGGTCGATGATTTCCACTATCCTATCGATCACGATCGGATCGACACCGGCGAGGTTTTGCTGCTCTTTACCGACGGGGTCACGGAAGCGGAGAACGCCGAGCATAGGCTTTATTCCTCGGAGCGGCTGGCCATCGCCCTGGCGAAGGCGCCCGTCGTCGATGCCCAATGTGTCGTCGCTGCGGTGGTCGACGACGTCAAGCGCTTTGTCGCCGGCGCCGAACAATCGGACGACATGACCCTCCTGGCGCTGCGGCGGGTCGCTGTCGCGGGGCATTGAGCAGCGGCCCGGCTGCTGCCTGACGGTGATCTCGACGCGTCGATGGTCCCGATCGAGCCCGTCGCGGATTGCCACCGTTCGGGCGACACACCGCTCATCGAACCGGAAATTCGTCGACCGCGATCCGCCGTTGGGGCCGGCCAAGAATCGGTATTGTCGATGAGGATTATTCCGATCCGGCGTCCGCGCCTGTTTCGGCGATATCCTTTTCGAACGGCGGATCCCCGATCTTCGCCGGCGGACGCATGATCGCTACCAGCCCTGGCAGCTTGTTGACTTGCGCGACCCCCGGGCCTAGGCCGGCCACCGACGGTTGCGAGCGTAAGCCTGGGGACGGCAGCAAGAGCATCAGCCCACGATGAGGGCTTCGATAGCCCTCTGCGGCGTTACCGCCGAGCTTACCCGGCTCCTGGCCTTCGCCGAGGCATTCGCCCGCGATTGCGGGATCGCCGACGACGAACGGGCCCGGCTCCTCATCATCCTCGAAGAGCTCTTCACCAATGTCGTCGCGCACGGTAACGCGCAGAGCGTTGCCGCCGCCCTCGGCTTGAGCCGCGGCCGGCTGACGATCGATTTTGTCGACGACGGCCCGCCCTTCGATCCGCTCACCCATCCCGGACTGGATCTCGATGCGCCTGGCGAAGAGCGACCGATTGGCGGGCTCGGCATTGCGATCGTCCGTGCTCTCGTCGACAAGGCACGCTACCGCCGACAGGGCCGCCGCAATCACCTTCGTCTCGCCCGGCGGATCGCGCCGGCCGCGAAAGACCCGCGCTGAATTAGCTCGGCTTAGCGCGCCCCCCGCTCTTGGGCAATCGTAGCGAGCAGAGGCAGGGACGATGTCGAGCGTCACAGAGGCCGCGGGTAGCCGGATCGATGCGCGGCGACATCCAACCCGGGTCATCGGGCCGGTGTAGCACGACTACGCTTAGGCTTCACTGGCGCAACGGTGTGCGGTTTATCGGCAGCGAGGCCGGCGAGCGCCAAAGTAGTGAATTGCTCGGCGACTTCCTGCACGCTCAAGCGGCCCTGCGGGTCGTACCATTTGTAGAGCCAGTTCAGCATTCCGAGCAGGCCGTACGAGGCCACCTGAATATCGAGATCGGGGCGAAACTCGCCGTGCTCGACGCCTTCGCGTAGAATTTGCTGCCAACAGCGCTCGTATTCCTTGGGCGAGAAACCGATCATCTCGCGGAAGCGGCGCTTCACCGACTCACGCTCGCGAAGATAGACGAAAAGGTGCGGATAGTGGCGGTCGAACGCCTCCAGGTGGGCGGAGATCGCCTGCCGCAGCTTGTCGGAGGCTGCCCCCTCCCCGCCAGCGATCTCGGCTATCGTGCGGTACATTCGCGCGATCGGTTCCTTGACGACGAGGTAGAGTAACTCCTCCTTGCTGTCGAAGTGATGGTACAGGCTCCCCTTCAGGAGGCCGACCTCGTCGGCGATGTCCCGGACGGTGGCGGCGTGATAGCCCTTTGTGCGGAACACTTTGGCGGCCGCCGAAACGATATCGTCTAGCGTGGCCATCACTTCGTCCTCTCCTGATCAGACCCGTGGCTTCGGATCGGGCCGCGCGTCGCCCGGACGCGCCCGCTCCTCGTGGCTCACGCCGGATTTTAATGCAAGCAGATAGTAGTGATTATGCCGCGAGAAAGGCCGAACGCGGGTCGGGCAGACCCCGGTCGACGATTGACATCCCGGTTCAGGTCACCAGATTAGATTAATTCTAAATAAGTGCAGCCGAACCGACAGAGGAAGATATGGACCGCAAGACCTCACTGACAACCGCCGCCGGCGTCCCGGTTGGCGACAATCAGGCAGATGAAAGCAAGTGCCCGTTCACGGGCGGGACCCGTGCACACACGAACCGTGACTGGTGGCCGAACCAGCTGAACGTTCAGGTTCTCCACCAGCACTCCGCCCTGTCCAATCCGATGGGCGAAGCGTTCGACTATGCCAAGGAATTCAAGAGCCTTGATCTGAATGCCGTGATCACGGACCTGCGTGCTTTGATGACGGACTCGCAGGATTGGTGGCCGGCCGACTTTGGCCACTACGGGGGGCTGTTCATTCGGATGGCGTGGCACCTCGCAGGCACCTACCGCATCGGCGACGGCCGCGGCGGCGCCGGCGCCGGGCAGCAGCGCTTCGCGCCGGTCAACAGCTGGCCAGACAATGCGAGCCTCGACAAGGCGCGCCGGCTGCTGTGGCCGATCAAGCAGAAATACGGCCGGAAAATCTCCTGGGCCGACCTTATGATTCTCACGGGCAACGTTGCTCTCGAGTCGATGGGCTTCAAGACCTTCGGTTTCGGCGGCGGACGCGAGGATGTCTGGGAGCCCGACGAGAGCATCTACTGGGGCCCCGAAGGCAAGTGGCTGGCGGACGAGCGCTACAGCGGCGACCGCGATCTTCAAAACCCTCTCGCCGCTGTGCAAATGGGTTTGATCTACGTCAACCCGGAAGGACCGAACGGCAACCCGGATCCGCTCGCGGCGGCCAGGGACATTCGTGAAACCTTCCGCCGTATGGCGATGAACGACGAAGAAACGGTTGCGCTGATTGCCGGCGGCCACACCTTCGGCAAGACCCACGGCGCCGGCGATCCGACACTGGTGGGCCGGGAGCCGGAAGCCGCCCCGATCGAGCAGCAGGGTCTCGGCTGGAAGAGCGGGTTTGGCACAGGCAAAGGGCCCGATGCGATCACCGGCGGCCCTGAAGTCATCTGGTCCCAGTCGCCGACGAAGTGGAGCAACCACTTCTTTGACAACCTGTTCAACAACGAATGGGAGCTGACGAAGAGCCCGGCCGGCGCCTGGCAGTTTAAGGCGAAAGGCGCCGCCGCAACGATTCCGGACGCCTATGACCCGTCGAAGCGGCACGTGCCGACCATGCTGGTCACGGACCTCGCGCTGCGGGTCGATCCGGTTTACGAAAAGATCTCACGGCGTTTCTACGAGCATCGGGATCAGTTCGCCGACGCGTTTGCCCGGGCGTGGTTCAAGCTGACGCATCGCGACATGGGCCCGAAGGTGCGTTACCTCGGCCCGCTCGTCCCGAAGGAAACGCTGATCTGGCAGGACCCGATCCCCGCTGTGGATCATCCGCTGATCGGCGAAGAGGACATTGCTGCTCTGAAGGCGAAGATCCTCGCGTCCGGCCTGTCCGCTTCGCAGCTCGTTTCGACGGCTTGGGCGTCGGCATCGACGTTCCGCGGGTCCGATAAGCGCGGCGGCGCGAACGGCGCGCGCATCCGCCTCTCACCGCAAAAGGACTGGGACGTCAACCAGCCGGGGCAGCTGGCGGAGGTGATGCACAGGCTCGAAGCGATCCAAAAGGACTTCAACGCTTCCCAGTCCAGCGACAAAAAGGTCTCGCTTGCCGACTTGATCGTTCTCGGCGGCGGCGCGGCGATCGAGAAAGCCGCGAAGGACGCTGGGCACGACGTGAAGGTCCCGTTCACGCCGGGACGCATGGACGCGTCGCAGGAGCAGACTGACGTCGACTCCTTTGCGCCGCTCGAGCCGACTGCGGACGGGTTCCGCAACTATCTCCGCGGCGAGCAGCGCCTGTCGCCCGAGGAGCTGTTGGTGGATCGGGCGCAACTGCTGACCTTGACGGCGCCCGAGATGACGGTTCTCGTCGGCGGTCTGCGCGTCCTCGGCGCCAATGCCGGGAAGTCCACGCACGGCGTCTTCACCAAGCGGCCAGAGATGTTGACGAACGATTTCTTTGTCAACCTGCTCGACATGGGCACGCAGTGGCAGCCGTCCGCCGGCTCTGAAGGCGTGTACGAGGGACGCGACCGGAAGACAAACGAGGTCAAATGGACCGGCACTCGTGTCGACCTGATCTTTGGTTCGCACTCGCAGCTGCGCGCCCTGGCGGAAGTCTATGCGAGCGCCGACGCGAAGGAGAAGTTTTTGACAGACTTCGTGGCGGCATGGACCAAGGTGATGAACCTCGATCGCTTCGACCTCGCCGGATCTCCGCGGAAAGGTTTCGAGGCCTTCTAGAGCGCGGCCGCGACTTACCTTCGCATGATCCGCTGGTCGCATCAGCTCTCAAAACTGGCGGGACCATTTTCTTAAATCGTCCCAACAGAGCACTTCGGGACGACGGGTGGGGTGGCAGGCCAGCCCATCGTCAGGGGGTTCCGGAGTCGCTCCTGTGCCAGATCGGCCGCACCTCCAGGCCGGCGAGTAGCGGCGCGCTGAAAGATGACGTCGTCCGTCGACCTCTGGTAAAGCGGGGTCGATGGCGGGGTTGGTGATCACGATCGCACAGCGCAAGGGTGGCGCCGGCAAGACGACGCTCGCCGCGCAACTCGCCGTGGCATGGGCCCGGCAGGGCGCTCGGCTCGCACTGCTCGACATCGACCCGCAGGGCAGTCTCGCCGGATGGGTCGACCTGCGCAGCGCGCGGCTGGGCGCAAGCGCCATCGGCTTCGACTTCGCCGCGCTGCCCGGGTGGCGCGCCGCGCAGTGGATCGAGGATCGGGCGCGCAACAGCGATCTCGTCGTGATCGACGGTCCACCCCATGCCGAAACTGAAGCGCAGATCGCGGTGCGTGCCGCGAGGCTGGTGTTGATCCCGGTCCAGCCTTCGCCGCTCGATTTATGGGCGACCGAGGCAACTCTCAAAATGGCGCGAGACGAACGGCGGCGCCCGCTCGCGGTATTTAACCGGGTGCCGCCGCACTCGGGTTTGACCGATCGCCTCGCCGCTGAGCTCACCGAGGCGGGAGCGCCGATCGCGTCGACCCGAATCGGCAACCGCGTCGCCTTTGTGCGGGCGATGGCGGCGGGACTGGGTGTCGTCGAGAACGCCGGGATGAGCCATGCCGCCGCCGAGATCGCGGCGCTCGGCGACGAGGTCCTCAGCGTTTAGAACAAGCTGACCGCAATCACGGGGATATTCCATGAGCGAACGAACCACGCCACCGATCATTGTTCGCCGACCGGCCTGGGTCGACGAATTCCGAGCCTTTATCATGCGCGGCAATGTCGTGGACCTCGCCGTAGGCATCATCATCGGAGTTGCTTTCACGGCCGTGGTGAACAGCTTGGTCAAGGACATCTTCACCCCGCTTATCGGGCTGCTCATCGGCGGCATCGATTTCACCAACCTCTTTGTCACATTGAAGGGCCCGTCCGAGGCGACGCTGGCTGATGCCCAAAAGGCCGGCGCGGTCACCTTGAACTTTGGCGTCTTCCTCAATGCCGTGATCCAGTTCCTGATCGTCAGTTTCTCGATCTTTTGGCTGATCAAGGTGCTAACGTGCCTGCACGTGCGCGAAGAAGCGGCACCCGCGCCGCCGCCTCCGCCGCCGAGAAGCGAGGTCTTGCTCGAGGAGATCCGCGACCTCCTCGCCGCGAGGCAGAATTAGAACGCCTGTAATCCCGGTGGCCCGGCTTGGCCCGTGGGCCTTCAGCCTACAGACGATGCCGGGTGTTTCTCAGTCGCGGCGTTGGCGGTCCAATTCTGTTGTTTTCGCTACCTGGGACCGTGCCGCTTTCGTTGATCGGCGATGCCGGTATCGTTGTTTCTCGGCATCGCAAATTCCGATCTAACCGGTCGATCTAACGTACCATTCTGGGCGGTGGGTGGGGTGTCTTTGGGGCTGTCAGCGCGATTTTCGCTGAATTTCGCTCCACGGCGCTGTCTCCAGAGCCAAGCCCCGGCCATGGGGGAGCGTCGAGTCTCGGTTACCGTTGTTTGAAGCGCGGGCCGAGCACCGTCAGCGAAAACAGCTCGAAGAGCATCTGGGCGCCGACCATCGCGGTGTTGGTGGTCGGGTCGTATTGTGGCGCCACCTCGACGACATCGCCGCCGATGATGTCGATGCCCGCGAGGCCGCGCAGGATCGCTTGCGCCTCGCGCGGGGTCAGACCGCCCGCTTCCGGCGTGCCGGTGCCCGGAGCAAAAGCCGGGTCGAGCCCATCGACATCGAAGGAAACATAGGTCGGTCCGCCGCCGACGACCGCGCGCGCCTTCTCGACGACACCCGCAATGCCGAGCCGGTCGACATCTTCGATGTGCAGCACTGTCATCCCCGACTCGTAGGAGAACCCCCAGAACACTTCGGCCGGGCCGCGGATGCCGATCTGGATCGTCCGCTCCGGGTCGAGCACGCCGGCGAGTACGGCTTGGCGGAAAGGCCCGCCGTGGTGGAACTTGGAGCCGTCGATTTCGCCCATCGTGTCGCAATGGGCGTCGATATGGACCAACCCGACCGGGCGGTCGTGTCCCAATGCCTGAAGGATCGGGTAACTGATCGAATGGTCGCCGCCGACCGAAAGCGGCCGTACGCCCGCTTTATCGATGCGAGCATAGAACGCCGCGATATCTTCGATCGAGCTGTCGAGGCTGAAGCGCGAGCGCATCGGCACGTCGCCGATATCGGCCGCCTGGCATTCGCCGCGCGGCGCGACCTTGAGCGCGTGGTTGTAGGGGCCGATCCGCTCGACTTCGCGCACCGCCCGCGGCCCGAAGCGGGCCCCTGCCCTGTTGGTGACGCCGAGATCCATCGGCACCCCGACCAGGGCGACCTCGATCCCGCCGAAATCGGGCTGATCGGGCGCCTCCGGCCGGTAGGGCATATCCAACAAGGTCGACACACCGGCGAAAGGCATCGAGCGCCGGTAGTTCTCGCCGAACACCAGCGACAGAGCCTTTCTGAACTCGGCCGGCGCAACCTCGGTCTCCTTGACGCCGTGATATTTGGCGCGCAGCGCCTCCAGCTTCGCTTTGACGAACATGGTGTGCGCGCTACCGTACTCCGCGGACGCGCGGCGGCAGCATGACCTTCCAGGGATCGGGCATCTCGCCGACCGCGACCTCGATCAAGGTCGTCCCGCGGCGCTTCAACGCCGCGGCGAGCTCACGGCCGAGGCCCTCGGGGGTCGTCGTCCGCACCCCGGCAGCGCCAAAGCTTTCGGCCATCTTGGGGAATTGCGGGTTCAACAGATCGACTCCGATCAGTCGATTGCCGTAGTCCTCCTTCTGCATGCGCCGGACATTGCCGTAGGCGCCGTCGGCAAAAACGATGGCGACGATGTCGATGCCATGTTTGACCGCCGTCGACAGCTCCTGGACATTGTACATGAAGCCGCCATCGCCCGAGACCGAAACGACCGGCAGATCGGGCCGCCCGACCTTCGCACCGAGTGCGGTGGCAAAGCCAAAGCCCAAGGTGCCCTGGTAGCCGCTGTGAATGTAAGTGCGCGGGCTATAGACCGGGAACGCCATCCTCCCGACATAGCCGACCTGCGTCAAATCCTCGACATAGATCCCGTCATCGGGGAGTTCCGCGCGGATCGTCTTCAAATATTCGCATTGCGGGCCGAGCTTGTCAGCGAGGCTCGCGAGGGTACGGGTCTTTAGCGCTTCGAGCTCGTCCTTCCGCGACGCGCGTTTGATGTTGCGCGGTTCGAGCGAGCGGGAGAGCGCGGCGAGTGCCGTCTTGGCATCGGCGACGATGCCAAGCGCCGGCCGCAGGATGCGGGTGATCTCGATCGGGTCGATGTCGATGCGGATCAGCTTCAGATCGCGGTCGACGCCCCATCTCACCTGCGGCTGATGCAGGCGGGTGCCGATCGCCAGCACGACATCGGCGTCGCGCCACAATTCGTGACCGGCGAGCGCCGACTGGGCCAGATGATGGCGGTCGCTGACAATGCCCTTGCCACCGGTAAAGCTAACGACCGGGGCCTCGAGCATCTCGGCGATCGCCAGCACTTCTGCGGCCGCGCCGACAGCGCCGCTACCGACAAAGAGCAGCGGCCTTTTGGCGTCCGCGAGCAGTGCCGCGGCTTTGTCGATCAGCTCGGGATCGGGCGTCGCCACATCCGCCGATGTGTCGGCCGCCGGCAGCGCCACTTCGGTCGCGAGCGCCAGCACGTCGGGCGGGATCTCGAGCCCGACCGGGCGCGGGCGGCCGTCGCGCAACTGGCGGAACGCCTCGTTGACCAACCCTCCGGTCCGCGTCGGGTGGTCGATCCGCGCCGCCCATTTGGTCAGCCGCCGTAAAATTCCGAGCTGGTCGGGGATCTCGTGCAACAGGCCAAAACCGCGGCCGATTAGATCTGAGGCGACCTGGCCACTGATGCACAACACCGGTGCGTTTGTCGCGTAGGCGGTGGCGAGTGCGGCCGTGGTGTTGAGCAGGCCCGGTCCCGGCACCACGGCATAGGTGCCGACCTTGCCGCTCGCCCGGGCATAGCCGAAGGCCATGTAGGCGGCACCCTGCTCATGCCGCGTATGGATCACCCGGAGCGCTTCGCCAGCGTCGTAGAAGGCGACGAAGAGGGCATCGTTCTGTACGCCCGGCAGCGCAAAGATCGTGTCAACCTGGTGCCGGCGCAGCATTTCGACCAATGCGCCGCCACCCGTCATTCTCGGCATCGCTTCCTCCGCCCTACTCGAACGCGTACCAATAGGCGCCGTTACGCCGGACGATCCGCCCCACCGTCGGCGATGGGAAATGCGCGGGCAAGAGCCGGGTTGCCCGCTCGGCATGTTCCTCGATCAGCCGCGTGCGCGTCTTGCGCGACAATTCCCGATCGCTGCAGGCGAGGGTGGACCATTCCGGCTTGAGCAGCTGCAGCGGGTGGTGGATCACGTCGCCCATAAAGACGGCGGTCGCGTCGCGCGAACGGGCATGTATCACAACGTTTCCCGGCGTGTGGCCGGGGGCGCCCTCGAACCATAGCCCGTCTTCGAAAGCATAGTCGTCGTCGACCAGGACCGACTGCCCGGTCTGCACGACCGGCAGAACGCTGTCCTCGAAAGCGCGGCGGTGCGGCGTGTCCTCGCCGCCCTCATGCACCCCTTGCCAATGCGTGAACTCCCGGAGGGCCATCACATAACGCGCCTTGGGGAAGGTCGGGACCCAGCTGCCATTTTCGAGCCGGGTATTCCAGCCGACATGGTCCCAGTGCAGGTGGGTGCACATCACATAATCGACATCCTCGGGTTTGACCCCGACCCGCGCTAGATCGGCGAGATAAGGGGTGCGCATCCGATGAAACTGCGGCCGCGTCGGGCGCTCCTTGTCGTTGCCAAGGCAAGAGTCGATCAGGATCGTATGATGCCCGGTCTTGACGACAAAGGTATGAAAGCTGAAGACGAGCCTGCCGCTCGCTGGCTCGATCAGCCGCGGTCCGAGCAGATCGGCGTTCGCCCGCATGACCTCAGGATCGAAATCGGGAAAGAACTCCGCCGGGGGAAAGAACGGCCCCTCGAATTCGGCTACGCGATGAACTTCGAAATCGCCGATACGCGTCGACTGCATCTTCGCCTCCGCATTCATTTCCATCGAAAGCGTACGCCGACGCGGTGGTAGGCGCGAAGGGGAATCGAACCCCTGACCTCTCCCATGTGGTGGGAGTGCTCTGCCACTGAGCTACGCGCCTGTCGCCAGTTATCGCGCGATGGTGGGCGCGACAGGGATTGAACCTGTGACCCCACCCGTGTGAAGGGCGGTCTGATCTAGTCTAAACCCTTGTATTCCCCAGTTTTAAAACCG
>Ga0306917_10000938_pt1 | contig 13050 bp, 14 predicted proteins | sample tim00Cox00000000_FD_203313 | JGI IMG/M metagenome (GOLD analysis project Ga0306917, IMG submission 203313) | Lab enrichment of tropical soil microbial communities from Luquillo Experimental Forest, Puerto Rico - timezero.00C.oxic.00.000.000 (v2)... | ecosystem: Environmental > Terrestrial >... | reverse complement strand
TGACAAAGCCGAAGGTGAGCGTTCTGTGAGGGAGATTGCTCGCTTGGCCTACGCCTATTTTTCCCGCCTTGCGGGCTCGAGCGCCTACGGCCGGGTGATCTCAGAGAAGTGAGAACGTAGCTCACCTCAGGTCTTCGAAGGTGTGAACAATCGGCCTTGTGAGACAGCGGGCAGCCTGCTGCGGCTCTGCCGTCTGCTATCCGGAAAGCCTACGGCTTTCCGGCAAGCTCGGAGCCCAAAGAGTTAATCTTTAAGCCTGAGGACCGGACGGGCTGAGCCCTTCCGCACAGCAGGCGGCAGAGCCGCGATTTTTTCACACTTTCTTCCGTACTAAGGGAAGACCCGCGTTCGAAACGTTCAATGCATTTCGCCCGCCGTTCTCACCCTCGACTCGCCGGTCTCAGGTAGGAAGGTGAATTTCCTCTCGACCGCTTCGTAAGGCCGGCCATTGACTTCCACGTAGGGGTAAATGAAGTAGTTCAACGGCGGGCCGTCTTGTTTCGGCTCCAACGTCAAGTCACGGCCGGTTGTGAACTGCACGCGGTTGGCATCTATACTGCCAAAGAAATAGTCGTGCTTGGATGGGTCCTTCCAGGCTTCCGAGATATCAACAGGAACCCACCCCAGCCGGTTAAGATAGAACTCAGCCCAACAGTGGTAGCCGGCAATCACAGACTGACCGGCAGGGGAGCCCGCCGGCAGCGGGAATCCGATCTCAAACCGTGCCGGGATGTGCTCCGCTCGCATCAGGGAGATGAAGAGCGAATGAAAATCTGTGCAGTTACCGTGCTTGGAATCGCAGGCCCACAGGGAGTCGCCTCGGCCCCAGCCGGTGCCGGACTTGTCGTAACGCAGTGTGTGGAACACGAAATCGTAGAGTGCATAAGCCTTCTCGACCGGACCCTGCTTGCCTTGGGTGTTCTGCTCCGCCAGCGCTTTCATCCTCCCGTCGATCGGCACCAGACGGTCTGCCGACAGGAATCGACCTACGGCCTCGGGCGGCCTCGGTGATTCCTGGTTGAAGCGCATGAGCTCGGAGGAGTCTCCGCGTGAAAACTCCCGCCGGGTAACTTTGTAATCGACGCTAATGGTGGCGGAAGCTGAGTCCGGATGACGAAATTCGGCGTAGATCATCGGGTTTCCGTATTCTGCATCCTGGGTCGTCCGAGTGGGGACAGGACTCGACACGTTTATGACGGTGACACTCTGGTTGAAGTCGCTGGGTGCAAGCGGGAGCCACACCCGCACCATAGCATCGGAAAGGGAGAGGTTCTTGACCGTCGCCTCGTAAGTGAATCGAAATGAGCGGGTCCTCGGCGCCTCAGGCACGCTGCCTGTGGTCCGGGCTGAAAAACCAAGGCTGTGTGTCATGGCCTGCTCTACGAACAGAGCCGTAAGCGGCACAACCAAGATGACGAACGCACTCTTCGTTCTCATTCATGAGCCTCCTGGATTGGCTTGCAATGTTTGGCACGAATCGGCCCGCGATGCACGGGGTCAGCCCTAGGTGAACCCCGTGGAGGTCAGCTGTTGGTTGACGTCCATGCGCAGAAGTCTATACATCGTCGATGCTCAAGTCAAGCATCGTAGCGTGGGGCGTGGAGGCATGGACAAGTTGCCAGCTGTACGGCGGGGCGGTTCTGGGTTACTATGCCAATCGAACCGGGCGCGGAATGTCTGGCCTCGCTTGCCTCTGCCCAGAAGGAAAAGGGTCAGATGAATAACTGTCTACGAGTTTCCCTCGCCTTTAGCATTGGAACCGCGGCCATTGCCGGCTGGGCGCAAGAGATGCAGCCAGCCGAGTTTGTGAGTTCCACACCTGGGCAGAACGTTGCAGGCGTGTTTCAGGCGAGCTTTCCGGCATATCGTGTGCGGCTGCTCGAGAAAACCGAGCTGGGGGCGGTGCCGGCCTTGGATGTTTATGGCAACGGGCAGCTCATTTTTCGGCTTCCACTGATTTCGGGACTCGATTCGGCAACCGAACGAGAGCATTTGTCCGGGATTCAATTCAGGGTTCATGCACTCGGAACAAGCAAATCAAGCGCGCTCTACGAGATTAAGGCGACAGCAGCCAGCTCATTGTGGACAGGGCGAGAGTTTCATTGGCGCTTCTATGTGGATCATCTGGAGTTTGACCAGACAGCGTGGGGCGAGGGCAAGCTCGGGCGTTGCTACTTCTTCTCAAACGGACGGCCGGGGCGCTGGGAGAAGGGGATGAGCGACGGAGCAGCCTGGAATTCAACCCTGATGGTGGACCGCTACTGGAGCCCCTCGCCGAACCACGCCAACCAGTGGGAGTTTTCGATTGCTGAGCCGCAGACTCTCGGATTCGGCTCGGAGGCACGCAAAGGTTCGGAAGAAGACTTTCGCCCTGCACAGATGGCCGACCTCTTCAGCCCGCCGCCGTTGATGCTGGCTTTGCATCGCCACGGCGTGTGGGCCAGCGTAGGTATAGGCACTCAGCCGGGATATTATCGCTTTCCAGCGCTGGAGTATTCGGGATCGCGGTATGCCGGAGCGGCGTGGTGGGTGGACTACCTGGGCTATCCAACCATGAAGAACGTGCCGGGTGGCGAATTCCACTCACCTGTCGCGGCAATTCACTTTGCCTATAGCGCGCTGGACACGCTGGCGCATTACACAGATTGGCTGGTGCAGAGTGGATTCGGGACCGAGCCGCGCTATCCGGATGTTGCCTGGCACCATCTGCCGGTTTTTTGCGGATGGGCAGAGCAGACCACGCGCGCCACGCCCTATGCTCGCACGCCGAACGCTGAATCGACCCAGAAAAACTATGAGGCGTGGGTGACGGAGCTGGAGGGGCACAAGTTACCGGTAGGCACCATCGTTATCGACGACAAATGGCAGAAGGGGTACGGCTCGTTCGACATTGACCAGGAGAAATGGCCTGACCTGAAGGGCTTTGTGGCAGCTCAGCATGCGCACGGACGGCATGTGCTGCTGTGGGTTCCCGTGGCGCATACGGATGGACTGCCGGATGCGCTTTGCGTGCACGACGAACACGGCAAATGCATCGCGCCGGACCTGGGAAATTCCGCGTACGAGGCGTTTCTACGGGCGCGGATTCGCTACCTCGTGGAGGCGGTGGGAGTGGACGGCTTCAAGGAGGATTGGGTGTGGGCGCCCGATGCGGCTGGGTTGCCTGTGCCACCGGAGCTTGCCGGAATCGAGGCCGTCCGGCGCTTTCAACAGATTCTTTATACAGAGGCACATCGCTTGAAGCCCGACGCTATGGTCGAAACGCAGACGCCGAACGCGGCCTTTCGGGATTCCTCCGACGTCCTACGTTTGAACGACCTTTGGTATGCAACGCGCGACGTGGTGGGAACAATGCGGGAGCGCGCACAGATTGCCCACATCTCGGGCTGGGACCTGGTGGATACGGACAATGCCAGTTCAACCACACTCGAAACCTGGTGGGAATACATGGAGGCGCAGCCATCGATCGGAATTCCGGCACTCTATTTCCTCCACCGGACCGAATCGACTCTTGAGGAACCGCCGGAATGGAACTGGGTAGCCTTGGCGGGTATCTGGCGCACGTATATCGCCGGCCTTCCCGGACAGGCGACACAGGCGAAGAACGAATGAGGCTTGGATGACGCTTAAAGACCGGTTCGCGCAAGACCATGTTTATGTCTATCCGAGCGAGCCTACCCACGAGAGACTGTCACTTCTCTCCGTCCGAAGCTGAGGCTTTGTGGGTAAAATGTTGTCCGCAAGAAAGGAGGTCCAGAGGAATACCCATGATTGGACGCCCACAGGAAGTCGAAGCCGCGCCGTACTACTTCACGTACATCAACCAGGTGACCGGCGATGATGTCATCGCGATTCTCGAGAGGCAACTGGAGGACTCGCTGGCATTCTTCAGCGGGATCTCCGAAGAGAAATCGCGGTATCGGTATGCGCCGGAAAAATGGAACGTTCGGCAGGTGCTGAATCACGTTACCGATGCCGAGAGGGTTTTTGCTTTTCGAGCGCTGTGGTTCGCTCGCGGTTTCGAGATCCCGCTGCCCAGCTTCGATCAGAACATCGCTGCATCTGGCGCGGAGGCGGACGAGATTTCCTGGGCCGCTCATGTGGAGGAGTTCCGACGTGCGCGCCTCTTGACGATATCACTTTTCCGGAATATGCCGAGCAAGTCATGGATGAAAAGCGGGATCGCCAGTGATAATCGGTTCACCGTGCGGGCTGTGGCCTATATTATCGCCGGGCATCTTACGCACCATCTCGCAGGGCTACGCCAACGATATCTCTAACGACTAGGGCGCCGCGCTCTCGCTGGCTCGCTCGACAGCAAGAATTTGAAAGACAGGGGGGCGATCTGGCGTTATGTTCGACGTGTAGTAAGACTCGGAAGCTTCTTGAGGTTGTCGTCGGGTACGCCTGCTCTATGTTGTAAGCGGCCCTACGGAAGAATGGCATGAACGAGAGAACTACAGACCCCACCCCCAGCCATCGCGACCAGTGGTTGGCACTCCTGGAAAACCAGGGTGTAGGCCGGCCAAGGGCTCTGCACGTGATAGAAGTACCCGGGGGGCTGGTGCAGCTGACGATCGGAGAGCCTCCTGGCCGGATAAGTCTCGAAGGCGTACCAGCGAACGTGCTGATGTTCAACCTGTCTCCCGTGCAAGCCCTGCGGCAGACTCGCGAGGGACGTTCTTTCGTGAGTCATATGCTGCACGGAGATATGACGATCATGGCGTCTGGCATACCGAGCCAGTGGTCGTGGAACAGCACCTGTGACCGGCTGGACGTGATCATCTCCCCTGATGTGTTTGGCGACGCCAACAAACTCACCGTGGCGGATCGCTTCCTCTTCCGGGATCGCGAAATGGAGGTGATATGCCATCGTCTCTCGCAGGCAGTCAGCCTCGGCGGCATGGCCGATCGCCTCTATGTGGAGTCGCTGGTGGCACAGTTGGCTGTTTTGATGGGTTGCCGTCACTCTGGTGCTTCAGCGGCAACTGGTATTCCGCCATCAAGCGGATTAACCCGCCACCAAGCGCGACTCGTACTCGATTACATCGAATGCCACCTGAGCCGTGAGGTGACACTCAGCGAGTTGGCGAGGATCGCAGGCCTGAGCTTGCACCACTTCGCGCGAATGTTCAAACGGACCGTAGGTGCGGCGCCGCACCGGTACGTGCTGGAGCGCCGAGTGGAACGCGCCAAAGGGATGTTGCGCAACGCGCGCATCAGCCTGGTGGACATCAGCCTGTCCACGGGCTTCTCGAGCCAGAGCCACTTCACCAGCACTTTCCGTCGCCTGGTGGGCGCAACACCTACCGAATTCCAAGCAGGTAGTCGCAACAGCCTTTCCTGACAACGGCGCTAGACCAATAGAAAAACGGAGGAACCCATGCGGTCAAGTGTCTTTGTGTGTTTGTGCGTTTCGATGCTCCTGTCGCCGGTGTGCACACCGGGCCAGCGTCAAGAACCAGCCGCCCCAACCGCTCCCCAGCCCTCTCCCGTTGGCCTTTGGAAGACCCTCGACGACGCCACGGGCAAGGCCACGTCTGTGGTGAGCATCTGGGAAGAGAACGGCAAAATGTACGGGCGAATCGAGAAACTCATCAACTCCGATCCTAAAGATCCGGACCCACGGTGCGACCGTTGTGAGGGCGCGCTGAAGGGCAAGCCCTTGATCGGACTTCGCATTCTTTGGGATCTCAGGAATGAGGGCGACGCGTGGTCCGGCGGAAAGATCTTGGACCCATGACAATGGCAAGGTCTATAAGTGCACCATCACTGTGGAGCAAGACGGGAAGAAGCTAAAAGTGCGTGGGTTTATCGGCTTCTCCCTGCTTGGCCGCACGGAGTATTGGCTGCGCCAGGAGTAGCCCGTAGCCGCCTGACTGCAAAGAGAGGTTCCACCTTGCCACCGCTCGCCCAACGCAACCTGTTTCACGACAAGGTCCGGCTGGCTGTAACCCTGACGGGCATTATCTTCGCGGTGGTGCTGATCATAGTGCAGATCGGTCTCTTCATCGGATTCACCGCCACCACGTCAGGCATCATCGACCACGCTGGCGCCGACATTTGGGTTGGCTCGAAGCGCGTGCCTTACCTTGAGCAGGCGACGCCCTTCTCGGAACGTAAGCTGTACCAGGTGCTCGCGATTCCCGGCGTTGCCGAGGCGCAAAAGTACATCGTGCGGTTCAGCGACTGGCAGCGGGGGGATGGCCGGCACGAGGGGATCCTGATAGTCGGTTTCGATCTCGCCTTGCGGTACGGCGGGCCGTGGAACGTGGTGGCTGGCCGGATGATGGACCTCAAACAGCCGGACGCGGTAATGATCGACACACTTTACGCTGCCAAGCTTGGGGTGGCGCGTCCCGGTCAGACCTTCGAGATCCAGGGCCGGCGCGCGCGAGTTGTGGGCTTCACCGAGGGCATCCGGGCCTTCACCACCACGCCGTACGTGTTCACCACTTTTAAGAATGCGCTAGGCTACACGCAGCTTCGCGAGGACCAGACGCTCTACATTCTGGTGAAGGCCAAGCCGGGCGCCGGTCTCCAGGAGCTCAAGCGCCGGATTGCAGAGCGCGTGCCCGGCGTGGATGTGTTCACTGCGGCCGAATTCAGCCACCTCACTCGGTCGTACTGGATGTTCTCGACCGGCGCCGGCATCGCGGTGTTGTTGGCCGCGGTGCTGGGCTTGGTCGTGGGCATTGTCGTGGTAGCTCAGACAATCTACGCCACCACTGTGGATCATCTGCGCGAGTACGGCACGCTCAAAGCCATAGGCGCGCCCAACGCCTTCGTGTATCGAGTCATTCTCAAACAGGCACTGATCAGTGCTTGCATGGGATACGTGGCCGGCATGATCGTGAGCCTGTTTGTGGTCCACGGCAGCCAGAAAGGCGGCGCCTCGATCCTGCTGCCCTGGCCCCTGGGGGTCGGCATGTTTGGGCTGACGCTGCTGATGTGTATCATCGCGGCCGTCGTCTCGATCAACAAGGCGACGCGCCTCGATCCGGCGATGGTGTTTAAGGAATGAAGGTCTCCGCCGGAAGTGGGCGCTTGGCCGGCGTTGGGTGAAGGCTGACAGCCCGGGAGGGAGCACACGGAGATGAAAGCAGCTATTGCAGTTCGTAACCTGACCAAAATCTACTCCGAAGGCCCAGTCTCCGTCAAAGCGTTGTCGAACGTGAACCTCGACGTGCAGGGCGGCGAGGTGACGCTCCTAATGGGACCCTCGGGGAGCGGCAAGACCACGCTGATCTCGATCATGGGATGCATCCTGCGCCCCACATCAGGCAGCGTGTGCATTCGAGGCCGCCTAGTGAGCGACTGCGGTGAGAAGGAACTGCCGCGCGTGCGCCTCGATCACATTGGATTCATCTTCCAGGGCTTCAACCTGTTTTCCACCCTCACGGCGGGCGAAAACGTAGAGCTGACGCTTGACTTGAAGAACATCCGCGGTCAGGCGGCCAAAAGGCGCGCCGAGGAATTGCTGACTCAGGTAGGGCTCGACGAGAAGTATCACACCTTTCCCGCCGACCTGAGCGGCGGCCAGAAGCAGCGCGTGGCGATCGCCCGCGCTCTGGCCGGCGAGCCCGATGTCATTCTCGCCGACGAGCCCACGGCAGCGCTTGACTCCACGAGCGGGCGTGCGGTGATCGAGATGCTACGCACTCTGGCGCGCGAGCAGGGGCGAGCCGTGGTGATCGTTACGCACGACATCCGTATCCTGCCTTTCGCCGATCGACTCGTGCACATCGAGGACGGCGCGATTAAGGAAGACACCGCCACCCTGCATGAAATAACCAGACTACAGCCCTCGCCCCCTTTGGGGGAGAGGGTGTCCCGCGAAGCGGGACGGGTGAGGGGAGGGGTCCACCCGGCTGCTTTCGAAGCAGCATTGCGGCACAGCCGCTAGTTTTCAGACAGTCTCTTTTTCAACCTGGACGGTGCCATGAAGAAAGACTTGATCCTGATCTCGCTTGTAGCAACCGGAGTTTTCAACGTCCTTCTCTTGATGAACCGCAGCCGTGGGGGCGAGTCCGTGAAAGCTGCGACTGATCGCGTCGAGTCTGTGGCCGGCTCGAATGGAGAGGTGGTTGCGGGACCTGGCCGGGTCGAGCCGGTCTCAGAGGGTATCGCGGTAGGCGCCGAGCTGGACGGCAAGCTGAGGTCGGTCCTGGTCGAAGACGGCGATCATGTGCGTTGTGGCCAGCTGCTGGCAGTGCTCTCGAACGATGACTACCGTGCCCAGGTGGAATCGGCGGAAGCGCAGCTTTCGGAGAGAGAAGCGGACCTGCGAAAAATCGTCAACGGGACCCGCACTGAAGAGCGCGAGGAAGCTCGGGCCTCGGCAAACGAGGCCAGCGCCGTGCTCGAGAACGCGCGTATCGAAATGGAGCGGCGCCAGCAGCTCAACCAAGAAGGCGTGGTCTCGCGTGAACAAGCCGAGACTTACGAGCGCGAGTACAAGGTGGCCAAGGCGCGCTACGACGCGGCGGAACAGCACTACGCCCTGCTCAGCGATCCCTCACGAGAGGAAGACGTCGCTCACGCCCAGGCTGAAGCCGCGCTTGCCAAAGCCAATGTGAACGAGGCTCGCGCTCGCTACCAGAAGACCTTCGTGTTCTCGCCCATCGACGGCGTGGTGCTACGCAAACACCATCGCTCCGGCGAGAATGTTACCCTTTCGGCGAGCTCACCCGATCCGATTGTCACCCTGGGCGACACCACGGCCCTGCGCGTGCGCGTAGACGTTGATGAGGACGATGTGGCCCGGATTCGCGTCGGTGACCTGGGCTATGTAACCGCCGACGCGTTCGGCGGCCGGAGGTTCGGAGGGCGCGTGGTCCGCATTGGCGAGGAGCTGGGGCCGAAGAATGTGCGTACCGACGAGCCGGCCGAGCGCGTGGATAAGAAGATTCTCGAAACCCTCATCCAGCTGGATGACGGGCACGAACTGCCCGTTGGCCTGCGCGTGGACTCGTTCATCATGGTCTCTCAACCATCAGCGGCCTCGGCGCGACGGAGCGGACTTTGAAAGAAGTGAACGCAGCGAAGCTGCGATAAAGTACGATTTGTCAGGCTGTTGCACGGACTAGTCCCCGCCATAAGCGTGTTGCTCGTGCCTCGCGGTGAGCCTTCGTTGCCGCCTTCGCCATGCGTTCGATAAGCAAGGAATCGCCGAATTCGTGGGTCCGATATCCACCGGACTCGAGTTCTATGTTCACCCGGCGCAAGGTGGCATCGTCAGCAAAGGCACGCAGCAGTTCGTAATGGCTGCTGCCGGGCTCATGGGTTCCCGTAAGAATCGCGTCAACGACCCGCAACCGCGTTCCAGAACCGATTCGTTGTGTCGCCAAGCTCTCGCCCCGCCGGATGTATCCTCGACGTCCAGCGTGTTCCAGTGCACGCACCACCGTCGTGCCCACCGCGACGATGCGTCCTCTGTTGGCCCGAGCGCGCCGGAGTGCGAGGATGGTCGTTTCGGGTATGTGATAAGGTTCATCGAACGGCAGGCGAAGATCAAGTTCTGCGCTCCCTGTGGATGAGATGCCCGCAGCGTGGGTTATCGTGGCAAAGTCAACCCCTTTGGCTCGCATTTCTGCCAGCGTCTGCCAGTCGAGAATGAAGCCAGCGGATGGTGGTTCGAATGCCGCCGGACGGCCAGCAATTGGAGCCCAAACGTCCCACAGCGCGAGTGGAGAAGAGATGTGGGCATATTGAATGGGGCGGCCGTGGCGCGCAAGGCCGGCCCAGATCTCGTCCGGCGAGCCATCGAAGTGTAAAGAAACGAGACGCTTGTGACCCAGGAACCGTACGATCGTCGCTGAAAGTGGTCCCAACGCCAGTCGATCTCCTACGGCCATGAGCGGCGGAGGTGCTCGGGTCTCCGTGCGTGTATGAAAGTCCCCTGCACCGAAAACGAGAGCGGAGAACTCCCGAATATCGTCAACGTGAAGCGAGCGCCGGCCGGCGAGCCGCACCTCGATAGCACCGCCGCTTGGCAAGTGCACGCCCTGCAGGCTGGCCGGTAGGGTCGCCGCGTCGTTGGCGACTACTAGATCACCAGGCCGCAGAAGCTTGGTGAAGGCTGACCGGAGGGTATGATGGATGCATCCACCCACGTCAACCACCAAAAGCTTTGCGCGCGGCGGGCGTTGTGTCGGCTGAGAGGCTGCAATCATGAGGTCCCCCAGTGGTCGCGGTGTTGTCCATCTCCGCCTTTACATTGCCGGGCGCACAGGCAGTACCGCTCGGATGGCATCAGTCACTTCGCGGGCTGCAACCTCCGGACTTTTCAGCGTTGCCGGGTCGGCGTCCGGAACCGCCAGCGCGTGCATCGGCGTGTCCATATCGCCGGGATCGAGCGACACGAATTGAACGCCTTCGGCCGCCAACTCCTCGTTCCAGATGCAGGTCAAGTGGTGCAGGGCGGCTTTGCTCGCGCCATACGCTCCCCAGCGGGGATAGGCGTTAAGGGCAGCGTCGCTCGAAATGTTCACTACTACCGCGGCGCGTCCGTCGCGGGCCGAAGCCGCCAGCGCGCCCAGCAATGCCTTGGTCAATCGGAAAGGTCCCAGAACGTTTGTTGCCAGCGCCCGCTCTAGATCTTCGCATGAGGTATCCCCAAGCAAAGCCAGTGGCGTTGGCCCAAGATCAGAAGCATTGTTGATCAAAACGTTGAGACCTCCGAGTTCGCCGGCCATCTGCATAGCAATGGGGTAGATGTCGTCCTTCTTCGAAAGATCGCCGACGATCCCATGCGAACCGGGATGATCTCGTGCTACGCGCTCAACCCGTTCGCGGCCGCGGGCGACGAAAGCGACACTGGCGCCGCGAGCGAGGAATTCCCGGACCAGTGCTAGCCCCAGCCCTGATGTGCCTCCTGTTATTGCCACCCGCAAGCCGACGAACGGATCGGCAGAAGGCGGGTGTACGGTCTCATCGCGCGTGGGCGATGTTTGATCGCATGGGGTTGGCATAAGAGCTCCTTTCTAAAGTCTAGCCTTTACTTAGTCCCATCCTAGAAGATGCTCTTGACTTTGTAAAGGTTTCACTTTATAAAAAGAAAGTTATGGCTCGCGCGGCGGTTCAATCCCGGGAGAACAACACTCGCCGGGCGATCGTTAAATTGCTCAAGACCGAGGGCGCCATGGACGCCTTACGCCTGGCGGCACGGCTGGGTCTCACCGCTATGGCGGTACGGCAGCATCTTTACCAGTTGCAGCGTGAGAAGCTGGTGACGGCCGAGGAGAGGCCTGTACCGTTCGGAAGACCCGCCAAGTACTGGCAACTGACTCGCGAAGCGGATCGGCTCTTTCCGGACGCTTACGCGGAGGTCAGCCTCGCTTTGATCGAGGCGGTAGGAGACGCCTTTGGCGAGGCAGGCTTGAAACGCGTCCTGGAATCCCGCTACGCGAAACAAAAGGCGGATTACTTGAGCCGAATCGAGCTCTCCCTGCCACTCAAGGAGAAGGTTCGGCAACTGGTTCGGATCCGAACCGAGGAAGGATACATGGCCGAGGTCAAACCCCTCGGTAAGGGCGCTTTCCTCCTCGTTGAGAACCACTGCCCGATCTGCGCGGCAGCCACTGCTTGCACGGGCTTTTGTGTAACGGAACTGGACCTCTTCCGAGCGGTTCTTGGCCCTGGGGCCGTTGTAAAGCGTACGGAGCATATCGTCGCGGGCGACCGCCGGTGCGCCTATCGCATCACACTTGGTCCTGAGTAGGGAGACTGCTCTAGAAAGGCGGAGTGCGTGGAGCCTTCGGGCGGCAGCATTCCGTACCCGTGAAGGGGATTGCTGTGAAGTTCAAAGCCTTCTTACTCGATCAGTGGCTTCAGCAGCACGCGGACGCTGAATTCGACCTCGGCAGCAGCACGGGGCCCCGCTGGAGCGCCCGCGAGTTGCTGGAGCTCAGCGGCGATAGCGAGCGTGCGGCGCAGGAGATGTTCGACCTCGTGCTCCACTACCCGCCAAGCGCCGGCGCGCCGACCTTACGAGAGGCCATCGCCGAAATGCAGCAGGTTCCGGCAGAAGAAGTAGCCGTCTTCGCGGGAGGCGCCGAGGCGTTAGTGCACATTTTCTCCGTTGCAGCGGAACCCGGAGCGAATGTCATCATTCCTTTTCCATGTTTTCCCGCCCACCAAGTGGTGCCCGAAGCGCTTGGATTTGAAGTCCGCCGGTATCCTCTGCGCCGCGAGAATTTCTATGCCGTCGATCTCGACGAAATAAAGCGCCTCGCCGACGAACGCACGAAGATTCTAGTCGTCAACTCACCACACAACCCCACCGGCGCCACGCTCAGCAACGCAGAAATGGGCGCATTGCACGATTTTGCCGTGGCGCAGGGGATCCAGTTCGTCTCCGACGAAGTCTTCCACCCGATTTATCACGGCCGCGAAACCGATTCCGCCGCGCGCCTCCCGTATGCGACCGTCGTCGGTGATTTTTCGAAGGCGCTCTCGCTCGCTGGCCTGCGCCTGGGTTGGATCGTCGAACGCGACGCCGCCCGTCGAAGGGAGTACCTGAACGCGCGCGAATACGTTACCGTCTCGAACACGCCGATGGGGGAATTCCTCGGTGAAATCGCCATCCGCCATCACGACCAGGTCCTCGGACGCACCCGCGAGGTGACGGGCGCGAACCTTCGGCTACTCGAGTGCGTTGTCACTCAGTCAGCGGATGTCATCGACTGGGTTCGCCCCATGGGCGGGATGACCGCTTGGGTGCGCCTCGCCTGCGGAGGCGACGCGCGCTGCCTCTGCGAAGAGGCGTTGCAATATGGCCTGCTGCTGGCGCCCGGCGACTGCTGGGGGTTTCCCGATCACTTCCGTGTCGGGTTCGGCGTCGGCCGCGAGTGGTATGCGCGCGCCATGGAACGCTTCGTGAACCTCATCCACAGGGGTGTCAGGGTGGCACGTGCGAAGCCCTAGATCCGGATAGAACTCAGGACCTGTTACCAGCTCGCTTTGGTGGTGGTGCGTCAGGACCACAATTTCTGACCTCAGGCCCCGGCCTCCTTAAGCAGGCTTTCAACCTTGAGGTCGAGATCCGGT
>Ga0306917_10000928_pt1 | contig 13118 bp, 10 predicted proteins | sample tim00Cox00000000_FD_203313 | JGI IMG/M metagenome (GOLD analysis project Ga0306917, IMG submission 203313) | Lab enrichment of tropical soil microbial communities from Luquillo Experimental Forest, Puerto Rico - timezero.00C.oxic.00.000.000 (v2)... | ecosystem: Environmental > Terrestrial >... | reverse complement strand
TATTGCGATCGCATTATGGCGCTGCCCGATATGGTCGCGTGGCGCGACGCCGCTATGCTCGAGCTCGAAGAGCTGGAAGAGCTCGACATGGAGTTTTGATCCGCTTCGTCAGTCTTCCGCTACTGCTTCTTCGATCAGGACCAACGGCGCCGGATAGCTCTGCCGGCTCAGCGCAAAGCATACTCCAGCGACGATAAGATAGCCCACTGCCACCGAGATCGAGCTGCCGATCCCGAGCGCCGTCCCGTGGATGAAACCGAAAAAGGACAAGACCGCGCCAGCAAGAGCGAACAGTGCCGCCCAGTCGAACTTTCGGTCGATGATAAAGGCGACAATCGCCCCGAGGATCAATCCGGCGAGCACCGCGCCGCCGCCGAGCAATGCCATGCCGTGATAGACGACCCCGGCAGCGCCGAGCTTGGCCATGCCCAACTGTTCGGCCGAAGTGCCGGCCGCGCCGAGTACGCCGTCGATTGCGGTCTGCGCCCATGCGGCAACATTTGGCAGGATCGCGAGCACGACCGCGGGCGCGTGCCGCGCCGGTGTCGCCTGGAACGCCTGAGCGCCGATGACCAAGCCGATATACAGCAGGATCGGCAGAATCGCCACCAGCGGAATGACCGCAAGCAGCAGCGCCGTCAGGCCGAGGAAACAGACGATGCCGATCACCACGCCCGTCGCCAGCGAGTAGCCGATCCGGCCGCCGACCGCCTTCCATCCCGGATGGCCGATGTAAACTGCCGGCGGGAACGGGCTGCCGAGCACCGCGCCGACGATCGCCCCAGTGCCGTCAGCGAGGAGGATCTTTCGCAGGCTGTAATCGTCGCCAGCTGCCGCAGCGCTCTCGACGTTGTTCATGCCCTCGGTGAAGTTGTAGATGCCGAGCGGCACGGCAGTGACCAGCAGCGGTCCAATATCGCCCAAGGCCCGGGCGAAGTCGGTCGACGGGTAGGGCAGCCGTAAGCCAAATTGGCCGAGCGCCGAGACGACCTCCGCCGGCTGCATCAACTCGTCAAGGTGAACGAGCTTGGCCAGCCAGGCGAGCACGGTCCCAAGCGCCACCGCGGCAAGGCCCCCCGGCAGACCGAATGGCAGGCGGACGCCGGCCATCCAGCTGACGAGGACGATGGTAAGTGAGAGCATAAACAGCCAGGGGTCTTCCCACCCAAGAAAGGCTGGGCGCATCGAGATGAACGCAATCGAAATTCCGGCAAGTGTGCCGAGCATAGCGGCGCGCGGCGTGTATTGCCGAACCGTCGGTCCGACAAAGGCGCCGAGTAGCACGATGACGCCGATGACGAGACACCAGACGAGTCCGGACTGCCAGGCCAGCATCGGGTCGTGCGTCTTCAGATAGATCGGCAACATGATCAGGAAGACGACGATGAACATATGCGGCACGCTCGGCCCATACGGCATCGCCGTCACATCGCTGCGCCCATCGCTCTTAGCCAGCCGCCAGGCGAGATAGGCGTAGTAGAGGTTGCCGAGCGGCAGCGCGATCCCGAGCGCCGGCAGGATGCGGCCATAAACGATGTCGGCCGGCAGGTTGACGACATGCAGGCAGAGCCCGGTCAGAACGATGACGTTGAGGACGACGTTGGTGAACAAACCGAAGAAACCGTTCCAATCGCCCGGAACCCACCAGCGTGGCGCGGCAGCTGCGCTGTTCATCACGTCGTCCTCAACGAGCGGCTGTCTGGAGTGCGGCAATGACGGCCTCGGACGTTGCGACCCAGCCGAAAATGCCGCCCTGTGCCTTGATCATGCGCAGTCCCATCTCCTGGAACTCCGGAAAATACGAGCCGACGCAATCGGCGACGACGACGCAGTCGTAGCCACGGTCGTTAGCCTCGCGCACCGTCGTGTTCACGCAAACTTCGGTGGTGACCCCGCACACGATCAGCTGCGCGATGCCGCGGTTCTTCAGCATTGCATCGAGGTCGGTAGCGTGAAAAGCACCCTTACCCGGCTTATCGACGACCGGCTCGCCCGGCAGCGGGTAGAGTTCGGGGATGATGTCGTGCCCGGGCTCGCCGCGCACCAGTATGCGGCCCATCGGACCCGGGTCGCCGATGCCGGCAGCGAGCTTGCCGCGGACTTTTTTCGCCGGCGGCAGGTCGGCGAGGTCGGGACGATGGCCCTCGCGGGTATGAATGATGGTCAGCCCCGCGGCGCGCGCCTCTTCGAGTAAGGACCGGGTTGGCGCAATCGTACGACGCAACAGCGAAACATCGTTGCCGAGCACAGCACCAAATCCACCGGGCTCGAGAAAGTCCCGCTGCATGTCGATAATGATGAGACCTGCCCGGGCCAGATCGAACTCGAACGCGTATGGCTCTGCCTCGATGACCGCCATGACATCCCGCTTCAGCCGTGCGTCCAAAAATGGTGCAATCTATGTGCCACAACCCACCGCGAGCTCTCATCACGGCATCCGCGCCGTCACACCGATCGAATGGGCGTTCCGCCTCTCGGATATGCCTCAAGGCGGGCAGCGGAGCCAGTGACGCATCCGATCGACCGGGCTATCACCCGAGCGAGGTAGATTAAGGAGCTGCATTCTTGAGGTTTGGTAACAGTCGAGTCACCCCGCCCGCTGCCGGCAAAATCGGATCACTCCATCGTGATGCTGGTGAAGTCCTGAGACCAGCTTTGTGCCGGGTAAAAGCCTTTGACTTTGGCCGACATGGCGCGCGGGTTTAGGTCGTGCACGATCCACACCCACGGCGCCTCGTCGACGACGAGCGCGTGCGCCTGTGCCAGAATCTTGTCGCGCGCCGTCGGGTCGAAGGTTTCCTGCGCCTGCTGCAATAGATCATCGAGGTGCGGCGTCGACCAGTGACCCCAGTTCTGATTGGTCGGCGAATAACTGGTGCTGTGCCAATAGCGGAACATCGACGAGGGGTCGGTGTAGCTGAGGCTGATGTTCAGCGCGTCGACCCCTTTCGAGGCGGGCGCGTCGGGCGCGCTGCGATAGGCGAGCAGCATCGCACCCCATTCGACGACCTCGAAATTGAGGTCGAACCCGGCCGCCTGCATGCTCTGCTGCAGAAACTCGTTCATCGGCAATGGCATCATCTGGCCGGAGCCAGAAGTCGAGATCATGATCTTGGCCTTGACCGGCGTGGTATAGCCGGCCTGCTTCAGCAGTGCCTTCGCCCTCTCCGGATCGTAGGCATAGTGGTTCTGCGGATCTCCAAAGACCGGGTGCTCGGTCGGATAAAGGCCGGGGGCTGGGGTGGCGGTGCCGTTCAGCAATTTGACCACGCCGTCGCGGTCGATGGCGTAATTGGACGCCTGCCGCACCAGCCGATCGCGAAACGGCGACTGCCCCGTCACATTGAGCACATACGGCCAGGTGTGCGGGTAGGGCCACAGGCTGATCTGAAACCCGGCCGCCTTCAGTGACGGGATGGCGTCGGGCGGCGGCACTTCGATCCAGTCGACCTGACCCGCGCGCAATGCCGACACACGCGTATTGGCCTCGGGCATCGGCATGACGATCAGCCGGTCGAGCTTGGCGCGCCGGGTCTCGTCCCAATAGTCCGGATTGCGCGCCATCTCGACGCTGACCCGCGGCGTGACCTTGACGATCTTGAACGGGCCGGTGCCGGCCGGCGCCTTGGCGAACTCGACCCAATTGCGCCCGGCCTTCTCCCACGCCGTCGGACTGACATAGAGGATGCGGGTGACGAGGTAGGGAAAATGGCTGAACGGCACATTGGTGTAGATCGCGACCGTGTAGTCGTCGATCTTCTCCCAGCGCTGCACCATGCTGACGACGGCGCGCACGATCGGCGACGACGTCGCATCGAACTGCGGCGACTTGTCGTCATAGATCCGGCCCAGTGTGAAGAGAACTGCGTCGGCGTTGAAATCCGTGCCGTCGTGAAATTTGACCCCGTGCCGCAGGTGGAAGATCCAGCGGGTATGGTCGACTTCATCGATCTCCCAGCTGGTCGCGAGACCCGGCGTCACATCGGCCGTCTGGTCGGTGTGCTTGAAGTCCCAGTTGACGAGCGCGTCGAATGCCGGAAAGCCGAGAAAGCGGAAGCCCTCGCCGCCGTTGTTCGGGATGCCGCCGGTAGTCGGGATGTCGGCGGCGGTCATGCCGACCCGCATCACCTGCTCTGCCGATGCACTGCTGATCGGCACAATGCTCAGAAAAGCGGCAATAGCAATCCAGCTGAGGATAGCATTGCAGCGAGACGCGGGCTTCGGTGACACGGCGGTCCCTCCGGTTGTTCATCCGGTTGAGGCAAGATCAGTGCCAGCAAAGATCGCGCGCCGTTCCTCCACTCGCAGGCAGCGGGCGATATGCCGGTCGCCGCACATCACCGCCGGCGGATCGGTCCTTCTGCAGAGATCGAGCGCGTGGACGCAGCGGGGAGCGAAGGCGCAGCCCTGGGGTAGGGCTGCTAGGTTCGGCGGCGATCCCGGGATCGTCGTCAGCCGCGCACCGGGCTCGGCGCCGTGCAGATTGGCCGCGAGCAGGCCCCCGGTGTAGGGGTGGGCGCGCCGATTAAGCACATCGCGGACATTGCCGGTCTCGACAAAGCGGCCCGCATACATGACAGCGAGGCGATCACTGACTTCGACGGCGGCGCCCACATCGTGGGTGACAAAGATCACCGCCATGCCGAACTCGCGCTGAAGTTCGCGCAACAACAACAGAATCTGGATTTGCACCGTCACATCGAGTGCGGTCGTCGGTTCGTCAGCGAGCAGCAGGCTCGGATTGCACGATAGAGCCAGCGCGATCATCGCGCGCTGGCGCATGCCACCCGACATCTCGTGCGGGTAGGAGTCGAGGCGTCGGCGGGCCGACGGGATCTGCACTCGCTCCAGCAGCCCGAGTGCTCGCTGCCGCGCCTGATGGCGGCTGATGCCCTGGTGGCGGATGATCGTTTCGGTGATCTGTTCGCCAATCGTAAAGACCGGGTCGAGTGCGCTCGCCGGCTCCTGAAAGATCATCGCGATGGCACCCCCGCGCAGTTCCTCGAGGCGCACCGCGGGTGCGGCCGTGACGTCCTCGCCGTTGATGACGACGCGGCCGTCGATCTCGCAATTCGCGGGCAGGAGCCGCATCAGGGCGCGCAACGTGACGCTCTTGCCGCAACCGGACTCGCCGAGAATACCCAGCACTTCCCCTGATGTGATGCGGAAGCTGACGCCGTTGACCGCATGTATCGTGCGTTCGCGCTGGCGAAACCGGACGGCGAGGTCGCTGACCTCGACGGCAACCCGATCAGTCATCGGCGGCGGCAACGGCATCGGCGCGGCTGTGGCCCGAACCCGGGACCATCATGTGACAGGCGACGTCATGGTCGTTGCCGATCACTGCGAGGGTCGGCGGCTCCCGCGCGCAGACCGCCTCGGCAAAGGCGCAACGGGTGCGAAAGCGGCAGCCGGAAGGCGGGTTGATCGGGTTCGGCGGATCGCCGGTCAAGGGCGAAACATCGGTGCGGCGGTCGGGATCCATGCTCGGCATCGCCCGGAGCAGAGCGCGCGTGTAGGGGTGGTGCGGCCGGCGAAAAATCGCCTCTGCCTGGCCGGCCTCGACAATGCGCCCCAGATACATCACGACGACGCGGTCGCTGACGTGCCGGATGACGTTGAGGTCGTGCGAGATAAAAAGATAGGTCAGGTTGAGGTTGCGCCGCAGATCGTCGAGCAGGTTCAAGATCTGCGCCTCGACGGATTTGTCGAGCGCCGAGACCGCTTCGTCAAGGATCAGCAGCCGCGGCTCGAGCGCAAGCGCGCGGGCGATGTTGACCCGCTGCCTTTGCCCGCCCGACAGCTCATGCGGATAGCGGCGAGCGAACAGAGACGGCTGCAACCCGACCTGGTCAAGCAGGCGCTCGGCTCGCTCGCGTGACGCCGGCGGCGACAGCTTCTTGGCCGAGCGCGGGCCAAAGGCGATGATGTCGGCGACGGTGGCGCGCGGATTTAACGACGAATAGCTGTCCTGAAACACCATCTGCATCTGCAGCCGCAACTCGCGCACGCTGATCCCTTGCGGATCGCCAACGCCGTCGCCGTCGAAGACGATGTCGCCAGCATCGGGTTCGATCAGATGCAGCAGGAGCCGAGCTGTCGTCGATTTGCCGCATCCGGATTCGCCGACAACGCCGAGCGTGGTGCCCTTCATCACGCTGAACGACACGCCATCAACCGCCTGCACCATCTCGCGCCGGCTAGTCAGCAAATGGCCTTTTGCCGGGAAATACTTTTTGAGATCGCGGACCAATAGGAGCGGCTGCGCCGGGCCGCCGCGATCGCGCGGGTCGATCAGCCGATGCGGCGCGCTCATGCGGGCAGCTTGATGTCCATCGCGCTGCGCAGCCCGTCGCTAAGCAGGTTGAAGCACAGCGAGGTGATCAGGATCGCCACTCCCGGCAGTGCCGCTACCAGCGGGTTGACAAAGATCGCCTGGCGCAATGCGTTGAGCATCAATCCCCATTCCGGGTTGGGCGGAGTCACGCCGAGCCCGAGAAAGGAGAGGCCGGCAGAAAGAATGATGCTGATGCTGACGAGGCTCGTCGCATAGACCAGCATGCCGCCGAGGACGTTGGGCAGGACCTGTCGGAGGATGATCGCCGGCAGTGGTGCGGCACTCGCTCGCGCCGCTTCGACAAAGTCGCGACCTTTGACTTGGGTGGCGAGGCTTTCGGTGACGCGGACGATCGGCGCCGTAAAGACAATCGTCAGCGACAGGATCGTGTTGCCTATGCCAGCGCCAATGACGCCGCAGATCGCGATCGCCAGCAACACCGACGGGAAGGCATAAAAGACATCGACGACCCGCATGATCAACATGTTGACGAAGCGGCTGCCGATGCCGGCAACCAGACCCAATGTGCCGCCGATCAAGGTCGCCAGCAGCACAGGGGTAATGCCGCAGACCAGCGACAGTCGGCCGCCATAGACAAGGCGGGACCAGATGTCGCGCCCGGTCTCGTCGGTGCCGAGCAGGTAGCCTGGCGTTCCGACCGGCTTGAGGCGGCGCAACACGCTCCCTTGCAGAGGATCGTGGGTCGCCGCCCATGGTGCAAAGACGGCGAGAGCGATGATCAGCAGCAACACGGTCGCGACACCGATCGTCAATCTGTCGCGCTTTAGGCGATCGGCAACCGTGCTCCAATAGCTGCGAGGCTCGGCGCCTTGCGGCTCATCGAACGCCAATGAACTCGGGGCGGCAGCGAGGTCGACCATCAGGAGTCAGCGCCGCATGCGCGGGTCGATCAGCGCCTGCATTACGTCGACCAACAGATTGATCAGCACGAAGAAGGAGGCCAACACGACGACCGTGCCTTGCAGCACCGGGATGTCGCGACGGAAGATCGCCAGGTTCATGAATTGGCCCGAGCCCGGCCAATTGAACACGGTTTCGACCAGGATCGAGCCGCCGACCAGATAACCGAGCTGCAGCCCCATGATCGCCAACGCCGGGGGCGCCGCGTTCTTCAGCACGTGAAATACAATTCGGCGGCGACGCAGCCCTTTGGCCTCGAGCGCCGTCGGGAACTCCTGGCTGATGACTTCGAGAACCGTCGAGCGTACCAGCCGTCCAATGACGCCCATCGGGATCATCGACAGGGTCACCACCGGCAAGATGAGGCAGCGGAGCTCCTCCCAGCTGGTTGGAAATCCACCGGTCCCGCCCATCCCGGCCGCAGGAAGCAGCGGCCAGATCACCGCAAACACGACGACAAGGGCGATGCCCAGCCAGTAATGCGGCATGCTGAGCCCAAGGATGGTGATGACAGAGAATACCTTGTCGAGCGCTCGGCCGTGATTGAACGCGGCGAGTGTGCCGAGCGTCGTGCCCAGCGAGAACCCGAGCAACGCCGCCGGCACCGCCAGCATGAACGTGTTGCCGAGGGCATTGAGCAACTCGCCGGTCACCCGCAGCCCGGTGAACACCGAAGTGCCCAGATTGCCGCTCAGCACCCGGCCGAGCCAGGCCAGATATTGCACATAGAGTGGCTTATCAAAGCCGAACTCGACCTTGAGCCGCTCGACGACCTCCTTCGGCGCCTCCGGGGGCAGCAGAATGTCAAGCGGGTTGCCGGGGATCAGATGGATCAGGCTGAAGGCAACGATCGAAACGCCGAACAGGATCAGGACGGTGTGCAGCAGGCGCAGCAGGACAAAGCGGACCATGGCAAGATGCCGAGCAAGAGGTATGCCAACGCGGCGGAGGCCCGAACTCGATGCTCGTCCCTCCCATTCCCCAGACGAAGACAGGGAATGGGTGGACCGGGCGCGGTCTATTCCATATAGACCCGGGTGAAATCCTGGAACCAGCTCTGCGCGCTCACAAAGCCTTTGACGTGCTTGGTCATCGCCCGCGGATTGAGGTCATGCACGATAAATAGCCAAGCAGCATCGTCGACGATCACCTCGTGCGCGCGGCGGATATCGCCGGCGATCTCTTCCGGATCGCTCGACTTCTCGATCTGATCGACCAGTGTATCGAATTCTGGGTTCTTCCAATTGGCCCAGTTAAACCCGTTGGGCGGGAAGGTGCTGGACAGAAAGAACGTCGTGAACCGCGAGAATTCGGTCCCATGCGCGAGGCTGATGTTCACCGCGTCGATGCCGCGCGACTGTGGCGCGGTCGGCGGATTGCGCATCGCCACCAGCATCGTGCCCCAATCGACAACCTCGAAGGAGATGTCGAAATTACACTCCTTCAGGTTCTGCTGCAGATACTCGTTCATCGCCAGCGGCAACATCTGGCCCGAACCGCTCGTCGAGATCATCACCTTTGCGGCAACCGGCTTGTCCGGCCCGTAGCCTGCCTCTTTCAGCAGCGCCTGCGCCTTTGCCGGGTCGTAGGCGTATTGCTCCTTAGGGTGGCCGAAATAAGGGTCGGTCTTGTGGTAGACGCCGGCAGCCGGCTCGGCGAGCCCGTTCAGCAGGGTGACGAGCCCCTCGCGGTTGGTGCAATAGTTGAGCGCGCGGCGGACCCGCACGTCGCTGAATGGTCCCTCGGATTTGGCGAAGTTCAACACCCAAGGCCAGACGTGCGGATAGCTGTTGGTGACGATCTCGAACCCCGCCGCCTTCAGGCTCGGCACTGCGTCGGGCGGCGGCACCTCGATCCAGTCGACCTGACCCGAGCGCAGTGCGGCGAGCCGGGTCGTCGCCTCCGGCATCGGGGTCAGCACCATCTTGTCGAGCTTTGGCACGCGGCCGCGGTCCCAATAAGCATCGTTGCGACTCAATGTGGTGCTGACGCGCGGTTGGAAATCGGTGATCTTGAACGGTCCGGTGCCGGACGGCGATTTGGCGAATTCAGTCCACGAGCCGGTCTTCTGGAATTGCGCAGGGCTCGAAAAGAACAGATAGGCGAGCGCGCCAGGGAAATAGCTGATCGGCCGCGGGTTGCTGATCTCGACTGTGTCATCGTCGATCTTGCGGTAGCCGACGATCCACGGGTCGCGCGCGCGGGCAAAGGCGCCGCCGGTCGGATCGGCTTGCGGTGCGTCCGGCTTGAAATAACGGTCGAGGTTCCAAATCACCGCATCGGCGTTGAAATCGCTGCCATCGTGAAATTTGACGCCGCGCCGCAGGTGGAAGATCCATTTTGACTTGTCATTCTCGTCCTGCTCCCAGCTTTCGGCTAGCCCCGGCCGGATCTCAGCCAGCTTGTCGGCGCGCGTCAGATCCCACAGCACAAGCCCTTCATAGACCGGGTAGCCGAGGAACCGCAGACCTTCGAACCCATTATCAGGCGCGCCCGTGGTCGTCGGCACATCGGACGCGGTCATCGCAATCCGCAACGTCCCCTGGGCCTGCGCCGGGATGCCGAGCAATGCCAGCAGCAGCACGGCCGGCGCGGCAAACGCGAGGCGCGCGGTATAACCGATCATGGATGCCTCCCTGTAGTGTGGCACCGATAAATCTGTTCGACGGTGCGCGCAAATTGCGCGCCAATTGTGCGCACGAGTTTCGCCGCAAGGCGCGAAAGGGGTGTATTCCGGCACGGACCGGTTGAGGAAACACGCGATGCGCTTGCGCGAGCACGGTCGCAGCTGTGAGGAGGTTGCTTACTCGATGGTAACTTTGGTGAAGTCCTGGTACCAGCTCTGCGCCGGCTGGAAGCCTTTGACCTTGGGCGACATTGCCCGCGGGTTCAGATCGTGCACGATGAACGTCCACGCCGCCTCGTCGACGACGATGGCATGGGCCTGCGCCAGCAGCTCGATCTGTTGCTCTGAATCGAAGCTTTGCTGCGCCTGCGCGAGCAGGTCGTCGACCCGAGGGTCGGCGTAATGGCCCCAGTTGATGCCGTTTGGCGAGAAGCTGGTTTTGCTGAAATAGCGGAACATCGAAGCCGGGTCGCTAAAGCCCAGGCTGTTGTTCAGCGCGTCAACGCCGTGCGCGACCACCGCCGAAGGATCGGTGCGTTTGACGACCAGCATCGTGCCCCAGTCGACGACATCGAAATCGAGCTTAAACCCGACCGGATGCACCTGCTGCTGCAGAATCTCGTTCATCGGCAAGGGCACCATCTGCCCCGAGCCCGAGGTCGAGATCATGACCTTGGCCTCGAGCGGGTGGTCGGGGCCATAGCCGGCTTCCGCCAAGAGCGCCTTCGCCTTGTCCGGATCGTGGCTATAGCGTTGCTCCGGCTTGCCGAAATAGGGACTGTCCGGCGGATAGAGCCCATAGGCCGGCTTTGCCGTCCCGTTAAGAAATTTGACGAGCTCGTCGCGATCGATCGCGTAATTCAGCGCCTGCCGTACCCGCCGGTCGTGAAACGCCGATTTCTGGGTCATATTGAAGATGTAGGGCCAGACATGCGGGTAGGGCCAGAGGCTGATCTGAAACCCGGCCGCCTTTAGTGAAGGAATGGCGTCAGGCGGCGGGACCTCGATCCACTCGACCTGGCCCGACCGCAATGCGGCAAGCCGCGTCGTCGCCTCTGGCATCGGAATCAATACCAGCTTGGAAAGCTTGGGGATGCGGCTCGTGTCCCAGTAGCTCTCATTGCGACTCATTTCCACAAACTGACCGGGCACCACCTTGGTGATGCAGAACGGTCCCGTCCCCGACGGCGCCTTGGCGAATTCGGTCCAGCTGCGCCCGGCCTTCTCCCATTGCGCAGGGCTCACCATCAGCATGGTCGGGACCATGTAGGGAAAGAAGCTGAATGGCGATTTCGTGTAGATCGCTATCGTCCGGTCGTCGATCTTCTGGTAGCGATCGAGCATATTGACAAACGACCGTACGATCGCCGAGGCCGGCGCATCGAATTGCGGCGACTTCTCATTGTAGAACCGGTCGAGGTTCCAGATCACGGCATCGGCGGTCAGCGCCGAGCCGTCATGAAACGCGACTCCGTCGCGCAACGAAAAAACCCAGCGCGTATGGTCACTCTCATCGATTTTCCAAGAAGCGGCGAGGCCGGCCGTTAGTCCGGCGATTTGATCGGGTCGGGTGAAGTCCCAGTTGATCAGTCCGTCGAACGCCGGAAAGCCGAGAAAGCGAAACCCTTCCCCGCCATTGTTCGGGATCCCCGTGGTGGTCGGGATATCAGAGGCGGTCATGGCAACTCGTAGCGTCTGCCCAAAAGTTGGGAGCGATGCTGCAGCGTTGAGCAGGAGCACGGCGGCGGTGAGAGCCGAGGGGAGCTTGCGCAGCATGTGGAACTCTCGCATCTAAGGAGGAAGCTAGCGTCTTCGTACGTTGACCGCTGCAAGCTTCGTGCCGGCCTGAACGGCGATGTCCGCCGTCGAATGCTCCGCCCACAGACGGAGAATTGGGCGCGGGCAGCTCTGATCCACGGGGCTCGTTGCCTGGCAAGACACCTGCTCCAATTTTCGGCACGACACCTAATCAACCGCCGAACGTATATGGGCCTCTCGTGAGAACCGACGCTGTATGCGTTCACCACTAGGCAAGCGGCCAAATCTTCATGCCTTGCCCCCCGCAATACCGGCAATGGTATATCTGGGCATACCAGCCGACGCCGAACTCATCAAAGCCGTCATGCGGGGTATCCTCACCGCAATCTGCGCAAAATCGGCTGAACCGCTCCGCGTACTCGACCGACGGAATCTTCCTGCGCCAAGCGAGGTAGGACTTTATCCACCACTCTTCAAACGCCACAATCATGCGCTGCCAGCTGCTGCTACGACCGCGACACTGCGTCGCCGCGCCAAGGCCAAACCTATCGATGATGCTTCGGAGCGTAAAAGGCAGAGCGGAACGAGCGATCATCGCGTCCTCCTATCAGACACCAATATCGCTGCATCAAGCATGCCACCGGAATGTGTTGGCCGCTGGAGCGCACCCCTGTGGTTCCAGATAGAACAGCTGCCCGGGCGGTGGGCTAGGCTATCTCTTCAATGTCCGAGTCACGTTCCGGAGGAAACGGGGACCCTTCACGCGCGCGCGACACGGCGCCTTGCCTCGGCGCTCACCGCCTGCCACATGCTCGGGCATGGCAGGCTCCCCGCTGAAGCGAATGCGCAAGGCCGGTGTCACCGATCCGGTGACCGGCGAAATTTTTTACACTCGGTCGGGCGTCCTCTCGCTGGATTAGACGCACAAGGCGATAACCTGACGGTTATCCGGACATTAATTGCAGGGCACCTCTTCGAAGAAGTGGACTGCCTCAGCGAGATCAATCACGAATTAGACTCACTACATACAGAAATTACACAAATATCGACGCTGATCGCGATTAAGCAGTTCGATGTTGTTAGCCGAAGATGAAGTGATGGTCTTAGAAAACGAGGCGTGAGAGAGCGATAACAATACTCCAGGATCAGGCGGGAGCGGGTTTCTCCATGAACCTGAGAAGTCAGCGGTAAAAGCATTCGCGCATCGCGTAGGTAAAAGCCTCTTCTTGCTCCGCTGCACTAGTCCCAGGGACTGTGCTTGACCGGCGGCGGGAGCCACATCCGCTTGTACACCTTCTGCAGCTCCCGCTCCTTGGCGATTTCCTCCGACGCAGAGACCTTGGCGTATCTCGCCTCGGTCGGGCTCGAAAAATTGTACCGATTGATCCTCGGCGCCGAGATCTGACGGCGCAATGGGCCGCCGCAATTCGGGCAGTGCTCCGGCGCCGGGTCGTTCATGCCGTGCATCGTCTCGTA
>Ga0306917_10000922_pt1 | contig 13158 bp, 5 predicted proteins | sample tim00Cox00000000_FD_203313 | JGI IMG/M metagenome (GOLD analysis project Ga0306917, IMG submission 203313) | Lab enrichment of tropical soil microbial communities from Luquillo Experimental Forest, Puerto Rico - timezero.00C.oxic.00.000.000 (v2)... | ecosystem: Environmental > Terrestrial > Soil... | reverse complement strand
CGGGATCCACACGGCGGGCTCCTCGCGAACGGTCGCCCCGCCCGGAGGCAGGCGCCCGGCGCTCGGTACCAACCCGATCGCCTTCGGTCTGCCGTCGTCTCGCGGACCGATTGTCTTCGACATGGGAACCTCGGCGTTTATGGGCACCGATTTGGTGTATCGCGAGCGAATGGGGCAGCTGCTGCCGGAAGGGGTGGCAATCGACCCCGAAGGCCAACCGACACGCGATCCCACCCTGGCAAGAGCTGGTGCTCTGCTACCGTTCGGCGGCTATAAGGGCTTTGGGCTGGCCTTTATCGTGCAAGCGTTCGGGCTGCTCACCGGCTCAGAGCTAGACCCTGATAAGGACGACGGATACGTGTTCGTGGTGTTCAAACCCGATCTGGTCGCTGACCTCGACGACTTCAAACAACAGCTTGGCGAGCTTATCGAGCGGATCAAGGCCACCCCGCGCCAACCTGAGGTGGGTGAGATTCGCATTCCTGGGGAGCGGGCGTTCCGTAGCCGGGAGAGGGCGCTGCGCGAGGGGATCGAGATCGATCGACTGGTCTACGAGGCGCTCGGCACGCTTCACGCATGACTCTTGGGAGTGGAATAACCCCCGACCCATCCGAGTCAGAATAATCTACGTGCGCCACACTCTTGTCACGACCGCTTGGGCCGCGCCGCGCGATGATGCGGCCCGCCCTGGCCGTGTTTCGTCCGGTGGGCCCGCTGGCCCCCCTTTGCTTCCGCTCAAAGACGCTCGCCTCCGCGACAACGCGGATCACCGCAAACCTAGCAATTGGCTCTTCTTGTGTGTAATGAAACTTATGTGGCGCTGCTACTCGTCGCCGATCTTGCCCCCACGGACCTCAAATAAGCTCTAGCGGTATGAGTGACGGATCGATCGCGATCGTCGGAGCATCCTGCCGGTTTCCGGGGGCAGAGGATCTGGAGGGATTCTGGCGGTTGCTCGATTCCGGGGAGGACGCCGTCTCCGAGGTCGATCCGCAGCGCTGGTCTACGAAGTTTTTTTATCATCCAGATCGTAGCGAGCCGGGCAAGAGCTACACCTGGGCAGCCGGGCTGATCAACGGCGTCGATCTCTTCGAGCCGTCTTTCTTCGGCATCTCTCCCCGCGAGGCGGCTCAAATGGATCCCCAGCAGCGCGTGCTGCTGGAGCTTGTCTGGCACGCGATCGAAGATGCTGGAATTCCAACCAGCAAAATTGCGGGAAGCACCACCGGAGTGTATATTGGTGCATCTACAACAGATTATTCTGATTTGAGACTCGGTGATCCCGCGAGTGCCGATTCTTATTCCATGACGGGAAACACGTTGAGTGTTTTCGCCAACCGCATTTCTTATGTATTCGATCTCCGTGGGCCGAGTTTGACGATCGACACGGCCTGCTCGTCCTCGCTCGTCGCCCTGCATCACGCCTGCGAGGCAATCCGCGCCAAGCGAGTCGCGACAGCAATTGTTGGTGGTATCAACCTGCTGCTGGCCCCCTATCCGTATCTCGGGTTTTGCTCTGCCTCGATGCTTTCCCGGCGCGGACGGTGTTTTGCGTTCGATGAACGTGCCGATGGCTACGTTCGCGGCGAGGGTGGCGGGGTGGTAATTCTTAGAGCCCTTAAGGATGCGCTCGCCGATAAAGATGCAGTCCGTGCTGTGATCCTCGGTACCGGGGTCAACTCCGACGGCCGTACGATCGGATTGTCATTGCCGAGCGAGACGGCGCAGGCATCCCTGCTGCGCTCGGTCTATGCGCGCGCGGGCATTGCTCCGGAACAACTCACGTTCTTCGAAATGCACGGCACCGGCACACCGGCCGGAGATCCAATTGAGGCCGCCGCCGTTGGGCACTCTCTCGGTCAGAGCCGATCCGATCCGCTCCCGATCGGATCGGTAAAGACCAATATCGGTCATCTCGAACCGGCATCGGGAATGGCCGGGCTGCTCAAAGCAGCGCTCGCTCTCGACCGGGGTATTGTGCCGCCAACATTGCACTGCGAGACGCCGAACCCCAACATACCGTTCGCCGAATTAAACCTCAGACTGGTACGCGATGCCGAGCCGATCGGCGCGGCGCGTGAGCGGCGGTACGCGGGGGTCAATTCCTTTGGTTTCGGCGGAACAAACGCCCATGTCGTGCTTGCGGCGCCGCCGTCCCGAGACAAACCGACGCTGCCGCCAGAGACCATGCCCCCTTTGGTCATTTCGGCGCGCACCGAGGCATCGCTACGCGAACTCGTACGGAGTTGGTGCTGTACGCTCGCCAGGACGCCTGGCGAGCGGGCAACCGTATTGGTGCGTGCCGCCGCCCGCAAACGCGACCACCATGCCCACCGGCTTGTCGCGTTGGGCAAGGATCAGGCGAGAACCGCTGAAATGCTTGCCGACTTTCTCAATGGCGCCCCGGCGCCCGGCGTGATCACGGACACGGGGGTTCGGGAGGACAAGCTTGCGTTCGTGTTCTCCGGCAATGGCGCGCAATTCCCGGGAATGGGACGCGATGCGTTCCGTACGAACGCAGTCTTTCGCGCTGCTGTCGAGGAAGTCGACGGGCTGCTCCGACCGGAACTCGGGTGGTCCGTGACCGAACTTCTCGAAAGCGGGGTTGGCAGCGACATGTTGGCGCGCGCTGACGTCGCGCAACCACTTCTGTTTGCCATCCAAGTCGGCATCGTTCAGGCGTTGGCAGCCATCGGTATCCGCGCCGCCGCCCATTTCGGGCACAGTGTCGGGGAGATCGCCGCGGCTTGGGGCTCGGGTGCCCTATCGCTTGCCGATGCTGGGCGCGTCGTCGTTGTGCGCAGCCGTCATCAGCAGCAAACACAGGGTGCGGGCCGGATGATGGCGGTCGCACTCACGCATGATACTGCCCGCGACATTCTCGCCGAATTGAACAGTTCGGCCGAGATCGCTGCGGTCAACGCTGCCCGCTCGGTGACGATTTCGGGTTCAATCGAGGAAATCCAACGCCTGGAAGCCGAGTTGCAGCACCGTGACATCGGGTGCCGCTCTCTTGATTTGGATTTCGCCTTCCACTCGCGAGCAATGGACCGCTTCCGCGAGGACCTCTTGGCGGATCTTGGCGGTCTTGCTTCGCGCCCTCCTGAGGTGCGGCTGGTGTCGACGGTAACGGGCCACATAGTTGAAGCCGAAGTGCTCAACGCCGAATATTGGTGGCGCAATGTGCGCTCCCCCGTGCGCTTCACGGACGCAGTCGCCCAACTTATCGGTGAGGGGCATCGTATCTTTCTCGAGGTCGGTCCAAGGGCCATTCTTCGATCTTACCTCACAGACGGCCTGCGCTCCGCCGAGGTGCAAGGGCGCGTGCTTGCGAGTCTCTCCAGGGGACAAGATGACGACGATCCGTTCCCTGCAATTGCGGCGCACTGCCATGCGGCCGGATACGATTGGACGTCATCGCCATCGTTTGACGGCCCCTCTGACCCTCGCGGGCTTCCGCTCTACCCCTGGAACCGGGAGAGGTATTGGTTCGGCGTAACGGCTGAAGCTCCCGATCTCGTCAATCCACCCTTTGACCACCCGCTTCTTGGGTTCCGCCAGCGCGGTGCGACGGCAAGCTGGCTCAATCATCTCGACGATCAGGTGCTGCCCTGGATCGCTGATCATGCGATCGAGGGAGTGGCGGTCTTGCCGGCCGCGGCAATTCTGGAAATGGCGCTTGCCGCTGCACGATGGCGATGGTCGGATGCGTCGGCGCTCGAGGTTTTCGATATCGAACTGCGCCGCCCGATGCCGTTCGACAAGGGTCGGATGCGTGAGCTGCGCACGGTGCTTCAATCCGATGAAGGCGATTGGGAGCTTGCAAGCCGTTCGCGCCTGTCAAGTGAGCCCCTGGCCGTCTACGCGGTCGCGCGCGTCTCCGCTGCGATGGATTTCCACCGAAGCGTTTCCTGGGCCGGCAGCGTGTCGGCCCAGCGCCGGATCGAAAGCGAGAGCCTCTATCGCCACGCGCATCTCGCCGGACTCGATTACGGCCCCCGCTTCAAGACCGTGACGCATGTTGAAATCGCCGACCCGGACAACGCCATCGCCTACCTCGATCCCTCACCCGTCTGTGAAGATCTCGACTCTTACCTGCTACACCCAGCCTTGCTCGATGGCGCGCTGCAAGGACTTTTCGGGCTGTTGGCCGATCGCCAGCATCAAATGCAGGGCGTCGGCTTTCTGCCGTGGCGTTTTGGGCGCGTTCGGCTTTCGGCACCGTTTGGGCGGGTTCCTCGTCAGGCCCAGCTACGGCTCACCCGGATCGGGGTTCGATCGATATCCGCCGATATTGTCCTCTCCGACGATTCAGGAGACATCATCGCGGAGCTCGCCGATTGCTGGTTTCGCCGCGTCGAGCTGACCCGGCGACGCTCGGTCGACGAACGTACGCTTCGAATCGATCTTATACCGGTCCCGCTCCTCGACCCCGGCCCTCCGCGCAAGCTGGCCGATCTCCCCGCCACTTTGTCTCGGCTAGCTGCCGCCCGGAAGCCGAGCCCGTTAAGACAGGAACAGGCGCTGCTGCTCGACGCGTTGATCGGCTCGGTGACTTTCCAATCGTTAGGAAAGCTCGTCGAACCTGGGCGCTTCTTTGCCGTAAGCGAACTCGCTGAGTCAGGTCAGATCGCTCCCGATTCGGTTGGGATCGTTGAGTGTTTGCTACAGTTGCTCAAGCGGTTCGGCGCCGCGAGCGAGACCGAATTGCAATGGCGGCTCGAGCCCTCGCACGATCTGCCTGAGGTCTCGGAAGTCTGGCGCTTGCTCCTCTCGGAGGCGGCCGACTTGGTGGCGGAACTCGCCCTTATCGCCGCTGCGGTAGAAGATCTACCCAAAATTTTTGCAGATGGCATCAGGCAGCCGGACACTCAGCTGTCGCCGATGGCCGAGCAACTGCTTCAGGGGTCGCCGGCGATCGCACCCGGAATCGAATTACTGTGCGATGCGCTGGTCGAGTTGGCGACCACTTGGCCGAAGGCGCAGCCGATGCGGATTCTCGAGCTCGGCGCGAGTGGTGGAGGAGCGACCCGTCGTATCCTCAACTGTTTGACGCGATCCGGCGTTGCTCTCGCCTACATGGCAGCGAGCACCGATTCCGAACAGGCGGCTCGGCTCTCCTCCCTGGCTAAATCTTTTGTTGGGGTCTCCGCCTGCCGCTGGTCACCGGACGACCGGAATGACAATCTAAATGGGGCAGTCTTCGACGTCATCTTGGCAATAAACGCCTGCGCACGCTTGCGGCTCGACACGGTTTCCCTTGCCGGCCTGCGGGACCTGCTTGTCCCTGGCGGATTCTTCGTTGCCGTAGAGGCTGAGCCCAACGCGCTCTGGGACGTCGTCTTCGGCCAGAGTGCAGGTTGGTGGCAGCCAGCATCATGGGCACATCATTCATCGCCGTTGCGCTCGGCCGAGGAATGGCGGAGCGAGCTCGCCATAGCGGGTTTCGAATCCACCGGTACGACGACGGCCACCGCGGCACCCTGGCCGAGTGCTGTACTTTGGGGTTGTGCGCCGCCGCGCTCGGAGCCCATTCTCAGCGATCGAACTGAGCCGACACCGGTCACCCTCGTCTCCGGAGATGCCGCGTTCCGCGTGGCCCTGCAAGATCGCCTGGCCGAGGCGGGCTACCGCGTCAGGCTCGCGCAATCGCATGATCTCAACGCCGCAACCGCAGCCGATAGCGCGCGGCGGTCTGACGACGAAATGCGGCAGATTGTCCTTTTCCTTGCCGAAGAGCCTGGCGACGGTGACCCGATCGAGCAGGTGTCGCAACAAATCACCGCACTGGCCCGGATCGCGACGATCGCGGTTGAGCGCCATGCCGTGCTTTGGGTGGTCACTTGCGAAGCGCAACAAGCCACGCTCGCGCACCAGGCCTTCGGTCCGGTCGGCGGTGCTTTATGGGGCCTAGGGCGCGTGCTCGTCAACGAGATGCCGCGCCTTTCGGTTCGTCTTCTCGACCTTCCGGGCGCTGCCGCTCCGGGTGAGCGCGCACAGCTGGTCGCCACCGAGTTGGTGGCCGCAACGGCGGAGAGCGAGGTCGTCTGGACACCTCAGGGCCGCCATGTTCCTCGCCTGCGCCGTGGCCTTCCGACGCGTTGGGCAATGGCGTCGGATATGCTGAGCGTCGGGACGGCCCATATCGGCGGGCTCGACGCGCTGGGTTGGGAGGTTCGGACACCTCGGCCGGTCGAAGAGGGTCAGGTCGAAATTGAGGTGCACGCCGCGGGCCTCAACTTTCGGGACGTTATGTGGGCGATGGGGCTGTTGCCTGAGGAGGCTCTGAGCGACGGTTTTGCTGGCCCAACATTAGGGCTTGAGTGTGCGGGTATCGTCCGCTCTCTCGGCGCAGGGGTCGACGGCTTGGCTGTCGGCGACCGGGTCATGGCATTCGCCCCGGGGTCGTTGAGCACAAGCGTAGTGACGATCGCCGAGGCTGTCGCTCCGATCCCGCCGGAGACGAGCTTTGCCGAAGCCGCGACAATCCCCGTGACGTTTGTTACTGCAATCTATGCTATCGGCCATCTGGCAAAACTCGCCCCAGGAGAGCACGTCCTCATCCACACCGCTTCCGGAGGTGTGGGACTTGCCGCGATTCAATACGCCAAACAACGCGGCGCAGTGGTGACCGCAACGGCCGGATCGGAGGTGAAAAGGGCATTTCTGCGATTGGCCGGTGCCGATTGCGTCCTTGATTCGCGAGACCTCGCCTTTTGCGATGCCGTGCGCGAGTTCACCGAGGGGCAAGGGGTAGACATCGTGCTCAACTCGTTGAGCGGCGAGGCTATGGAGCGAAGCCTCGAGGTACTCAAGCCCTTTGGTCGATTTCTCGAACTCGGGAAGCGGGATTTTTACCTTAACCGACGGCTTCACTTACGCCCACTCCGACAAAACATCTCGTACTTCGCGATCGACATCGATCAATTGCCGGTTCGCCGGCCGGATCTCGCCCGCCAGTTGCTGACCGAGGTCTCCGGGGCACTCTTCAATCGTGAAATCCGTCCGTTGGCACACCGAATATTCTCTTTCGGAGAGCTCGAAGACGCCTTTCGGCTGATGCAGTCGTCTGGCCATATCGGCAAGCTCGTTCTCGTGCCCGACGCCAATGCCGGCGTGTCGTTGCGCAAACCGCCGAAGACCGTCTTGCGCCGCGACGGGACCTATCTGGTCACCGGCGGCATAGAGGGGTTCGGGTATGAGTGCGCGCGTTGGCTGGTCGCGCACGGTGCCGGCTCGATCGCGCTCCTCAGCCGTCGGGGATCGGCTACTCCCGGCTGTGAAACAAGAGCCAAAGAGCTCGAAGCTTTAGGTGCAGAGGTTCGCGTCTATCGGGGCGACGTCGCCGATCGCGAGTCCCTGGCGACGATCCTCGACGCGATCCGGGCGAATCAGCCGCCGCTGCGCGGTGTTGTCCACGCTGCCTCGGCGATCGAAGACGGTTTTGCCGCCGATATCGACCTCGCTCGCGTCACTCCGATCATGGACCCCAAGCTCGGCGGGGCAATCGCCCTCGACGCATTGACGCGCAACGATCCGATCGAACTCTTCCTGCTGTTCTCGTCGGCGACGACCCTGGTGGGTGCGCCCGGCCAGGGTGTCTATGTCGCCGCCAATATGGCTCTCGAAGCGCTCGCCCGGCGGCGGCAGGCCGAAGGCAGACCGGCACTTGCTATCGCCTGGGGCCCGATCGAGGATGCCGGCTATCTGGCCGAGCGGCCGGCGGTTCTCGATTCGCTCGCGCGTCGGCTCGGCGCTCGACCCATCCCTGCGGCACAAGCTCTTACCGGACTCCCTGCAATGATCGCGAGCGGGTTGCCGACGGTCGCGTTTGCCGATACGAACTGGGCCGAGGCCCGTCGATTTTTGCCGATTCTCGCGACACCGCTGTTTATGGAGAGTCGTGGCAAAGTGTCTCCTTCTCCGGTTGACGAATCGCTCGCCGAAAGGCTCGCTTCGTTGGATCCGGAGGCGGCGCTAGCGCTGCTGAAGACGGTCGTCGCCGACGAGGCGGCGACTATATTGCGGCTACCTGGGGAGGGCATTGACCCACTGCGTCCATTATCTGAAATCGGGATGGATTCATTGATGGCGGTTGAACTCCGCCTTGCGCTGGAAAACCGGCTGCGGGTTGATCTGCCGCTGGTTTCGCTCACCGAAGGCACGAGCGTCGCGTCGATTGCCGCGCGGCTCATCGCTGCGGTCTCGACAGGTCCCAGGGACGGCGAGGTCATTGCCCTCGCTGCGCATCATGAGGTTACCGAGGGTGCGCGATCCCCGGCGGACCCCGACAGAGTGGCCGCGGAGTAGTATTTGGACAGGGGCCGCCACCTTTTCGGTTTGTCGGCGCAGGCAAAGGCGCAGTTGATCGCGAAGCTGTCGTCGGCATCTTCCATTCGACCCGCGGAGCGCTCGCCACGCCCCACCGGTCCGGAAGAGGGCAGCATCTTCACACCGAGGCTCGACGCGTCGGAACTCGATGGGTTTCGGGAGATTCGCATGATCCGCGAAGCCGCGGATTTTCTCGGCATCGCCGATCCGTTCTTTCGGGTGCATGAGGGGATCGCCGGGGCAGAAACTCTGATCGGCAACAAAACTTACGTGAACTTTGCTTCGTACAATTATGTCGGGCTCAATGGTCATCCGCATATCACCAGCGCGGCGAAGGCTGCGATTGACCGTTACGGGACTACGGTCTCGGCGAGCCGTCCGGTCTCGGGTGAACGGCCGATCCACCGCGAGCTGGAGAGGACGCTGGCGCAGATCCATGGCTGCGAGGATTGTGTCGTTTTGGTCGGCGGCCATTCGACGAATGTCACCGTGATCGGGCATCTGCTCGGCCGGAACGATGTAGTCGTTCACGATGCGTTGATCCATAACAGCATCGTTCAGGGGGCGACGCTGTCCGGCGCACGCCGGGTGCCGTTTTCTCATCTCGACCACCGAGCCGCAGACCGGCTGCTGGGCGAGTTGCGTCCACGCCACGGGCGCGCGCTTCTGGTCATCGAGGGGCATTACAGCATGGATGGCGATGTCCCCGACCTACCAAGCTTTATCGCTGTGGCTCGACGCCACCGTTCCTGGCTGATGGTCGACGAAGCGCATGCGCTGGGTGTCTTGGGACCGCGCGGCTTCGGCAGCGCCGACCGCGCTGGGATCGATCCCAGCGATGTCGACATTTGGATGGGGACCCTCAGCAAGAGTTTAGTCTCCTGCGGTGGTTATATCGCCGGGAGAAAGGACCTCATCGACTATCTGAAGCTCGCCGCGCCCGGTTTCGTCTTCTCGGTCGGGATGGCGCCGGCCGCAGCTGCTGCGGCGCTCGCCGCACTCGAGTTGCTGGAACGCGAGCCGGAGCGGGTGCGCCGGCTCAACGACAGGGCTGGGCTGTTTCTCCAGCTCGCACGTCACGGCGGACTCGATGTCGGCAGTTCGATCGGCGCCTCGATCGTGCCGGTCATCACCGGAAGCTCGATCCGCGCCGGACGCCTTGCGCAAGCAATGTTCCGGCGAGGGGTCAACGTTCAACCGATCCTATACCCGGCGGTGCCCGAGCGAGCCGCCCGTTTGCGGTTCTTTCTGACGGCAGCGCATACCGAGGAACAGATCCGCGACACGGTGAGGATCCTGGTAGAGGAAAACTGCCGAGTGGAGGCTGCGCCCAGTGATCTTGCCGCTGTCGCGCGGCATCTCGGCAAATTTGCGCCTCCGCCCCGGTAGTCCTGCAGATCCGGTGATACCTGGCGTGTTGAGTGGGCGGCGCGCGCATAGGAGCGTTCGATGTATTGGCGAAAGGAGTTCTATGCGGCCGAACTCGGCAAACCCGTCGACCCTACGCGCCGGATTACAGCGAAAAATCGACGGAGAAGGAAAAGCAATGAGGGACAACAGATTGTCAATCAGCGGCCGGCTTTCGGCCGCTGGCCTGGTCGTTCTGGTCGCCCTATTCCTCGATCCCTGTCGGCCCTCGCCGGCTCAGCAGATCACCCCAATCGCCGAAGAAGCGAAACCACTCGTCGCGCCTGCTACAGATTCCCACCAGCCAACTCTGCCTGAAAAACGGACGGCAAAAGTACCGATTTTGGTATATCACCGTTTTAGTCAATCGGTTTCCGAAGGTTCACCTGGTCTTCGTCGGCTAACCGTAACCGCCGAAATTTTCGACCAGCAGATGCAGTATCTTCAAGACAAGGGATACCATGTAATCACGTTCTCTGACCTCGCAGACTATTTCGAAAAGGACCGAGAATTGCCAACATTGCCGGTGATCATCTCATTTGACGATGGGTGGGAAACTCAATTCGAATACGCGCTACCAAGTCTTGAGAAATACCATTACACTGCAACGTTCTTTGTAGTAACGAATTACATTGGTCGCCCGGGTTTCATTTCATGGCCCCAGTTACAAACACTCCAAACCGACGGCATGATAATAGGCAGCCATTCGCGATCACACCCGCGCCTCAACAAAATTAAAGATCCAGCGGAGTTGTGGGACCAGATATACAACAGCAAAACAATTCTTGAAACTCAACTTGAGGCTCCGGTAGAAGAATTTGCCTATCCGTATGGATCTTATAACGCCAAGGCCGCTGCGGCGGTGAAGCTGGCGGGATACAGAGCCGGTCGCGGGTGTTGTTCCGGGATAGCCCATACGTCGCACGATGTCTTTACACTAAAGGCGGTGATGGTCCCCAACGACATGGAGAATTTCATAAAATACATCGGCGGCCGATAGACTTCGGGTCGGAACAAAGTCACCGCCGAGAATCGCAATGGTTGCCATGCGCCGAACCCGCTAATTTGCTCGATCGGCGACACGGGACGATGGAGGCGATCATGAAATTGGTGCTCTTCCAAACTTCCGAACGGGGTGAGCCCACACCCGGTTTGCTCACCGAGCGCGGGGTTGTCAGCCTCGCCGGCACCGCCGAGCGAGGTCACACGCCGCAGCTGACGATGCAGGGGCTGATCGACGGGTTCGACCGGATGCGTCCGGCGCTGGGGAAGCTGGCCGCACAGGGTGAAGCCCTGCCACTTGCCTCGGTCCGATTGCGCGCGCCGTTGCCACGGCCCGGCAAGATCCTGTGCTGCATCGCCAATTACTGGGAGCACGCGCAGCGCGAGGCGCGGCCGCTCAACATGTTCTTGAAAAATCCGGAGGCGGTGGTCGGGCCCGGCGACACGATTACGCTGCCGGAGTTCACCGAGCCGTGGATCTTCATGCACGAGGCCGAGCTAGCGCTCGTCATCAAGGGCCCCGCGAAGAAAGTCACCCAAGCGAATTGGCAGAGCGCTGTGTTCGGCTACACCTGCCTGATCGACGTTTCGGCGCGCGGCGAGGGAAGGCGGACCTGGAAGGCCGGCAGCTGGCTCGGCAAGTCGTTTGAAACCTTCGCCCCGATCGGTCCGTGCATCGCCACCGCCGACGAGGTTCCCGAGCCCAATGATCTGGTCGTGCGGTTTTGGAACGATGGCCAGCTGCGCCACAATTACAACACCGACGACATGGAGCACCGGGTGCCGGAACTCGTCGAGTTCGCCTCGACGATCATGACCTTAAATACCGGCGATCTTATCGCCTGCGGCACCAATCACGAGGGGTTGGGCGCATTGCAGGACGGCGAGACCGTGGAAATCGAGATCGAGCGCATCGGACGGATGTCACTGAGGGTCGTCGATCCGCTGAAGCGGAGCTGGGAGCGCGGGATCTATATGGGCGCCGACTCGACCAACCCGGAAGCCGTCAAACGCCATCGCCCGCAAGACTCGGGCTGAGCGTGACTACCGTTTGACGTAGACCGTGTCGCCTGCTACCCGGACCTGATAGGTCGGCACCGGCGTCGATACCGGCCCGCTGACCAATTCGCCGGTGCGCACGTCGAACTGGGCAAAATGGAGCGGGCACTCGATCAGATGTCCCAGGAGTTTACCACGCGAAAGCGGTGCGTTGCGATGACCGCAAACGTCCCTCAGCGCGAAAAAGGTCCCCTCGACATTGGCCAAGACAAGGCGTTCGCCATCCACCGCGGCCCATCGCATCTCGCCCGGCGGCAATTCCGCCGCCTTGGCGACGGCGACGAACCCATCGGACATAATAATTAACCGAAAACTTTTCCCTCTCCCCGCATCGCGAGAAGATGGAAAAGAGAGAAGCTTTCCGTCAGTTCGGCCTGAAGCCGAACAATTTCGCCGCGTTGTCGGACGTGATCTTGCGCCGGTCTTCCTCCGGGACACCGGCAAAGATCCGTCCCAAGAAATCCTGGGACTTCGGCCACGTCGATTCGGCATGTGGAAAGTCGCTACCCCACAGCATGTTGTCGACGCCGATCAAATCTCGCATCCGGACCCCGAGATCGTCCTCCATAAACTCGACGAACATGTTACGTCGCCAGTAATCGCTGGGAAGCATTCCTTCCTTTGACTTCCATCCCTTGGTGAATACGGGACGCTCGACATAGGTGAAGTCCATCTGCTTTAGCCAATGGGGAATCCACGCGGTCTCGTGTTCGACCGAGCCGACCTTCAACCGTGGATAGCGGTCGAAGACGCCGGCGAAGACCATCGCGCCCAGCGAGTACCGCACCCAATAATCGCTGGTCGCGCGGCCGGCGCCGGTCAGCTCGGTGATGTCCGCGGTGAACTCGCACCCCGGAACGCCACCGCGCGGTGTCCCGATGTGGAGCAGCAGAGGCTGGTTTAGATCCTGCGCGGTTGCCCACAGCCGATCATAAACCGGGTCGCGATAAGGCCTTTCGGGCAACGGTGCAACCGGGATAAAGGCCCCGACCAGCCCCATCTTGGCGATCCGCTCGAGTTCTTGGCAGGCTTCGTCGACATCGTCGACATTGAGCGTCGCTATACCCTTCAGCCGCTCGGGATAGGGCTTGCAGAAATCGGCGATCCAGTCGTTATAGGCATGGCAGATGCTGGACAGCAGCGCGCTGTCGGGGAGGCGATACCAGAACAGGCCCTGGCTAGGTTGCAATACCGAGCCCCAGACACCGTCCGCCTCGTTCTCGGTGATCATCGCATGGGCGTCGTAGCCGCCCTTGCGGACATCCTCCCAGACGCCGAGAAAATCGATCTGCGAGGGATCCTCGAACCGCTGCCCGGCCTGCATCACCGCACCCAAGGTGCCGACCTGCATGCCGTCGA
>Ga0306917_10000921_pt1 | contig 13165 bp, 25 predicted proteins | sample tim00Cox00000000_FD_203313 | JGI IMG/M metagenome (GOLD analysis project Ga0306917, IMG submission 203313) | Lab enrichment of tropical soil microbial communities from Luquillo Experimental Forest, Puerto Rico - timezero.00C.oxic.00.000.000 (v2)... | ecosystem: Environmental > Terrestrial >... | reverse complement strand
CCCGACACGCCCAATTTAATGCGCGTGCCGGGTAGTTTCCCGGGCTAACTACTCCGGTTTAGAGCCAACCGCGCACGGCCCCTAAGACCACCGCGACCTCGACTGCTGCTTGTTGCTCGCCTGCCGCTTGGCCACGTTCCGCCGGGAGAATATCGACTCCTTCTCGGCCGCCCGCGCCCGGCGCTGCAGGTCGGCCATCTTCTTGTCGCTGATCGTGTTCGGCACCTTCGGCTTGCCCATCGTGATCACACTTTCCATTCCTTGCGGCCCGAGCCCTCGCAATGCCTGGCCCGTACCGCCAGCGCCGCGGCCTACTTTTCGGCTTTGGCGCGCTGGAACTCGAGGCGCCCCTTGCGCACGATCTTGCCGTTGCTGCGCTGCGGGCCGCCCTTGCGTCCCTGCCTGCCGACCGCTTCGCGCTTGCTGCGCCCTGTCGCTGGGTCCTTCTTAGCTCCCCATCCCATCGTCTTACCCTCCTATTCTGGCGCCGTCTGGCGCTTCTCCGTACTGCTTGCCACGCTTGCACGATCCGTCACACGGGCACGGCACGGGCTGATACGCATCCCGGTAGCCCGCCAGGTACATGACCGGGTAGGCGGGGAATGGTGGCATCGGGCCGAGCGGTGCGCCCGGTGGGCAGCTCGAGGCCAGCACGGAATCGCTAGCGCCATCGTCTAGCCCCTGCTGGTAGGTTGGACTGTTCTCCCGCGTCATGGCCGAACTAAGACCTCCCGCGGCCGCGCCCGGCGCGTCTGGCCTGCCGGAACAGGCTTTCTGCCGGGTCGCCTGCGGCAAGCCGCTCGGCATCCTTGCCGCTCATGCGCCCGCCTCGGCGGGCCGTTCTCTTGAGCTGCTTGTACTTGGCTGCGTCGGCCCTGGTGCGCTTGGTGGACTCACCCGGCGCGGGCTCGCGCCTGAATAGTGGCACGGTTCCTCCTGTCAGATTGTGTCGTCGGGCTCGTCATCTTCCCTCTTTCCTCCTGCCAGCACTCGGCGCATGCCTGCGCGGAATGCCAGCGCTTTGCGCTCGTACTCCCCTATATCGGTGAGGCTCGGCCGTGCCGGCGTTGGCACGGGCTGTGTTTCGTCGGGCAGATCGGGCACGGTTGGGTCGGGCTCGGTTACGGCCGACCAGGCAGGCTCGGCGCCCTGGCCGTCGTCGTCGCCGCGGCGCTGGCGTAGTTTCTCGAGCGCGGGCTCGAGCAGATCGAGCAGATCGAATAGCTCGGCATGCCAGCCGTAGTGCGTCTCGGATGACTTGAGATCGGGGCACGGGATCCCGCACTCGGAGCAGATATACCAGCGGTCGTGAAGCTTGATCGTGATGCGGCGCCAGCCGAGCTGGTCGTGTTTCAGGTTGTAGCGTCCCTGCGCCAGCTCGCGCATGCGGCGCTTGTGCCAGTAGTACAGCGCCAGCCAGACGATCAGCGCCAGCGCGCACGGCGCGACGATCGCCACTAACGGCGCAACGTCATGCCCGAGCTGTTGTCCGATGCTGATAGCGGCCGCTATGACGATGACGCCCGCGATAGCGGCCGCGATGGGCACTAAGACTCCTTGCGGTTACGCCTCTGCGGAGTGCGCGGCCGCGTGCCGGTGATGGCTTCGGCTATGTAGGTGCCCATGACTTCGGGCTCACGCTGGTGCCACATCCGCAGCACGCTAGCGACCACGGCCAGGCTTAGCCGGTTGCCTGGCGCGTCACCAAACACGACTAGCGTTTGTTCGTCTAGTTCGTCTTGCTCTGTCTGCTCATCTGGGGCCAGCACAGGTGCTCCCTAACCTGTCGGGTTGGGCGGCCGCCCCGCCCGAGCTGGGAGCCACGGAGCGGGGCGGGGGGAGACACCGCACCGCCAGCACGTGAACACTCGAGCCGGGCGGCCGCACGCCCGTGGGGGACGGGCGATACTGTCAGTTTAACGGCATGGTGCTGGCGCGCCTAGGCGCCGCGCAGGTCACGGGTTACTACCTGCGCGGGCCGCTCCCAAAGCTGGCCAGCACGCCCGGGAGCACGGCCGACAGGTCCACGCTGGTCCCGTCGAATGGCAAGTCATGGGCGTACTGGTGTGCGATCACGTCATGCAGCGCGGGCACGTCGGCTAGGCCGTCCCACTCGGCCAGCCAGACCGTGTACCCGGGTGGGTCGGACGGCAGAGCGCTAAGGCTCATATACGGCCAGCAGAGAAAGCCTTGCCGTCGCAGCTCGGCGCCGAACGCCTCGAGCCAGGCCGTCTCTGCCACGCTCTCTACGTCGGCCACGATAGCCCGCCAGGTCTGCGGATGATGCGCCGTCCAGCCGAGTGCCACGGCCGCGGCCGCGGCCGACTGCGCGTGCCCTACCGGGTCAGTCTCCCCGAACGCTACCCATATGGGGAGCTGCGCCAGGCGGCCGCCGCCGCTGGCATGGTTCCACTCGGCAGCGGACCACACGTGCGGCGTGTTGCCGCCGATGTACCCGGCCACTGCGCCACACCCGGGATACGGGCTCGAGGGTGGCACGGATGCGTCGAACATGCGCACGAGGCTGGTCACGGTTTCCTCCCGGTCTAGAACGTCATTTGCGCCGCGGGTGCCCACGTCCACGTTGGCGCCACAGTGTAGTTGAGAGTGATAGAGCCGCCTGCGGCCAGGTAAAAGGCACCCGAAGTCATGCCCGTTGGTATGCCGTTAATGGTCACGCCTGAGACTGTGCCGCCTGTGACGAACACTTGCGCGTTGGGGCCGTAGTTCTGCTGAATGGTACCCGACGCGGGCACGGCGGGATTAGACCCCGGATTGACGGTGCTGTTGCTGCCCGGCGCCCCCGGGAATGCTTGTGCCAAGTTGACATCTGCCGCGATCGGGCCGAAGAACGAAAACTCGGCATTGTTAAGGTTGGACGGGCTGAGGTTCGATCCGTTGATGTTGCCCATACACATTTGTATGCCACGGGCCACGCCATCGGAAAAAATCACGTAAGGGGCTATGGTCCCGATCGGAAACTGCGGAGTATTGTTAAACTCTACCTTCATGTAGATTTGCCCCTCGAACCAGCGTGACTCTGCGTTGTTTGCCCCGGTCGTGTTGATGACGCTGAGGGCGGCAACGTTGCCGGTCGGCGGTAGCACGGTGGCCGTGGTCTGGCACATGTTGCCGCGCAGGATGAGCTGTGACCCGCCCATGTTTACGCCGTCGATGACGATGCCTTGCTGATTCTGATTGCAAAACATGTCGATGTCAAAGTAGTTGTATTCGTGGCTGTGATCCGAGCCGGGGATGGCCGTGGTCTGGTACATCTGTGTCGTGTTGTTGAGCAGCTCCACCCAAAAGCGCCATTTCTCACACCAGAAGATATCTTGAGCGAACCTGATGCCCCGAGCGCCGGTCGTGTCGAAGTTGGCCACCCGTACGCCGGAAATGTCGCCGCCCCATCCGTCGCCGCAGTCAAGGCCGACTGCGGCGCCGGTCGTGTTGGTGCCGTCTATGACGAGGTTGTGAATGTAGCCGACCGTCTGTTGTGCCGCCTGGTTGTACTGCGCGCCGTACCCCGATGTCCTGTGGTAATAGATGACGATTGTCCCGGCGCCCTTGCCCTGAATGATCGTGGACGGGCCGAGCCCGCGCAGACAGACCGGGTTGCCGCCCGTGGTGCCCGCCGTGGTCTGCGCTGGCGGCACTAGAGCCTTGAGCCCGGATGGTGGCTTGACCGTAAACGTGCCCGCAGCCAGGAGCACCTCGCCGCCGTTGGCCACCAAGCCGCTAGCCCACGTGTTGCTGATGTTGGCCTGGTCGGTCACGCCCGTAGCGTCTCCGCTTGGAAACACGACCGCCACGGCCGACGTGCTACCGGCCACCCATGCCGGCGTGCCCGAAACGAGCGTGAGCACTTGGCCGTTAGCGCCAGCTCCTAGCCGCGTGGCCGCGCCCGCCAGGCCGCCGACGATGATGTCACCCGGCTGGCTCATCGGGTTGCTAAAGCCCGACGTGGCGTTGGCCCAGACCGGCAGCCCGCCGACCGTCGTTAGCACCTGGTTAGGGCCGCCGATGCCGAGCCGTACCGGGGTGCCGCCCGGGTTGCTGGTTATCAGGTCGCCCGTGGTCGTCATCGGGTTAGTGAAGCCCGCGGCGCTGTTCTGCCACGAGGGAAGCCCGGCGCTCACGGTGAGCACTTGCCCGGCCGTGCCGATCGCCAGCCGTACCGGGGTGCCGCCCGGGTTGCTTGCGATCAGGTCGCCCGTGGTCGTCATCGGGTTAGCGAAGCCCGCGGCGCTGTTCTGCCATGCGACCGAGCCGTCTGCTTGCACGGTGAGCACCTGCGCGGCCGTGCCGATCGGTACGCGCTGGAATACGGCATCAGGCAGCCACGGCGCCCACGCTGGCGATGCCTGCAGCAAGAAGAGCGGCGGGTCATGCGGGTCACGCTCTACGCCCGTGGGCATGATCTTGCCGCCGACGATGCGCGGGGGAGCCTCGGTCACGCTGGCCGCCTCTCGGGCTGCTCGAGCACGGGCCAGCGCTCACGATCTACGGTATTGAGTACAGCACTACGGCGCTAGCCTCCTGTCTTACGCCGGTCACGGTGAGCCCGCCGTTAATGGTTAGGTTGAGCGAGTCACCCGACAGTGCGGGGAGCCCGTTGTAGGTGATTGGGCACGTGCCCGAGTCCTGCTGGCTGGTGGCCGCAAGTGACAGTTCCACGACGGCCAGGGGGAGCGGCGCCGTGGCCAGTTGTACGATCGCCGCGAATAGCGGCGTGGCCGCGGTGTAGGTCGTGTCAGACACGACCGTGTAGGACAGGAACACGGTCCATATGCGGGCCGCCTGCGGGAAGGTGAAGAAGTTACCGCCCCCGGCTACGCCGCGGCGTAGCGCTTGCGCCGCTACACAGTTGGGCACGGCTGGCGGGGTGCCCGGGTAGCCGAGTGCGCCTGCCAGGTCGCCTGAGCCTGAGCGGGATGCGGCCGCGCCAGCGTGGCCGACGTGCCGCTGATCGGGCCGTGGCGTGGTCATAGTGCGCTCAGCGTGCGCTTAGTGCCGCGAGCCATAAACCATCCTGTTGTGTTGAAGATCGCCCCGCCTAGGGTCCGGATAAACCATAGGACTGTTAGCTGATCACCTGGCCGTACCTGCTGGCCGCCCAATCCGATGTTGTCATAGCCGCCCTGGCTGGTCTGTGCGAGCAAATGCAACCGGGTGCCGCCACTGGCAAGCCACACTTGGGCCACGACCGGGGGGGGCGGCGTGGTGGTGACGCCGGTTTGCTGCGCCTCGATCTGCTGCACGACCAGAGGCTGTGCCCCGTACAGAAAATTGATCTGCACTTGTACCAGGTCTACAGACCAGACCTCGCCGGCAGCGGTCGGCCCGGCGCTGGCCTGAATAACCGAGCTGGCGCCAGCGCCGACATTGAAGCCCGTTTGCCCGGTCGCGTGCAGCTCGGTGTCTACGTGCCGCCAGTAGTGGTGCTGCGGGGTGGGGTCGGCGCGGCGCGGCCGCTGGCCGACTGCACGCACGCTCCCCGCGGCCAGGTGGAGCCCGGCTGGCCACCTAGCCACGGGCCAGCCTCGAGACCGCCCACGTGCCCGCCAGCGCCACGCCCGTGCCCGCCAGCGCCGCGGCGCCGATGATGGCTGCGCCCATGACGGCCACCAGGAGAAGCGCCACGACCATAGGCGCGTAGCCTTGCGCGCCCGTGGCCGCGGCGCCGACCGTGGCGGCCGCCGAGCCCGCCGCAGCGCCGACTAGGCGCCGGTAAACGATCGGGGCGCCTGGCGGGCCGTAGCCGACGATCGGGGTAACGAGCGTGCCGTCTGTCGAGTCGAGCGCGCTCACCATCTGGTTAGAGCCGAGCACGATGCCGATGTGGCCGCTCGTGCCCGAGCCGACGAAGCACACCAGGTCGCCACGTGCCGGGCTCGAGACCGTCACGGCGCCCGGCCAGCTCGCATACGACTCCACCACGGGACCGTGTGAGCCCGGGGGGAAGCCCGGCGCTCCCCACTTGCCGCCCGGCAACGCCATGCCTAGATCGTGGCCGAGCACGTAAGAGACAAAGCTCGAGCAATCCCAGTCACCCGGGCGGGCCGCGGGGCCGCCATAGATGTACCCGGCGCCGACGTATCGCAGCGCGTCAGAAGCTACCTGATCGCCTGTGACCACTGCGGCGCCGCCCGGTAGTCGCACGGGCTCACGTCCACAACGGGACGAAAGTAAACGCAGTCGCGGCCATGCTTGACATGGTGAGGCTCACGGGCAGCGTCGTGCCCACGGCCGCAAACTGGCCCCATCGCTGAGTCGCAGGGGTCACGACCGCTTGCGGGGTGGCGTTGACGTTGTTTGCCTGCCGGATCAGGCTCGGCTGCGTCGTGGTCAGATTGCAGAGAATCGCTGCGAACACGACCGTGCCCGCGGCTACGGGCTGCGGGGTGGTGAGCGCCAAGGCCTTCCATCCGGTAGTGCCTGCCAGCGCCGCGCTCTGGTCTGAGGAGCCGCTTAGCAGAGCGCCACCCGCAGAGTACAGGCCGACGAGCGCTGTTCCTCCCGCGTTGGCACCCACCACGGCCACCCCATACCACAGGTTAGTGATCGTGGTCTGGGCCCGGACATTGAGCCGGCTCAAGTACAGGTTGCCCGCGACGGCCGCGCCTGCGGCGCCCTGAGTGGCCGGATCGGAGTCGGCGCCCAAGAACCCGTCATCACCTGGCAACCACTGCTGCGAGGTGGTGCCGCCCGTGCCGCCCTGCGCCACGGGCAACGGTGGCAGCACGTTGCCAATCGTGGGCACCCAATAGGTAGTCGTCACGGCTGCTCACATCAGGTATTCGGGAAGCCAGCGCGACTCTACCTCGACGCCGCGTATCTCCCACTGGACGGCGCCCGTGATGCCCGCGGCCACGATGACGAGCCGGTCACGCGGGGCGAGTATCTCTTGGCTAGACCAGGTGACGTTGCCCGGCGCCGACAGCGAGCCGAGCTGCGTACCCGTGGCGCCGTTCTTAAACAGGCTGACCGTGCCCGCGGTGAATCCCCAGGCCGACCAGCGCCGCAAGTCCCACCAATAGGGATCGTGCGGGCCGAGCAGGTCGGGCTGATCAAGCGTGGCCGCGCCAGCCGTGAGGGTGAGCGCGCCGATCGGGCCGATTGGATGGCACGACTCCCACGGCACGCGAGGGTTCACCCCGGCGTGCGCGGCGTGCTCGGCCTGGTCGGTAAACCTGCCAAGCTTGAGCACCAGCTCAGCCAGCGCGCCGGTAAGTTCCCCGTGCCCGCCGACCGCGGGCTCAAGCTCTGCGAGCTTGTTTCTCTCATTCACTGACATTGAGCGCGCCCGTGATGCGGCCGCCGCTCACCCGGTCGATACCGACCAGGAGCAAGAAGCAGCCCGCGGCTATGACCAGGATGCCCAACCATCGCTCACCCGTGTCGGGCGGCACCTCGAGCTGCTCGGCATACGGCGCCTGCCCGTTGGCAGACTGGCCGGTCGGCTGCTCGGTTACTTGTTCGGTACTCACGTAGTCTCCTGCCCGTCAAGGGGTGACGGGCGAGGCGCCGGGGCACGTCAGCCCCGCCCGTCACGGGAGGGTAAAACAGGCAGCATGGCTGCTGCCAGCCACGCTACCAGCGCCGTTACTCACCCGCTACGCTGACGACGTGACCACGGATAACGGCACGGAGCTGCCCGCATATGCCCATACTGACCGTGAATTGCTCGAGGCTATTTACGTGCGGCTGAGCGTGCTCGAGGGTGAAATGAACAGGCTGCTAACGGCGTGGTCGGCTGGCGGGCTGCGCGGGCTGCGCGCCGCAGCCAAGAACGGATCTGGAGGGTTGCCCGATGGCAGAGGATGAGAGCACCAGCACGGCCGCCGAGCCGACCAGCTCGGGCGAGCCGAACACGGCCGAGCGGCTAACGGCTGTGGAGCATGCCGTGGACCGTGTCGAGCAGCTCGTGAGCCAGCTCGTGCCGACCAGCCACGCGGCCGCGCAGGAGCGGACAGAGCAGAGGCTAGACCGTGGCTCGAGCGTGGCCGAGCAAGTGCGAGCCGAGCTGGCCAGAGCCCGGGAGGATGATGCTGCGGCCGCGGCCGCCGACAGTGAGCGCGACGAACGGCGCCAGGTCCAAACACGCCTCGCACGCCTCGAGGAACGGCCGCCAGCGCCGCCGCGGCTAGCCCGCACGCGGCTACTCGGGTGGGGCGATGGCCGATGAAAACGCGTGACCCGTTTCAGCTCGGCCGCCAGGTGCTAGACGATACGCCCTGGTATCTCGGTGACGGCCGCGCAGACAACAGGCGCGGCACAGAGCGAAGCCTAGGCTTCTGCAATCCCTACGGCTATGAGGACGACAGCACTACCGTCATGGGCGGCACCCGTGACCCGGCCGCCGAGCCCTACGCGTGGCAGTGCCGCAACTTTGCGCAGGGCCGCTACTGGATGACGTGTGCCAACGGGCACCGCGGCCGCATGACGCTCTGCCACGGCCACGCATTCATGATCCAACATCATCACTCCCGGTCTAAGAACGGGCTCTGCCCGCGGTGCGCCTGGCCGCCGCGGGCACGCGAATTGGACGAGCGCGCCACGCGCATCATGCGCGATATGGCACACCCGGGCTGCTGGCCAGACGAGCGGCGCCGCCTCAACAGTGCGCTTGAGGACGTGCGGGCCGAGCTGGACGAGCTGAGACAGCGAGGCATCATCACCAGCGGGGCGCCGCTGCGCCTCGAGGAAGTGAGCTAAGGCATGGATGACGCAGAAGCACGGGCCGTCCTGCGACAGGGCGGGGAGCAGCCACCAGCCCGGGGCAAGCTCGGCGCCGATTGGATGGAGCGCGCAGCCGAGCTGGCCGCCAGCGCCACGGGGCAGAACGGTGCCGAGCCCGGCGAGCCCGGCGACGATTACGACCAGGGCGTAAGCGCCGCCGACTTTGATGAGGTGAGCGTGGCCGACGAGCCGCCGAGCAGCCCGGCCGCGGGCCAGGTCGAGCAGCCGCCGCGGCGCCCGAGCCGCGGCCGCGGCCGCGGCCGCCGATCGCTGGCCGATCGTGTGCGCGCCGCGAGCAGCTCGGGCAAGGGCAAGGCCAAGCCCAAGCATCACCCGCGGGTGAGAGTGGACGGGCTTATCTCCCGCGGCTGGGAGTTCCTAGGGTCGGCCGCGATGCGGGTTGACCCGCCGTTGGGCCGGTGCCTGGCCATGCAAGCGCCAGTTGCCGGCCTGGTGCTTGAGGACGTGGTTAAAGGCACGTTCGTGGACCGCGGGCTACAGCCAATCGCCAGGGCAGAGGACAAGGCCGAGAAGGTCGCCTCTATCGTGTTGCCGCCTCTGATCGTTGCCGGGCTCGAAATGGCCCAACGGCTGCCCGAGCCGCAACGCAAGGCACGCGAGGCTATCTTGTGGCCGCTCCTGGTAGAGAGTCTCGTGCTCGGTGAGCGGGTAGCGGGCTCCTACGCTGACGAGGTAATCGCACGGGCCGAGCGTGACGGGCCAGCACGTGAGCGCGCCACGCGGGTAGCGTCGGCTATCTTCGCGGTCCCTATGGAGCAGCCCGCTACCTCTGAGCGGGAAACGGCTGGAGTATGAGCGTGTCGGCCGCCGAGCCACGCACGCGCACACGCCAGGTCGTCTGGCTGGATTGGCCAGATTATCTGCGGTGGATGAATGGCAAGTTGCTGGCCGTGCCTAACGCGTGGGGCCAGCGCGTGCAGCTCGGGCCACGCCTCGAGCCCGGTCACCATATGGCCGTGATCGGGCCAACGGGCTGCGCCAAGACGACACACTCGGTAGGGATGCTCGGGGAGTGCCGCCGATGGGTGCTGGCGCTTGACCCTAAAGGCATAGACGAGACGCTCGAGGCATCGGGATATGAGCGCGTGCGTGAGCTGCCGCAGCGTGGGCTGAGCGCGCTCACGGCCAAGGACCAGGCAGCCTGGCGCCGCATCCATAAAGGCATCGAAGAAGGCCGCCCGGCGCGGGTGATCGTGGGCGGGGGCGCCCGTAGCGATAACGAGGATGCCGAGCTGCGGCGCCTCATGCGCGAAGCCATCGTCTACTCAAGGCACGTCGGCGGGTGGACGCTCTACGTCGACGAGTTCGAGCTTCTGTCGAGCCAGCGCATGATGCAACTCGGCTCCATGATTGAGCGCATGCTCATCACTGCCCGCCGCGACCGCACATCGGTGGTAACCAGCTTCCAAGCGCCAGCATGGGTGAGCAAGCACAGCACGAGACAGGCACGCAAGGCCGTCATCTACCCGCAGAGCGCGAACATGGTTAAGGGAGTAGCCGACGAAATGTGCTGGGACTGGCGCGAGCTGGCCGCCATCCTTGACGAGCTGCCCGAGTTCTACACGGTGACAATCGCCCGCCAGCGCAACGAGCCCGCAGTCATCACCAAAGCGCCCAAGCTGCCCGAGATCAGGAGGCGTGCCGCGTGACCGCATGGCAGCTCATCACCCACTGGTGGCTGCATCATGACCTGTTCTATGCAACCCACTTCCCTACCCTGGCCAGCTTCCGTGCCTTCAACCATCGGCACTTCGGCATTGACTGGTCGTGCGTCAACCTGCGCGATTGGGTCAATCTGCACGGCTAGGCGGCACGCAGGCGGCCGCGCCTGCGCCTGGCGGCCGCCGACATAACCCGATCGCTGTCGCGGCGGTCGTACTCGGCCACGGCTAGAAGCCTGTCTCCTCGCGGCTGGCCGCGGCGCCGCTGCTGCCCGCCATGCGCTGTGCCCGTTGCTGCCCGGTTTCTCTGCGGCGCCGCGCCGCGGGGGGCTGGCGCCGTGCGCCAGCGTGGACCTCTAGGTTTGGGTTCTCCCGGGGCTGCCCGACCTTGCGCTCTAGGGCCGCATCCTCTTGCGCGCCGCGGCGCTGGCGTTGCTGGCCGAGCTGCGCTATCCCTTTGGAGCCCTTGCCGGCCGTTTGGGCACCCTTGCCCGCGGCCATCACGGCTGCGCCTGCGGGCTCGGCGCCCGGCACCAGGAGCAGCGCGCCGCCGACCCCTTCAGCTACCTTGCCGACCGGCGCGGCCGCTCTCATACCCGCGGCCGCGGCCAGGACGACGAGCCCGGCCATGCCCACGGCGCCGCCCGCCAGGAGCACGCCAGCGCCGATGAACGCCCGCGCATTGCTGCGAGTAAACAGGCAACCCGGACCCAGCGAGCCAACCAGGGGCAGTGAGAGCGGGTTAGCGACGAGGCAGTCTGTCTGCTGCCCGGCCACGGCCGCCATAGTCACGGCGCTAGGTGACCCGGGCACGTTGCTGTCGGGCGTCGTCTTGCCCGACAGGTAGGCGCGGTAAGAGCCATTGGTGAACGTGACCCACGGGCTAAACCCACCCGCCGCTTTCCACTTGGCCACGGCCATGCGCGCATTCGTCGCAGGATCGAACGCGTTACCGGGGAACGGGTTGCCAAGTATCTGCCAGAGCCCGCTAGCGCCGCTCGGGTTGCGTGCGTCACTGTTGCCGCCCGACTCTGCCTCTGCGATCGCCGCGGCCGTGGCCGCCTCGTCTCGAGGGCCGCCAGCGTTTATCCAGAGTCCCTCGAGCTGCGCATAGGAGTAGTCGGTCACTGCACCTGGCCGTGAGGGTTCGGCGCCGTGGCGGGCACGCCTGGCGGGTTCGATTGAATCTTGCCGCTCGAGCTGCTCGAGCACGGGCCGCCCTTGCCCGCTACCGGGAAGATGGAGCCTTGCGGCACGCAGCCGTTACTGTCCAGCGCGCCCGTGAACGGATGCAGCGGGGAGAACCACTCACGCAAGGTGATGTTGTAGCCCTTCACGAGTATCCATCCCCATGAGCCGAGCCCGTAGCCGGTGAAACCCAGGATGATGCCGAGCGGCAGCATTACGCACACTCACGGTCGTATGCCTTGCGTGCCCGGTCGGCCAGCTCGAGCAGCTCGGCGGCCGCGGCCGCGCATGCCTTCTGCGCCGTGAGCGCCGCCCGCATGCGCATCATTTTGAGCGTGTCAGGGTTGGTGAAACGACGCTCTGCCCATGCGAGCACGGGAACGGCTACCAGCATGGCGGCCAGCCAGACAGTCTGCCGGGCTGCTTCCTCGCGGGCCGCGGCCGCGGCGCCGTGCTCCTGGTCGTCACGCACGATAGTTCTCCGTTGCGGGCTCGGCCGAGTTGAGGCCCGAGCTGATCGCGTGCCTGTATTTCAATACCATGCCGGCCAGCGCGAGCCCGCCTCCCACCGCTGGCCAGAGCGAGCCGTCCAGCAGGGACAGAAACACGATCCAGCCGAGTGCCTCAGCGTTGGTGAGGTTGACCCACTTGCTTATGGTCGGCGCCCTGGCGGCCGCGTTCAGCTCGGCTGTCTGCGGGCTGCTCATGTTGCTGCCTACGAGCTGGTAAACCATCTCGGCGGACACTGCGACCGTGAGCATGCGCCCGGTGCCGCCCAGGTCGGCCAGTGCCACGGGTTACCCCTCGAGGTTAGCTAGCCGCTCATGCAGCCAGTTGAGCACATCACGCAACCACGGCGGCACACCCACATCGGGGATGAACGGCGGCGCCGTAGGCGTCGGGCTTGTCGAGCTGATCGCCTCGAGCTGCTCGGGCTCGGCCGCGGCCGCCTCTTCAGCTACCTGCTGCGGGTCGGCATCGGGCTCGGGCACGGGCGTGGCCGTCTCGGGCTCGGGCTCGGCCGTCTCGGGCTCGGGCTCGGCCGGACCGGGCTCGGCGGCCGCGGCGCCAGGAGCCTCTGTGCCGGGCTCGGCGGGCTGCCTATCCTCTGCTACTGGCCCGGTGCCTGGCAGCCCGGCGCTGTCGGCCGCAGGTGCGGGCGTAGCGGGTTCAAACCATCCGGTCTGTTCGGTCATGGTGTCTCCCTAAGCGATGCCTGCGGGCACGACGGACGGATAGGTCACGTTGGCCGATGCGGGCACGGTGGCGCCGTCCGTCGTGACGAGCGGGTGAAGTGTTCCGTAGAGCACGCTATCGCCCGTGTAGGTGACCTGAAACGCTGGCGCCGTCATTGGGGTACCGGCCGTGCCCGCGGGGTGATATTCGGGCTCGGCGCCGTAGTCCTCCCGGTGTATCCGATCGCGCAAGATGCTCACGTGCGCACGCCCCTGTCGGCCACGTTCGGGCGGCGCCCGGCGTGAATGTTGAGCCGTCCGATCATGCCCGCGGACGGCTGGCGGGCAGTGTGGCACCTGGCAGGGTCGGTTGGATCC